>Ga0157364_1000591_pt1 | contig 26105 bp, 20 predicted proteins | sample AttsexASBM2_FD_111476 | JGI IMG/M metagenome (GOLD analysis project Ga0157364, IMG submission 111476) | Fungus gardens microbial communities from leaf cutter ant in Ribeirão Preto, State of São Paulo, Brazil - Atta sexdens ASBM2 | ecosystem: Host-associated > Fungi > Mycelium > Unclassified ... | reverse complement strand
TATCTATGTAAAAAATTAATACAAAAATATAATATTTTGAAACAAATAGTAAAATTAACATTTATAATATGTTAAATTTATATTTCATTTATTTATCTTAAACTTTAAACTTTTAAACTACATTATTTTCATGTTCAATTACTCATAAAATAAATTATTTAATATTTTAGCACTTTTAAAAATTTTGTGTTAAATGTCAATTTAATACAAAATATTTAAATAAATATTTAAATAACATAACAATATGCATACATTATATTAAATGAACATTCGGATATGTTATTACATTAAAAATTTAATATAAAAGTTTTAATATCTTGTATTTGTGTTAAAACCGATTTTTTCATGCAAATATAAAATGATTTTTACTGTGTATTATATTAACAAAATAAATTATCACATAATAAAATATTACGTAAAAAGCAATAACATTGTTAAAAATGCAATTACTTAATTATTGATCTACTGACAGTCTAGTAGCTTAGTCTAGTATTCGTTGTGAAACAATATACTATTATTATCTTTAAGTAAAAGAGAAAGCGCGCTTCAATGCCTCTCGGTCTGTGTATCCTGTATATCCAGTATCTAGAAAACACATTGCCACGATGCGATTAATTAGCCTCTTAGCGAAAGGGGTTAATTAGAGTAAGGCGTTATCAGGAACACTCTGAGAAAAAAGAACGACGAGACGCGACTGATCAGTCTAGTAAGAGGGAAGATAAGAAAAGACAATGAAAAAATAAGAGGACCTTAAAAAATCTTAAAAATTAGTGTTATCGAAAGTAACAATCTTTGTTGAATAAATCATTTATTTAATAATATCTTCTGCAGTATTGTTTTTTATATTACTTTTTATATTATAATTTAATTTTGATTCTGTTTTCTTTAAATTAAAAACTTGAAGTTTCACAATAACAATGATCAAGCCCAGTAATTATTCATCAATAAATAATAATTGTAATTTTCTTGTATCAGCAATTATACACATAATTATATATTTAACACATAATTATATATTTATCTTTTACAAACTAAAAAAAAAAAACTTGGTAAAAAAGTTGAATTATATCACTCTAACAAATTTAATGGTATTTTAATCCATTGAGTCTAGTGTAAATATATGCTCAATAAAATGCGATATCTTTAGATTTTAAATACCTTCGACAATGTCGAATTTTAAAGAGAAAATTCAAAAATTTTTTTTTATCATGATTGTCCGATCTATATATCTGCTGTCTATGTAATCTACAGCCCGAAGTCCACCCTCTGGGACATCCCCGCCATGATGGAAACTTAAGTCGCAATATCGCGAAATCCCACATCGCTGCTTATCGTATATAAATACCATTCGAATGGTCTCGAAGTTCAGTCGAAACGTATTACCAGCACAAGCTCTCGATTCTTCAGCTTTACGCCCAAAAACTTAAACCGGAAATTAGTTCATTTCTTCACATCTCCAAATATCCAAAGCAGTTTCATTCATGGAGAATACAGTAGGTAAGTCTGCTTCTTTCATCGCGAAAAATATGTGTCTATCAATTTTTTTTGTCATAAAAATATGTAATATAAAAAATAAGTTTTCGATTATTTTATTTTTATAAAACATAATTTTAATAATTATATTAATAATTGTGTAAATGTTTTTATAATTTTTTAATTTTATTTCCTAAGATAAATTATCATGTAAGATTCTTTTTTATAGAGCGTGGAGCGAAATAATTCTCATTATTCAAATAATGAGAATTTACTTTATCAAAAAAATTCTAATATTAATAACATATATTTTAATATTACAAGTTTTTCTGATAAAAAACTTTCCTTCTTTTATAAAACAAGTTCTATGTTATAGAGCCAAGATTGAGAATGGTTCGTCGTCGTTCTTCAGCTTCCGAAAGAGCGAAAGAGATAGAAGCGATCAATTGCATTGTTTCTGGAAAAAATGTTCTAATAACTGGCGGTGCAGCAGGATTGGGCTACGCCTTTCTTAATCATTTCTTGAAGCACGGAGCAAAGGTATGTTTAATAATTAAGATAATAATTTGCAGTATAAAAATTCAAAAAATTTGCAGGAAATCTATATAAATCAGCATTACATAAATAATTTATATTTTTTTCTATAGACCTATAAATTACAAACATTTAGAAAAAGTTTATTATTTAAATAAGTCTATTATTCAAATTTTATAATATAAATGTACAATTATATAAAAAGTCTTTTATATAATAACATTTCTAATAATTAAGAAAACATACTCTTTTCTAATACCATCTTTTAATTGAATTAATATTATGCAGATTAAATTATTTATCTCTCTCCTGTTAGATATAAAATATATGTAATGGCTGTCCCTAATTCTACTAAATTCAGAATGACATTAGCTGTTCTACAATATTTATAAAATATTAATATCAAATCGGCATTATTATATTTAAATTTATTTCATATTTGTTACAGAAAATAATTATATTGGATATCGATGCTGAAACTGGCAAACGAATTGAGCTCGGTGTTGAAAAATCTTGCGGCGAGAAGAAAGTACACTTTATACATACTGACGTATCTAATCATAAACATGTGACTGGTAAATATGGAGCAAGATTTTCAAATAGATAAATGTTACTATCGTTGAACTTTTTAGAATATCTTATTTTTGTCTGTACCAATTTATAGAAGCTTTTGAAGAAGCATCAACGCTATTAGGAAACATTGACATCGTGATAAATAACGCTGGCGTTTTAGATGAACGAAGATGGGAGAAGGAAATCTCGGTCAACATTGTGAGTATTGATAACAATTTATTGATTTATTAATAACTTTACCAATGATTTCCTAATTTTATTATTTCTTTATTCTGCGATGTTTTCTCTCTTAAAACTTTTACAATGTTTTTCTTATCTGAATATTGTATATTTCAAATAATTTCGTGAGTTTTGTGTCATAAGATGATTTTACCAAATTGCATATAAGAATATATAAAAAGATTGGAAAATAAATATTATTAATAAATACTCTTATAGAAATCTAATACTGATCAATTTATTACTGAAATACAATAATTAATCATTTATTTGGAGTACTGAAAGTACTGAACGAGAGTACTTTTAATCTTAAAATAAATAATTGCTGTCTTTTAATATTAAATTGATCAGTAAGCATTAGGGAGCACTTATAATGGTTGTAGCCATAATCTGTATAAGAATTAACTAATCACAGTCTAGTATTCTTCTATTACAGTTGAATATCTTGGATTGACTAATCAACTGTGATTAGTCAATTTTTACAGATTACGGCATACGGTTAGGGCCAAAATATAAAATGCTAGTATAAAATGCTCTCTTAGATTTCTATAAAATGTAATACCTGTAATAATAAAAATAAAGAAAAAAAGTAGATTCTAATGTGGTATATCAATATTAGGGAGGTATGGTCAGCACCGCAATGTTAGCTGTACAATATATGAGCAGAGATACGGGCGGTCACGGTGGTATCTTGGTAAACGTGAGCCAGCATGTGGATATTCGAAACACAGCTCAACTTCCGGTTTACACTGCCACGAAGCACGCTATCATCGGTCTATCACAGTCTCTATCGGTAATTATACAGAATTGAACTCAGTTAAGTCCATCTATTATTCAAGCAATCATCCTAAAATAGTTACTTACAAACAAAAAGTATAGTTACTTATAAACTTCCAATATTCTATAAGATTGTTATCTTGTGAATTGTAAAATAATGAAGTATTTAATTTTTATTATTACTTATTATATGTATATATTATTATACGAAGTTTTCATAATTACGTTTACTCTGCAACAGGATCCTTATCACTACGAAAAGACCGGTGTTACCGTGATAACTTTGTGTCCAGGACTGACGGAGACCGCTTTAACAGTAGATAGTCCTAATAAACTTCTTTCCAGAGTCATGAAGGCAGATTTCGTTAAGAATCTTGAACAGTTTCTGATACAAACGTAAGTCATTATTAAAATTGTCTCTTACCCAGTCAGAAATGATAATGGAATTGACATCGAATCGACATCGATTTAATATCATAAACATTTGACACAAAACAGTCAGATAAATTAAGTAGTGCATGTTGAATAATAATAAAACATAATATTTCTGCTGTAGAATTAAATTATAAATACGAATATCTTTTGTTCCTTCAAAAAATTTCAATAATAAATACGATGATTATTCAGAAAGTAACCCCCCCCACATTTTTTCCTTATCCGATAATAAAAGTAGAAAAGTGAAATTTTACATGTTGTAAATTTAAAATTTGAAAAATTTAAGGTATATTACTTTCTGAGTATCCCTTGTAATTACAAATAAATTACTTATCAATTTTTTTTTTAATGAGACACAACTTTTAATGAAGATTTAGGTCTTCGTGATTACACATCTTAAAAGTTCCGTAATGATCAACCAGGTCAAAATGATTCCAGAGTGCATTTAACCAATTGCTGTTATTCACAATTTTCGTTCAAAAAAATTATTAATTAAATGTGCTCTGGGATCATTTTGACCCTAGCGTGATCATAAAAAATTAAAATATCAGTTCCATAAAATTTAGTTCGTAGATTCTGACGTGAACATTACATCTCTTCCGGTGCTTACATATGATCGCCAATTCAGCAGAGATAATTTTTCAACGGCTCATTGCTATTTAATCTTGTTTTTGCAGGCCTTATATAGTTGCGCAGGGCCTGATGACGATATTGAGGATCGGTGAGTCTGGCAGTATTTGGGTTATCGAGAGCGGCAAAGCGCCTTATGAGGTTTATGTACCGAATCCGCGTACTCTGCGTCGTCATTATAAGAATAACTTCCCACACGTTGATACTAAGGTCGCCGGAGGTCGCGCGATAAGAGAAGTCTGCGACAGTACGAGGACAGGTTTGATGAGCTGCGCCTGATAATCGACGCATGACCGTGATCTCTCACTCTGTTTAGGGCTGTTTAGTTGAAAAATCTTTGATCCACGTGGCGAACGTCATCCGGAGACTTTGTATTAGAAGATATTTCACATGTAGATCAGTGTAACCGGAAGTGTAGACACAGACGAGATGCAACCGAAGCGATACTTCGCGGGAAATAGTATTCCCGAGATTCTCCGTAGATAATTTTGTATTACAAAGTTTCATGCATATTTCCTTTTTCCTCAGCCATCCAATTATATTCACTGGTTCACGTTTCCATCATAATTTCCTTAAATACACGCATACACGTTCAATCTTTTTTTATTTCTTATTAATAACGCTTGATTGTATGAAGGTGCCTGTGATAAAAAAATTTTATAATAAATATTTTTAAAAAATGAACTAATCTGAAAATAAGACCTTCAAATTTTTCATGCAAGTTTCGTATTGAACTTTTAAGATTATAACTCATTATATGCTGCAAATTACAATCGTATTCGTTATAAATGGCGACTTTCGATTATATTGATGCTGGGAATTTATATTTCTAATGTATTAATAACGTTGATTACTTTCGAGCTATTTAAAAATATCGGACGTGAGAAGTCCATGTGCAAAAAAAGAAAAGAAAACAAAGTAGGTTCAAGTTATAAACAAACGGAATCCGTTAATCTATGTTTGCGATATTGTGTGTAATAAATCATTCTAGTTTACTGTGTCGCTTATCAAGCATTTAAAACACTAGATATAGCGCATGGAAGACGCCGTTTTTTCCTTTTTACATACATTCTAATCACATCGCATGTAATACGCAGCACACTTTAGTATCGCCATACGTATGATAATTTTACCAACAACATATGTTCGAGTCCTATTAAAGACGTTATATAATTTTATTTACATCTGAGTACATCTCCTTTTTTGAAAAACTGCACAACACGCATCTCTTATATCTCGAGTCGCTCTTTAAAATTCGCGTAATCTAGCATTTAAATTTGTAAACCGTCATCTTTCACATTTTGCGCATTTCGTCGAAGGGCAGGGAAGGACGACCCGCGCCTTACAGTTCTCGACGTTACAACTTTGTGAAGAAATAAGAAAACTTTTCGTTCGATTATTGGAAAAGTAGTGTGTAGGAGATCGGAAATGACACGACGACGTGTTATTTCATCATTTCAATATTATTCACCATCGGAAATCACAATATATCCGCTGTACAAAACAAAAATCCATTCTCGCGTACATTATAAATTTTTCACATGCTCAGGGCATGAAACTTAAAAGTTAAATTTACCATATCTTTTTTTTCTATTCATTTATTTCATTTTATAGTCCTTCCTTTTACTTCACTCTGCATTTTCTCTGATAACCTATTGGAGGTTTGCTTATCAGTTATATAAATCTCAAGTTGCGTACATACGTGTGTGTATGTGTGTGTGTGTGTGTGTGTGTGTGTGTGTGTGTACATATATATATATAATATTTGTATGAGTTTGGGGACTCTGTACGAGCCATAGAAAAATAATAGTCGCAAATAATGTTCTTATTCTGTATCTTCCACGTCTTACACTTTTAAGGATATTATCATGCTTTTATTCTTATTCGCATCGCCATTTAACACAATTCTACTCACAGCGTCTTCGTGCATTCAAAAGGATTCTTCGAGAGCGTAAATAATTAATTATAATCAAATTACGAATAAATTATTTTTATGCGTTTAACGCTTTGAAAATCTTTGTTATAGGTTTCCAAATTTGCATGACCTGTGCATACTTGGATCCCATTTATATTTATACATTAATAAAGCGCATTTCCAAGATTGGAATGATTGGGTAAATTTATGAAAAAAATAAATAAATTACTTTCATTTAAATACACATGTATAGTCATTATTGTACATAATATTGTAATAGAATATTATGTCATTTAATAATAAATTATCATTTTAAATATTTTCTACTTGTATACATGTATATTGAATATAAATTTTCCTTGGAATAAGTGTTATACTAGAACTACTTTCAAAATTAAAAAAAAAAAAAAAAACCTAATTGATAAAATACTGATTTAAGATTATGTTTTTGAAAAAAATTACTTTTAATAAGCATCATACAAATTTCATATCTGATATAATTAATTACTGATTATAATGCAGATATCTATTTTAGTTTTACTAATTAAGCTACTCTTATACATATGAGAGCAATCGAGGAATCCTTATTTGCAAAACACGATGACAATTATGTAACATGATTTAGAACTTAGTTACTTACAATAAGATTGACACTTACATCTTTCTAATTCTAGATGCAGATCTTGCAAAGAAAGAGTAGGCGGACAATAAGATTACAATTTAATAATACAAAAATTTTCATATAAACTGGCTTTTACTTATTTCCCACTTATGTTCATCCACCCTAATAAAATTATACGTTTATATAAACTTCGTGCCGAGGACTCGAAAAACTTTGCGTACACTCAAAAAAATCAAAACAAAAGAAAAAAAATATAATTTTTATCAGATTTATCTTGTACTATATAGCTCACGATATTTCTATTCTCGACAAATGCAATTAGATACAATCGATTTTTACATACTTTGACGAGAAAGTACTTTTATGCACGTCTATTGCCATTCACTTCCGATATACGGATACAAACCAGCTATTCCATAACGACCATTATCAAGTCACCATCATCATAAAGCCATTCCATAATCATATAGTCAAATCTTGAGAAAACCGACTGAAGAATGATCACGATTGAATTGTACAATTTTTTCCCTAACTAATAAACAAATATACTATTGTTTATAAAGCGGTTTCAGATTATTCTATTAAGAATTTTGTTAACAGACATATTTCAAGTAAAATTTATGACTAGCCTTCTTACAAGTAATTTCCTTCCTTAATTATTTAGACATCTGAATTTACACAAATAAGTATCAATGTAAAAAAGACCAAGGAATGATCAGATCATAATTGATTTTACTTCCCTAACAAAAACATTCTATTCTTTTAATATCGATTCATCGTGATCATTGTCGATTAAGCGGTAAGAAAATTTGTCTCTAAAAGTACTTTCTCCGATCATCTAGTCGCAAAATATCGATGCAAAGAGTCATATGCGCCAGCAACGTCCATATGTGCGATTCTTGTCACCTAACACGTAATCACCGATTTGGCGATTGCAAACGCGTTCCGTTATATAATATAATCTACATTTAATCCGGCCGTATGTATCTTCTGTGTTATTCGACTGCCAAATTCTAACCCAAATCAGTCCATAACGTAGAGCACATATCGTAAAAATCTTAATCTATGTTGTGTATACTTATACATAGCAGCACATCGCTTTATTCTCTCCCCAGCATATTTTACTCTTTTATGCCATACCGATGACAAATTAGATTCTTTTTTATTTAGATAACTTTTGCCTGCGATTGAGAAGCAGACTGTTCGTTGGTCGCGCGATTTTGACTCCCCGTGTTATTCTGTAGTTGGTTAGGGGGTTTGCGATTACCGCCTCTGCTACCTCGATAGCCACCGCGGAATCCAGCGTTATTGCCGCCACTACTACCTCTGAACATGCCTCCCATTCCGCGACCGTAGTAACCACGGCCGCGGAATGTACCGCGTCTTGTAGAAGCTACACCGAATGTTTCTGAATTCAGTTTTCGTTCTGTTCTCCAATCCGTACGTTGGAATCGCCTGAAAAAATTTATACATTTATATATTTATATATTTACCGTATACAAAACATTTCATAGAATTCAATAATTTTCTTTCATTAAAAAAAAATTAAAAACCATAGCTATACTGTGAATTTATACACGGTATTTAAATATTCTCTCAATAAAGCTTACCCTTTACTCCTTTCAACAGCTTCACAGCTAATATTATCAAAGAATGATTTCGACTTATCGTAGTGAACAATTTCCGGTTCCTCCTCGGGTTCACCTTCACCAGCACCTGTCTCGTTTCCACTGTCGTCTTTCTTCTCATTGTCAGTACCATCGATTTTCGTTTTCGCTAATTGCGACCTACGATATGACATAAATTATATGTTATATTAACATATAAATTAAATCATTGAAATATAATTTTATAAAACAATGTTAATGCGATGCGTAAGCGATTCGTATTTGTTGAAATTACGATTGCTTTAAATTCGCACTAACTTTACTTTTGCATGGTCTCCACATTGGTCATTTCAACAATTACTTGAAATGAATCCGGCACGTAACCATGCAGAATTATCAGTGTTCATAGTGATCGTTTATGCTCACCTCAATTCTTCGAACTGAGTATTAGCTTGTTCAAAATCGTAGTCGTTATCAAACTTCATCTTAGGCTTGATACCATCCAAGTTGTTCACTTGATTTGTACGGAAACCACCACGTCCTCGACCTCCTCGGCCTCCTCGACCTCTCATGTTGCCGCGGTTTACCCAACCACCACGGTTGCCTCGACCACCCTGCATATGACCTTGATTTTGGCCATCTTGTTTCATGTCCCTCTTCGTATCATTATATTGATGAGACATACCCGCGTTGTTTTTGGTACCTCCGTGGCTAAATATAATAAACGAACTATTTATCAAAATTTTATGAAGCTATATCATCAGTTCAACAACAATAATATAAACCTATGTAGAATCATTTTATGTTTGTATAAACAAAAAAATCTAACAAATCAAGCAAATAAAATTGTGAAGTACAATTGTATTTTTAATATCAGGGTACTAGAAGATAAAACTATTATATGCATACACTTATTATAGTTTCATTTATAAAAAGAAAATTAATTTCCTAAATGAAATACCTATCATGGTCTCGACGAGGCGGTTGGACGGTCCTGATATTTGTCTTGTCATTCAATTTGCCAATGTTATTGCCCTGCTGCTGTTGTTCGTGTCCTACCTGAATACCTTGATCCATAGTTGGACTTTTCCTTGTCAATAAGGATGATGTAGGAGTGGTAGAACGGGAACCACCACTGATGAGGTCTAGTACACCTATTATCGCAACATGTGAATGTGTCACATAATAAATATATTTTTATTAATCTATGGAGACCAAATAGCCGACCAAAATTGCAAGCATTTCTAGTCCAACACGAAACTTTAGTACAAGAAAATAAACACAAACTTTTCATTCCCAAAGTTCGAAATGAAAGACTGCTACTAACTTCTACAAAAGTTTCGCGTGTCTAATGTAAAATAAATCTCTAGAGGATTTTTATAAACAATTATTATTGTTTATTATTACTGTAATTGCTATTTTGTTACACATTATAATTTAAGCGTAAATGAAATAAAATTGAGAAAAGCATGCAGATGCAAAAATATTTTCTATCGATTTTAGAAAAGAGAAACGTAAAACCAAATTGTATGTATACAGATTAAAAATGTTAATAAATATATGTGTATTTTTTATTAAGATTTTTCAAAATTTACAAAAATATAAAAATTTCAAAAATATACAAATTTTATTATACATGTAAATGCACATTGCTATTTATTGATTTAAAATTATATTTCATTAAAATGCATATAAATATATATTATATATAGAAGGCATATAAGCAAAGCATGAAGATTGCAAGATATTAAAAATCTACATAAGTGTGCAAAAAAGACAGTAAGTAGACTTTTGTTAATAGAATAATTGCAAATTTGTTACTATAATGTTAATTATAAATAATGTATTTAAAAAGATATCAAAATATATCATTACGTATTCCAGAATGCATAACAATTTATGCCATTTTCTGAGAGCGTGAAACGCAGTAGAGAAAAGCATTACCAAAACAGGAGCAGCAACAAGCATGCCAGCAAGGCAAGGGATACTTCATAGCAAAAACAGTTACCATCTTCCAGAGATTGATCTTTTGGTAATGGGTCGATATTGGCCGTTGGCAGTGAGTTTGGGATAGAGATGGCATTGGGTTCAGCGGAGCCCAAGCTCAACTCACTTGGCTGTTTATTCATTGCTCCGCGAGGATCTCTAGCTGCAGTTGGCATTCCCATTACCGGGCCCATAGCTCCCATACCCATGCCATAGGGGGCTCCATATTGGCCACCCATCGGGCCCATCTGACCCATCATCGGATGAGCATAACTAGGCTGTGGTTGATACGACTGCTGACCCATAGATGGCTGCACCGTCATCTACAAACAATGATAATCAAAATCAGTTAAAATTCATCATATTTAACATATTATAATTGAATTCATTTTTAGATTCTATTAATTATATTTATATATTCTGTTAATTTAAAATACATTTCTGTACAAAGAATATAAAAATTTAATAATTACCTGCACGATAGCCGGATCGTTGGGGATAGAACTAACATTGTTGACGACTCTGATGTCTTTGATGTCTGATCCGCGAAACAGAATATACTCATACACTTGATTTTGTGGTGCCACAGGAAGTTGAGTTTCTCGATCTTCCGTACCAAAGGAACGCACTATGAAAGTAACAAAATAGTTATTTCAAACTATCGTAATTAAAGATTCACCATTACAATTTTTTATTAAATTAATTAAATCCTTATTAGATTAAATAAGTTTAATTAAATAGATCTTTATTTGTTTATTAATACTTGAAATAAAATAGATAAAAAAATAGACACCTAATGTTCAAATTCTTTATATTAACAATAATATTTAAGTTACATTCATTGTAGAAAATAAATTTGTGCAGTATCTATTTTTTTCAACACATTGATTAATATTATGGAAAGAGAAATTTTATATTTGTACGTGTCTTTGATATGAGACTCCAATAGTACATTTCCAAGAATAATATTTGTTCCTAACTGAAATATTCTCTAGTCATTATCTATTCAGCAAAACCAAGGGGACAAGGAGACAAGGACATGTAAACATTCAACAGAAGAAAGAGACAAACATTCCATACAAACGTTATACATACCAAACCTAAATTCAAAATTATATCCTCAGTATCAATATAACGTACTAGCAGATAATTATTTAAGTTTTTAAAGTATTATACGACGAACTTGTATTTGTCGAAGTCCATATTAGAATTTTGGAATTGCCAAATTTATCTATTACTATGGCTGTGATCAAAGTCTCGCTACAAATGCTTTGAAGCGTTTGATGGATTAATTAGAAGAAAGAATTTTACAAACTAACCAATTAAAAAACGCTTCAAAGTATTTGCAACATCGCGTTGACTATATCCTATATATCGATAACCTACTAACATCGTGAAAATTTCAACGGTTTAGGACGACTCGATTTTCGTCCGATAACTTCGATGATTGCTAACCGCGAAACCGCGACATAATCTTACATAGATCAAGCGATCCGTAACAGTTCCGGCATTCGGCGTTTGCGCCAAATGTGCGGATCAAAACGCGACGCATTAGCGTGATTGATGGATCGTCTCAACGGAAATTAGGTCCAATGGAGTTCCGATATCGACTGTTCGAGAAATATACGTTACGATGGGATTACAGGTCGCCGCGACCCCGGTTGTTTTGCAACACGCGATGCCGAATCGCGGATGTCGGCGACTTTCTCCAAAGATTCTCCATGATACGCGACTCGACGACGCGGTCGGCATGAAGCCGGCGGAACGGCATCGACAGACAGTCCGGATGAGATTCTGAATTTGTGCATTTCGGAGCAGCTTTCCGGAGCGACTTTCTACGGAGTTACGGGGATATGACCTCTATGTTTGTTCGCGACAACGCGAACGTAATGAATCATATAAAGGTTCTCGCGCCTAGTGACAGAAAACAGGGAGACTCGGCGATGTTACCGCCGGTCACGGAGACTCTAGCCGGTCGAGCGGACGATCTCGTGGAGTAAATAACGAGAGAAACATGAGATACGAGAATCTCGGCGGCGATAGTGGTGGTAGTAGTGGCGGCGGGATGGTACGGTGAATACGGTGCGGCGGGAGTCCATCTTGGATTTCCGCCGTGCTACTCACCATTAGCCAAAGCTATCGTACACTCCTGTGGATCGACGGTGAACAAACGACCCTCATAACGAATATCTGCCTTCGAGATCAAGCTGATCTTCGAGCCCAGCTCTGGCATACCACCGCTCATCTTGACTCTGACTCCGTCGCGCTCCGATCGATGTGATTTTATGGGATTCACGACACCATCTGACGAAATCGTCCAGCTGACAGCAATGGTCGGCGGCGGACTACTTGCCAAGAGTGCCAACGACGCGCGGCGCATGCGCCCGAATGCTCGCACGCGCACCCTCCAGGCTCCGGGGTTATCCTCAAATGGCGAAAATATTTCCGATGCTTCGCAGGAGTGTGTACACAATAAAGGGTATTATTTCATTTGTACGACAAATTTTTAAGGGTACTGATAGACTACAGGGCAGAGAATTTATGGAGATTGGAGAATTTTTTCATTTTTAAATAATCGATATGTTTGAAAAATTTGTATGATAAATAAGATATATCTAAAGATATCAGGCTCCTATTATGTAACTCTTAACATAAACAGTGTCGGGCCTAGGAATAATTATTGATAATTACTGACATTAGCAATTGTTTCAATCATCCGATTAGCCTGCAATGGAATAAGAACTCAGATATAAGAAAGGAATAACAGATTTCTTATCTTATAACTTATCAGAAACTGTGTATTCCGATGTATCCAGTTTCTGATAGGTAAAATCTGTTATTTCTTATTCTTTATTCCTTATTATTTTCATTATGCCTAAATCATATGCCCTATTACTACTTCATAGTCAGATCTTATACTTAAGAAGGCTTCCCCAGCAAACGAGAATGAATTGGAAATTAATTGAAATGGATTCAGATTTTCAGAAATATTGATTTACGAATGTTAAAATGCTTTTCAATCCTGAACGCATTTTTATTCATTTATAGGAATTGCATGGAGTATATCTCTATGCCTTTCAATCTAAAAATATTAGCTTTTTCTGTGCATTGCGAACAGAATACTGTTTAATTCAAAATTTTGAATAAGAAATGCAGATTTTCAATCCAATTGAATCCAAAAAAAATATTCGCTATTTAAAATACGCATTCGGATAGAACAAAATTTCAATCCATTTTAATCCATTCTCGTTTGATCCTTAAATTTATCTTTAGATGCTCAGTAGCCAATGAAATAATTCGTAGAGTATCTAAAGATAAATTTCAGACCTTACATTTAAGGCTTCCTTAAATACAAGGCCTGACTATATAAATACAGGCATTAATAAATTTTTATGATTTATTATTATTCATGTATAATATGTAATATATGATATATCATAATATTTCCTAATTACATATTATGAGTATTATTAAATAATGATTGAAAATACGGTTTTATAGAAATATGCAATACCATTGCGCCGTATAATATTTACACAAAACATTAATAGGATAATAAAAATTATAAAATTAATATATGATTTTATAAACGATTCAGATCCATATTAAATTAACTCTCGGAAAATTATCTTTTAATATTCTTTCAATGATATAAATAACAATTAATATTAATAATAGTATACGTCTGCCCAATTCTGGCATCAATAAATTCGAGCATAAAAAGTCAAGAAATAGAAAAAATAAATAGTAGGTAAGTTAAACCGAAATATTTTGAACAATTAAATATTCAATAATAATATCATTATTTAACAGAATATACATTTCATTATATATGATTTCATTATTAAAGTTGATGATTATAGATATACTTTATATATAAAGTAGCTCTTTTTTAAATGTACATTAATTTAGTGTAATGTAATAATAAATATAATATAAATATAATTTAATATAGTGACATAAATATAATAAAAATATGACATACATATGAATTTAAATACAAAAAAAATTCTGTATATTATAAATGTAGATTATCGTGCCTATTCAAGTTTAAATGATCATGTTGCAATGTTGGCGAGCCTGCGCAGGTTCGCCGACGGCGCCGACCGAGATCGTTTTCACGGTGTTCTCTCCATTGATATTTTAACCTCTCTCTCAGATCCTCGACCGTTCCAAAAAGTCGGAATAATCACAGAAGGATTTTTGCAACAGTCACGAGACTAATTCTTCGTCAACTGTCCATTAACGTCCAGCGGACCGTACACTGACTAGCATAACCCTTTACGCATTGCACCTATGTCCAACATGGCGGCGACGTTAGGTCGGATTTGTAAATCGGGTCTTCTAAAACCGAATTATGGCACGTTGATCGGCCAGGTAAGTAAATAAACGCGAATATCTGACGTTTCTAAATAACTATATGCGTTTCCTTGCGAAAATCGTCATAGCATCGCGACGTTCATGTCAACATACTTGATGTTAACCAATATTGACCCGTGGCCTCGCGTTGAGGGCACAGTACTGTCTGCTAATGTCACTTCTTTCTTGGTGATATCGTTCCCTGCAGAACTTTCTTGCACGTCGAGACGCTGGCGAAGAGCCTGAAGGTACGCGACATCAACGCGATAACGATTTCGATGGCACTTCAATAGATGTTATGTAATAGTGAGCGATATCGAGAAAATCCGGGATGCTGCCATGATATCAAACATGCGTTGCTAATGCATTATTCGCGGCCAGTGGCACAAGTGACTATATTGTTCGCTGTCACCACAAAATTTGTATGAATGAATTTTATCGCCTAATTGTAGACAATTGTGCTGTCATGTCATCAATTGTCAATGTTAAATGTTGATTAAAGAATGTACTTATGCTCAACAGTTCATTAAGTATGTTCTTTTTTACTTGATTATATCATATTATGATTAGATCATATTAAGATTTATAAGAATATATATTAATCTAAAAGCATATATATTAATCTTTAACTTGAAGAACTATTAGGTAGACATTGTTCAATTTGTATTTGATATACAAAAGATATATCTCTTGTGAATATTTTATAACAATTATTTAAAATGACATATAAATAAGAAATATATATATTTTTTAAATAATTTTTTAAATAAAAGATATATGTTTAAATTTTTAAATAATTATAAATTTTTAAATAATTATAGTAAAATCAAATTAATTACTTGTAAAGGAAGGAAAAAAATAGAAATATGAATACATGTAGAATAACATTGCAAATCGTTTTCTTCCCATTGTGGAATATGTTAAACTTTTTATACTTGAACTTTTTATACTTTAAATTTTGTTTTTGCAGACCAGTAATTTTTCCACTATAAAAGAATGGCCTAGGAGTCGGAAAATGGTATGTGAATTTAATTTAACTTGGATCAAGAGATATCCCAACCATATCCAATCCCTTTAATGTCAGAATCAATTTTGCGTTCCCTCAAACTGCATATGTTAGTATGTTAGTAAGTTAACAGACTAGTTTTACCTATATTACTAGATAATTTTACCTATATTTTCAATATACAACAATGTTATATAATATGTGACAATATACAAATTATATTATTAAAAAAAAGTGAAACCTACTTGTAACATTTTTAATTACAGTTATTAACATGCTTAGGAGTAACTGCCGGAGGCATCAGTGCCTTCATCTATGCTTTAGATAGCTCGGTAAAAGCTGGTGAATTGATAGCTCATCCTCCAATGTATAAATGGGATTTTTATGGATGGTTCAATTCATTAGATCATGCTAGGTATAATAATTCTTAAATGCTAACAATGAATTATGCATATGTGTTATTGTTGTTATTAATCTAATTTTGTAGCATGCGACGAGGATGGGAAGTCTACAAGAATGTGTGTGCAGCTTGTCACAGTTTGCAATATGTAGCATATCGTCATCTTGTTGATGTTACTCATACCGAAGCAGAAGCCAAAGCTCTCGCGGAAGAAGTCATGGTATTATCTTTTATAATATTATGAGAAATTATTACTATAAGAAATATCTCGTATATTTATAATTGTGTAAAATACAAGATTTAATATAGTAACAAACTTCTATGTGATACATAGGTAGAAGATGGCCCTAACGACATAGGAGAGTATTATAAACGTCCAGGAAAATTGTATGATTACATACCATCTCCATATCCGAATGAAGAAGCTGCCAGGGCATCGAATAATGGTGCTTATCCACCTGATTTATCTTACATAATAAATGCCAGGCACAATGGAGAGGCAAGTAAATTTTTAATAATATATAGAATTTGTGCAATCAAGAAATTAAATTTTTAATCGATTTCCATTGAAATTTTTGATAAAAGTACTTCTATTAATACCACAATTTAATTAAAAATATATTTTACATATTTTTCAGAACTATGTTTTTTCTTTGCTAACTGGATATTGTGATGCACCAGCTGGTATAACTTTAAGAGACGGACAATATTTCAATCCATATTTTCCAGGTGGTGCCATTGGTATGGCACAAGTGAGTCATTCACATTTTTTTATATAGAAGCTGATACAATTAGCGACTGAACTTGATACATCCATTAATAATAATAAAAATAATAATAAATCAATTCTATTCCTTCGTATAGGCTATTTATAACGAAATCTTAGAATATGAAGACGGTACTCCAGCAACTGCTTCTCAAGTAGCAAAAGATATTACCACATTCCTAATGTGGACTGCCAATCATGAATTTGATGAACGAAAACAAATGACTATTAAGGTGAACTGAATATCACTGCAAATTTTATTTTACTTTATCATTTTATCTTAATTATTTTAACATTGATTGTTTATAGGGTCTTGGAATATTTGCAATTCTCTTGGTTACTACATACTATCTTAAGCGACACAAGTGGTCGACTATAAAGAGTACAAAACTAATGTTTGTTCCCAAAAAATATCGTTAGCCACTTGGAAATTGACGCCGTGATGTTAGCTTGTGCTGGTATCAGAATGTAGTTTCACAATTTAAACAATGTATCCGGCAAGTTGTGGCTCCTCTCTGAAGATTTAAACTTATTCATATATTTGACGAACTGTCAATTTGTCATCACTACCAAAATCTATTAAATTAAATATTGTACATAGTTACCAAATGGAGTCATCGTCTGATTTAAATAAATTGTTAAACATAAGTAATGTCCATTCCCTTGATGAGACACATGATTTATTTACAATCTTAAGTAACTCACAAAATGATAGAGATATTTATGGACATTTAAGTCTACAAAATCAAAGGATATATATATTTCAATTAACTGAATATATCATTCTTATTTATTATTGGTAAGTTTTTTAGTTTTTATTATGTGATTATGCAATATTTTTTACAATTATTTCAATTAAAAGTTTTCATCTAACTCATTTTCGAAGATTAAGGATAAAATATCTGCAAAAGTCTGAATATGTTACGAAGTTATTTAATTTCAATAAAACAACGATTTATTCAAAAGTTAAAAAAAGTTGCTAATATATGGGTAAGAAACATAGGAAACGCTTACTTCTAAGGAAATCACTTTATTCTCCTTAAGCTTGTTTTCGTCCACATGGAGCTATAACTTGTTATTCTTTTAATAGGATGATTTATAAATTACACTATTATATTATCGATAGTGTAATACTGAAATGCAAAGCGGATAAAGAGGTGTGTATAATTTTCGTTCGCGTAATTAGAAAATATTTATACAATTAAACGTGGAGATATTTCAAAATCTACTTTGGTGAAACTTTAGATATAAAACATCCTTTCGATTAATTGAATAATATAAATCTTGACATTGTAATAACAATTATTTTCTTCCTGGAACATATTTACTTAAACATCATCAATCATTAATAGATCGCATATAATTCGATTTATAGCAACAATATTCATGAATTTATAGTGATTGCACTAAAGATTAAAATAAACTGATTTTGTTATAATACGCAACTCTTGTACTTTACAAAGTAATGTTAGAAATTAGATATGATTCGGAGAATTATAACAAAATTAATATTCATAATACATCAATCATGAAGCTTTTGGGTTAAACAGTAAGTTATTTATCTGCTTACTTTATAATCCTGTTGCATTTTAACAATCAAATACACATTGGTAAGTAGTATACTTTCAATATGTCTAAATATGATATCGACTAAAAGATCTCATTCACACGATGCTTCATACATTGATGTACTTTACCATGCAGCATTGTATATATTGTTCGCTATATACGAGATATTACAAATCAAATTTATGCATGCTTCAATTACAAAGCGACGTCTCCTCATCAATTACGAAACGCAATTCGTTTAGCGTGAAAGAGAGAGAGGCCGTTTTTTTAAGGACATAATTTTTCAGACATATACGTTATTTCATTGTAAATCGCTAGTTTAAACAGTATATGCAGCTCGGAAAAATAAAATAGACATACAGATTTACGATGGTCCAAAATTCACAAATTTTCTACCGCAGCATTGAGTGAGAGAGAGACATCTCTGCAAGAGATGAAATGGCACTTGCGCGCAAACAGAAGAGAAATCTTATAACGGCAATACCAGACGTTACTCTTCTTCTCTCATTAAAAAACTTTAAAGGCATAAGTTATTCTTACTGATTTTTTATTACATAGACTGTGTCTCCAGTTTTTTAAGATTCAAAATATGGATATTTTTCCGCTTTACATTGTACTAGCTTGAAAAGCTGGAGCAAAGTTTTCTTAAATCAATTCGCATCCGTATTGGATTATCTCGTGCGCGAATATGATGTAATTATATGCAATGAAATCGGGGTTCCAGGAAAATATTACTACTTTTTAGTGAAAAATTTCGACAAAGAACCAGCTGTGCTTGACAAATGCGTTTTTGTCATTTTTTTCTATCTAATCTATACATGAACTCGATACACTCATTCAACTTTCCAAGCTATTACCTCCTTTCTTTCACAAAGCTGTTTTTTTCGAGTTTTTTTTTATTTCTTTTTTAACATATATTTTCAGCGGGCACCCTTTTAATATTATTTGGTACCTTTATTAAATCTCGCCTCATGCTATTGCAAAAAGGAAGATATCTCTGTTCATACGGTTAGGCTAAAAAGTGCTGCCTTCCGGAGGCTGAGAAAGTTTCATATTTTCCTTCAACGTCATCAAACGACGGAGTTCCTGAAGAACTGTTTTAATTGTGTATTCTCGTTGCCATTTTGCAAGGACCGGAACGCTGCGATTATCCACCTTGTATGAAAATTTCATGTTACATTAAGTACATATGTTCTTTATCTTAATAGAAATGTACACTACAATTTTATATACTTACAGCTCCAGTGGCACTGTTAATGCAATTCATATTGATTCTGCTTAAAAATCTTACATTAGGGGCATCATCTGGATATCTTTGACCACAGTCAATTTTCAAACTATACATCCTATTTTCATATGGTGTCTAAAAGATATGACATATTAATTACATATCAACAAAATATTTAAAAAAATTAAACTTTAATATTTTTGTAGAATCACATTGATGCAATTAATTCCTACAATCATTTTGTTCCAATATATATGAATATTTTAATAATATAAAATATATAATTATTATTAATCAACTATTTATAACTCAAACTATTTATAAAAATTGTTTTTAATTATTCATTTAAGTGTCATGGAAATTTTATTTGATATTGATGTGAGAAAAGTAAAAAATACATATATATTAACATAAGTATCGTAATGTAGATTAGTTTGTATTTACATTTTCTTGAAAGCAAATTTATATCTTATAAAACGTAAACATAAAAAGATGATACATGTTATCGCAATGATGGCAAACTACACTAGTAAAAAATATCTTACCCTAGGTGGTCCAATTATCATACCAGTCCAATGCGTGAGAGTCATGTCATCGTCATTTTCCAGGCCCCAACTGATCGTGCCATCACCCACACCTTTCTGGCCCTGTTCTAGCTCCTCTAGAAGTCGAAAGTTTCGGGGCATAACTGAAATAGGATTTGAAGGGTAATGTATAAGAGCTCGGTATAAGAGCAATCAACTCGTAAATTGTATTTAAACATAAATTGCTAGTATTGAAAATCTATTGTATATATAATGTAAATTATAAATTTTAAGAACTAACAATATATTAGTGTTTTTCAGCAAAAGACAGTGTCATCTTCATCTTTCTTTATCATTGGCAAACAATAATGCATTTTCTACAATAAACTATTATCTAAGCTTTAAATCTTAAGCTATAAGAAATTGATCAATGATACTTGATTATTCTTCTAACATTTGACTGTGATTAGTCAATTTCTTACAGCTTAAGCTTAGATAATGGTGGATGATGATTTATTGTAGAAAGCCCATAAGGAGTAATGATTCACTATATCTGTGTCTCTTGTAAACCATCCTACATTAGAAAATGGCTGTAATTAATATAAATTTGACCTTGAGCCTCATCTCACATATATTCGGTTTATAAGCTAGAGATTAAGAAATTATAAAGAGAGTCTCTGAAATCCTTGAATTCTATCCTACATAATAATCTCCAAGAAACATCTTAATCACAGAGATCTTTCTTATAACCTAACTTCTTACATTCTGAAGACGTATCTCCATTCCCTAGAATATCTCTCGGAAAAGTATTATGTGGAATAACATACTTGATTATAAATATAAAATATCCTTAAATTATTCCTTCAAAAGAATATTAGTAATAATAGAATCAAAGGAAAATAATATATTAAAATTGTCATACAAATAAATATTGTATAGGGAAGGCACAGGTATAACACTTATTATTTCTCAACATAATTTTAACTTATTTTTCGTTAAATATAAAACGTTTACGTCAATTTTTCAGGACGCTGTATATTTATAGTCAAGTGTATGATCTAATAAGTGTATAAACCTTATATCATCATAATTCATTAAATCTAGTTTCTAAATAATTTAAAGATCGTAAATCTATTTTAAAAGACAAGATTTGTCGCGAAATATAGTTGCTTTATTAACATGGTAATTATAATGCAATCATAACAGCTGAAACATACCCGCGCGATATTCGCGCCGATACAGGTTATGGGCACGAGATAGGATTTGGTTAACCTTGATTAACCTTTTCATCATTGCGATTTTTCGAATCATCGGGAGTTCCGAGAAGAGTCTGCGATACCGTAGAAGAATAATCCCAACTCGCGACGGATGTATTATCGAGTCTACCGTTTCGATGACTCGTTATACGAGAAATACAGGCGGTTCGCGGTATCCTCGCCATCCTCTGTCAATTCGCGTAGTACGAGAATGCCGAGTACGACAATCGTCGCATCGTCCCATCTCGGAGGTCTCATTATTCGATTAAAAGGGAGAGAAACGAGAAGGAGAATGTTTATCCGGATGTTTACGGGCCGTTCAAATAAAATAACTCACCTACACCGCTGTTGGGCACCGCCATGATCTCGTATTTCTGGTGAGGAACTGTATTTTTTTTCCCCCCTAAAGTACAGCGGGGCGAACGTGCACCGTACGCGGGCGAGTCACTCACGTGGAGCTTGGCGCGGCCTTTTTAACTGCGGCTGGAGCTTTTCATCACCCGTCGAACGATTCAGCGGTAATCCGGCGCGCTGCGACCAAGGGGAAGCGTGTGTGCGCCGTGTCGGCTGTGTCTACCCGATAAACGAAAATACACTCTGCTTCGCGAGAGAATTCAGTCAACCTCCGCTCCGCGCTCCGCTTCGCGCGAGAGATCGCCCGTTTTCCCCACGGACTAATCGCTCTCTAGATCACGTCCGTCGCGTTCGTTGTTTATGGATGAATCGTACGTGCCTCGTCACCGGAAGCCGGTTCTATATTAGCAAGCCGATCTTGCAAACCGATCGCAAATTTGTTGTGCGACAGCAACAATCAACATGAAGCGTTAATTTCAAAATGCAAGCTTCAGATTGGCTGTCAGATTGACTTAAAGTAGAACGCGTCTTTAGTCGGTTCTACATTAATTGCAAGCTGATCGCAAGTTTGTCGCGACAGTCAATATGAAGTGTTGATTTCAAAATGCAAGCTTGCGACAGATTGTGGAATCATTTCATCTTTGTTGTTTATCGAATGTTGAACAAGAATAAATAATTTTCTAGTGAGTGTTGTAAGCGCTGAATGGGTTGACGCATCCCGGATTTGACGATTTGCGTCGCTCCATTCGTGGTTCCACAGAAGATAGTTCTATCGTCTAGTCTACAGTCTACACTTTGTTCATTTCTCGCTCTCACTGCCGTCCGAATCACGCGACATTAAATGCGACAGGAGATCCAGTAAAATCTGTTATTGATCGGTTAGATTAGATTATATATTGATCGGTTTCATTAGAAATTTATTCTAAATTTTATAAGCCAATATAAAACCACCATTAGAAATTTTCCGTCAATCAGCAACTTATCTCTAAATTTTGAAAATCAATATTCACAAGTTTCTTTAGAAAACATACATATATATATTTTTTTTAAACAAAAGGTGATCTAGGCTGATCATCATAATAATTAAATCCGATTTTGATATTTTTTTCATATACAATTATTTTCATTGTGCATCAATTCTTTTCATTGAAAAAGTTTCAATTTATCACTCAATAAATATTTTCAACAATTAATTAAATTCGTAAAATTATCAATAACGACAAATTATATATATTCTCTAATTATTTCTATTAATTCTCTATTAATTCTCTATTAATTATAATATTCTCTATATTTTATCAAGAGTTACTTCAGAGGAATGAATTCTCATAAATATAACGCATTCTCTTTAAATATAACGCACATATTTTCCTGAGACAAATAATAAAATGAAATGTTTCGTAACATCTAAGTTGTAATAATAATAAAACAATAGCTATTCGCCTTCATTCCATCTTTTTCTATTTCTCAATCAAGAAAAGAAATTATATTTTCAGATTTCGGCGCGCCTAATCATATGGTGAAACTTTATGGCGGAATCGGAAACAAGAAATCGCAGTAGCGAGTAGCGAGATACTGATTGGTCGAACGCGAGGCAGTGCTGGCATTATTGGCGGTGCCTCGCGAAGATGGTGACGGTGACGAAGAGCAACGAAGAGCGGATCAGTTTGGAGAAGGGCAACGTGCGGTGTGGGGTGTGCATCGGCGCCGTTGGTTGCCGGCCGGTCGCGCGCAAGAGCAACTAGCAAGAGCAGAGTAGCGTAGAAACGGAGCAGTCGTGAGCGGCGCGAGCGCAGGTGAAGGTGGTTCTCTTCTCTCTTCCCCTCTGATAATGAACGGCGCGCGATAGCTGTCAGTTCACGTTCCGTGGGTGCATCTCGTCGAGCGTCGTGCGCGCGCGATGCGTCGTGTGGCCGTCGGTTTCGTGCTCGCGGTAGAGACGCGCCGTACGACAACGGACAATCACTAGCCCACTCCACGATCGACATTCCCGGAGTCCTGGGCCTCGTACGTGTCCAGCCTCGCCGTGGATTACCCAAGGGGTGGCACGATCGTGAAGAGACGGAGGAGACACGCGGTGAAAGAGGAGCAGTGGACAACGCGAGGAACGGTGAGTATATAACAGTTTTATTGTGTTTGTGTTTTGATTCCGCGGCTGATGCGGAGGTACTCGTCCTTTATCGTGTCGTCATCGTTGTCGCGAATGTCGCGATCGCACAAGGAGGAGCACCGGCTTTCCAACGATTCCAACTTCCTGGAAGAACCATCATCATAATAAACAAACATAAATACGCCATTGACCCCTCGCTCGGCATGAGGTCCGAACGAGTCTCCAGATTTCGTGCTCGCCGGAACTGTTCAATTCCCGATGAATTGTCGACCCTCGGACAAGCGATGTGAAGGCGGAGTACAGTAAATCGGTATTCTCTCCATTAGGCAACGTCGGATCTGTTGTTTTCGATCGCGAACAAGAGAGAGAAAGGAGGAGGGAGGGAGGGGGAAGAGAGAGAGAGAGAGAGAGAGAGAGAGAGCGTCTCGCTTGCATGGGGGCGTTACATTTATACGCGATGGGGGACGTTCCTGACATTGATCGTTGTTACTATCACGTTATTACCACACTTGCAAATGATAACGAATAAGTGTGATTGGTTTCGTGATAAGGTAATGAGATTTTTTTAATACCTTGAATGGACATTCGTACAAAACACCTTGAGATGTTTCCACTAATGCAGTTTTATTTTTCATCTTGATTCAATTGATTCTCTATTATTTTTTTCTAGTTCTAAAAACTAAAAAAAGCATGAAGAGTAGATTAAACCAAGATTAAAATTAATTTGCAGTGGTAGAAATAAACGTGAGATGTCCTTGATATTGTTATCTGTTTGGCAGATGTCATTATTGACTGACCCTCGATAAAGAAACTCCCATTAAACGTGATTAATTATCGAAAGTGGTGGAAAGGAATAAAAGAGAAGAGAAGAAGACTATTTCGAGAAAATTGAAAATGATTACTTTGCGTAAAGTAAAATATTTAGTTAACAGCTTTTTACATCAGCAGCTGTCTTAAAAAGAAACCTCCATTAAAGGCGATAATTATCATGGTGGAAAGAACCCAAAAGGCACGTAATGTAAAGATGTACAAAAACTATTCCGGAAAAAATTGAAGATGGTTACTTTATGTAATATTTTTATTTGAAAATATTTAATTAACAAATGTTTAATCGAGCAATTATCTTAAAATAAAATCTTAAAGTTTTTTTTTTCAACTACCTGACACGATCGTACACAAAAATATTCTTTAAATAATGTCAAGAACATCAGAAACGTGCTCATCCTTTATATTAGGTTGTTATTGATATTGATGTCATTGCATAGCAACACGATTGGTTGTTACTTTGCATCGATTATTAGCCATTGATCAGTGCATTCATGTGATTATTAAAATTGAAGAGTCTACAATCGTTAATTGTCATTTGTATGTTCTGACCATACCTGTGTGTTCGCTGTAACTATTAGTAACTCGTGGAAAATGAGGGAAGAACCCTTTCGAAGCAGGCTTTGTTTTCCTATCAGAAGGGCGTAACCAGCTAATCGCATCCGAAGGAGAAATCCTCCTCGAGGAAGGATTGTTTTATCTTCTACATTATGTGTCTGAGACCGACATGGCTTTCTTGCGTTAACCATAATTTATGTGCTTTCGAATTTGGCCGATGGAGCATTTTACGGAGTATTTAATCGCGCAAATGGAAGAGTATTGTAAATGTCGTATTCGATATTTCTTTTATTAACTTTCTAAGCCTAAATTTGCATTTTATATCACTGAAAAATATATAAGAAATAAGGTAATGCACGACCAAGAATTGAAATCTTGT
>Ga0157364_1000590_pt1 | contig 26108 bp, 9 predicted proteins | sample AttsexASBM2_FD_111476 | JGI IMG/M metagenome (GOLD analysis project Ga0157364, IMG submission 111476) | Fungus gardens microbial communities from leaf cutter ant in Ribeirão Preto, State of São Paulo, Brazil - Atta sexdens ASBM2 | ecosystem: Host-associated > Fungi > Mycelium > Unclassified ... | reverse complement strand
GTGTGTGTGTGTGTGTGTGTGTGTGTGTGTGTGTGTGTGTGTGTGTGTGTGTGTGTGTGTGTGTGTGTGTGTGTGTGTGGAGATATATCTTAATGGTTATCTTAAAATTAAACAGAAATAGTAATAATATTGCAAAGTGAATAGTTGCACATACAACAAGAAACTTTTTCTTCAATAAAGAAAATATTAATATTAAATTAGTCGCTATTATTCTATCTAGAATGATATCACAATTAATTTAAAAATTATATTTATATATAAATATAGTATAGCAAGTAAAGCGATTTTATTAATTGGCTCTGATATTAATTGCAAGATCAATCGAAATATATATTTCTACAATACAAATAAAAATATAATATTTTCATTATTTATAAATATAATGAAATAATTAAGATTCTTAAGAAAAATTCTTTGACTTTCATTAACTTGTGAAAAAAATCTACTATCTTTCCCGCTTTTAAGTATTTAATTATAAAAGAAGATATTAATTTCAAGGATATATGTAGACAATGATTAAAGGTCGATGTAATGATCTAAGTTATTCAAGGAAATGAGGCAGCCTACTAAAAACATTATCAGCATATTTATATGTCCACATTTTTATAAAGTTTATTACGGCTCGTGTAACGGACGCTACTAACTGTTTTATTCTTTTCATTATACAGATTTCCGCGTAACTTATGCATTTAATTTTACTATTTTTTGCTATCGCCGACCTTACTGTCAATGTTTCAGTCTTAGACGCTTGGCTGCACACAAAAGTTGCATATCGTGTTCTCAAATATATAATATACATATATCTTAACATTTTCATCAAGAAAATGTTTTACAAAACGTCATGCGTGAAATCATAAAAAAAAATCTAAGATAAGATTGAAAATAGGAAACTTATTCTACGAAACCGATCTGACTCATTTTTACAATTTATTTTTGAATTTGTGTTAAAGGATAACATTTAATTTGGATTAAACGATAACTTTTAATCAAAGAACATATATTATTTTACGTTTGCCATCTTAAGCTAGCACCGTTATCTTGAAGAATGTAAATGTGATAAATTTAAGATTCGGACGGGTTTTATATGATAACAAGATTACCAATCACGTATTCCATTGGGGAAACCCAGAATAATTTTTAATAATATCTTAATATATTTATCGTGCAAATTGCAATCTCCGCGTCGTTGCGTGAAGACTTTAATAATCATCTCTCGCCGGATAGATTAATTAACAGCGATTAAGGATGATTATTAGTACGCATTTGGGGCTCTTGTTATCACCCTATAAATACATCGGTAGATAATTTTCATACATAAATCGCAACAGACCGGTCTTTAAGATTGGTAACACTTTCGTGCAGCGACATACTAGTTTCTATTTAGCAATGGTGAATTATAACTCTTCTGGACTGTTGATTACATGTTAGTTCAGCCTAAACAATTATCGATTTGAGTTGTCACATAATTCAAGGAAATGAAATTGAAATTCACAAAATCGCAATTGCTTTCGAAATTGATTTAACGATTGCAAATAAACTGAATATAATAATATTACTTGTTTAAAAACGATCTGTGAAACTAGCATTCTATTATTAATATAAAAAAAGTAATTTCAATAGCACTTTTTGTAGTAATATAATTTCTTATCAAAATAAAAAAAATTCCGCATCTTTTATATTGGAAAACCAAAATGAACATGTCATATTTTCAATTTTAATTTTTTACTATAAAAAATTAAAATTGAAAAAAATATGATGCGCTAATTTTGCCAATCTAGCACGATTTTTTCCTCCCTCTAAAGTACAAGAAAAAGATAAATATTTCCACTTTTAGCTACAGTCCTCATTAGTCTGCTATCTCTTCAATTTTGTTTTTTATTATAAAAAATACGAATACCCTTTACAAGAAACTGTATAACTGTGAAAAGATTACAACTATATAGAATAATTACAATATTATACTTAAGTAAATCCCCTTCTTTGCTTCACCCGTATGCGAATTGTATATTTTATTTGTATTTGTTGATCCATAAAGCGTTATATAAAATGTCTATAAAGCACTTCACTAATGTCACGGTAACTAAAATTGTTAGAAGGGATGATTTTGTTAGAAGAACGTAGCTCCTTGAAGCGAAGTGTCAACAAAGAGCGGCTTCCGAGATATAAAAGCCTACCAGTAGCATTGTGTTTAGGGTAGTGTGAATTTCTCTAAAGGATTGTCAGGACTTGGCGGCGTTCTTGAGAGCTGTTTCCTATCGAAATAACGCCGGCAAAGGAATTAAGAACCCGTAAAATGGTGCAATGGGCAATAAATGCCTTTTCGCCAGCTGCCTGTGATACCACCACCCGCTCCTTTCCTCTTCTTTCTTCTCTTTCCAAGCAATCCGCCCTCTCGTTCGTTTCGGTTTCCTCTCTATCCGGGATTTAAGAGCTGCAATTATCCGTATTGCATCACCGTAACTTTCATTATTTTTCGAAGGTTGACGGTTGCAGAATTAAGGCTAACTGAATCTCTTCTGAATTATCATGTGACGTTGGAGTCCCGCTGTGTGAACGATTGAATCGATAATTCGATCCAAATATTTTTACGACGTGTAAGTACTCTCAAAGGCATACAATTTATTTAAATCGATTTCGACAATCGATGTCCATAACGATACAGCCTTTTCCTTTAAAGGTAAAAGATTAAGCGATCAAGAGAGCGCGCAATATAATGCATATGATAGGGGCTTTGTTTCATATTTTCAATGCTTGTCATTGCAGACGTTATTATTGGTAAGATTATTACGGTACACATTATCTCGATCACCGAACTTTTTTTTGCATCGACTTTCGCCAAAGGAATATTACAATACAAAGCGGCGACGAGACGCAAATGCGCGGGTTACGCGGGTGCGAAGTAATTTCAGGGCGAAAGCCCGCAAAAAACTGGCGCAAATTAGTTAGCATAAGGGGAACTGTCAGCTTGATTAACTCTGTACGGTGCGGTGCCTCGAGGATAACTGCGACTGCTGCGAAAGCGGTCGGAGTCTCGCAAAAAGCGGGCTTAATTTAATCTACACGACACACTTTCTCGCACCCGGCGGAAGTGCCTATTTGCGAATCGAGGCGAGGCGAGGCGCACGAGGGAGTCGTTTATACCGACCGGCGTCGCGACGACGCGAATTTCCGTGCGTTTACGTTTCATCGATCAGACCGACGCGCAACGGTGAAAGAAAAGCGACGACGACGCTTATGATCCTCTCGCAGGGACTCGACTATTCGCACAGGTCACGTCTACCCATAGCACTGTGATTCCCCCTAGGTGGAATTAAGAGGGAATGAAGGGTAGACGGTCGCGCAAAGGGACGACGGATGGAGGACTAATTAATTGCAGCACGGAGGAGGGAAGACACAGGATGACATGCTACGAGAGTCTGAAAGTGGACGGTCGGTTGCTCGTTAAATTTTAGGGACGTGTAGATCGAAGCGACTCCTGTACATTTACACTGAGACGAGCGCAGCGCTGACAGTATGAGCCTGATTGAAATCTATCAACGAACGCCTAATTTAATTAGGTGCACGCTGTGTCTGGTCGTGGAGAGCGTTCGCTCGGAAGACCCACGATAGTACTTTCGAGGAGTAATTTCAGTGGCTGGATGCTTGCTTCAAAGGAACCCTATGGCTATCTTTACCTCGACATTCAATGGAATCAAAATTACAAGAGAACGCAAACAAGTAACATTATAATCGTTAATAATCCTTAATATACACGATGATTTTCTAACCCTTTATACACATTTATATCTTGACTTAATTTTCATCAAGTATACAAAAATTATTATGTTATTCTTACATATACTTTAATATTCTTAAAAAGCATTTGTAAAATTGTATATTAAAACAAAGATAAAGATTATTATTTGACCAGGTACTCCTAGTATTAAATACGCAGAATACGAATGACTCAACTAATAAAAAAAGATTAAAAGGAGATTTAGATATTACGTAAAATTCTTTAATAATAATATTTATAATAATAATTCTTTTATAACAATATATTTATAAAAATAATTTATAATAAAAATTTTTTAATAATATTTTCTTTAATAATAATATTTCCTTGACATGATTTCAAATAAAAAAAATGTACATTGAATTGTTGTATTGACATTTTTCTGCCATTTCTCTGTATTTTTATCGCACGAATAATGCGATGCCATTCGATTTCGAGTCACGAAATAGGCCCCTTGTGAAAGGGGTTAAAAATAAGTGGTCTTGCTCGCAAGTTTGGCTCGGGTATGTGCGGTTATCCAACTCGTTTATCGTGAGTCACAAGAGGATCGTCTGATCGCGGTTCCGGGTACACGCGGTCCTCACTTGTCCTCCGTACTGAGCATTCCAGACCGGTACCCGTGTCACACCGAAATCCTTTTCCTCGACATATGATTCATTGTTGTACGCGCCTCGGAGACCACCCAGCAGAGTACAGTGTGCTCTGAAATCCTCGAAGAGAGCCTGAGATCGATACGGCGACGTGCGCCCACGCTCGCTCGCCGCTTGGCAATGGATGATGCACTGTCAGGGGCGGATTGGACCCCTAGATCCAACAGGCGAGGAGCATTTTTACGTATCGGCTTGTCGGCCCTAATAGATTTATGTATTGCATAGATCTCTCTCGAAAGGCAGCCTCTACGGAGTTACATCACGCTCCGTTATGTTATTTGAAGCGATTGTAAAGATTTTTTTCATTTCGTGCTCTATAACACGATCAATAATGCTTGGCTGTGCAATGGAACATTCGGAAGAATCATAGTGAACATGTTCACTTTATTTTTATTTTTTTTAATAAATTAATCGTGAATATGCGTAATATTAATCAAATAAATTATTGAACAGACACGATATAGAATACGATAATATAAGTAGTACGATAAACACATTGAAAAAAGAAGTGTTTAAATTTAAGATATTAAAATATTTTATTCCATTTTTTAAAGATATTTTAGTTTTAAACTTTTTCAATAGACAAAACACTATGTGTTTAGATTTAAAACTATTGAAATTTAAATGTTTAAAAAAGGACAAGAATAAAACACATTTCTTTTTATAATGTAACAAAATATAATGTAACAAAATATAAAAGCTCGAAATTATAACTATACTCTCATTGGAATAAAAGTTGTTTCTCTTAAACTAAATCCGCCCCTGTGCATTACACACGGTGAAACGGCGGACCTACCTGGAAGCAATCGATACAAAAGATATCGGAATAATCTTGCGGCGCCAGCCGAATTAGAGATCCAGCGAGTCTTTAATTGAACGTCTGAATAATGATCACTGATCGCGTGATACGACAGTTCAGTCGTCACAAGCGGCAGATTTCCTTTCCGAGTCTCTGGGTTATCTGCATCAATATTCAAAAGAACTGGCCCTATTAATTAAACCGACAGAATTCTGCCTCCCCTCCCCCCACATTCTGTTCGAATGTGAAAAATTGTCATTATTTAAAAAACCAAAATATCTGCATTTTCTTGATATATCTCTTCATACATCTCTTTGACTTAATTGATTTATCTAATAATTAAATATTTATTAATATATTGATGTTTTGTATGGATAAATTTTCATAAAAACACATCTCGCGCAATTATAAATTGCGCTGAAAGTCATAGAAGAAAAACAAAAGAAGAGCACACGAGTAAATTATTTATCGATGAGAATCGGCTTGATATCTCGATCAAGATGCATCAGAATTATGGCTGTTAAAGATAAGACTGTGCTTTTTTTGCAGATTCATTATTGACGCGTGAAATAATTGATAGCTCCATGTTCATTGATCGTATCAAGATGACAAGAAACTGATGGCCTTCAACGTTCCTTATCGAATATCTAAACTGATACTTGTGCTTACACAACAAAAAAGCAAATTGTATATTATACACATAAAAAAAACTCTCCTTTTAAAATACTACACAATAGAAACACTCGAATATAACACACACATGAAATATTTCTTAAATTTTATCAAAGTCAATACATATTAAAAGATAAATTTATCTAAACTCAGATTTTAAAAAGTGATAATATAGAAATAGAGAAAACTATATAATCGTCGCGAGAACAATGACAGGCTTAATATATTGGTATATCGACAGTTAATTATCGGCTACTAATTCTACGATTTTCCTTATTCTCGCAACACGCGGCGTAACAAGATCGCTTAAAGAAACACAAAGGAATCCCGCGCTTGAGATACCACATGCCGCGCGATTGTCAGCAAGATGAAAAATGAGAATTTTCACGGCGATTGCACGAAGATACTGCAAAAAGCAGAAGCTCCGCTAACCTTGATTCTTTCAGAATGAGAATGCCGCGTTGCTCAGCGCGGATATCCACGGCTGATGACTGAGAGGCATCGCCGCTGCCTGACGAAGCAATTACAGGCCTGTTATCGACGAGGACAAAAAATGGTATGCGAGATGACCGTTACGACAGGAATCAGCAATTCTTAATGAAATCAACATGATGGGTGGCTGCTCCAATCCGGTATAATCCAATCGTACATCGAATTCGACTGATCAGAATCGAACGACAGTCGGCAGCTGGATAATCATTCCGACGACAACGAGACGTCTGTGCCAATCGTTAATTCTTTCAGAGCAGTAGCAAGCGATGCAAGAGACGAAGACTTCTGCCTTACGCTCATTAGTATCTGGCGCAATTTCGGCGATAATTTATTATATCGCGTCCCGTGGCGTACACCCCGCAGTGTCCTTAATTCTAAAATTAATCTCCGACCGAATGCAGTCGATTAATTTGGAATCGAAAGCTACTAAAGGAAATGATTACGTAAACGTTGTTCTCGAAATACTAAACAGAATGCAGCGATGTCAACGATGCGTGACGACAGTGACAAATGAATGAGTTGCGAGTGATAGATGAATATCGGAACCTTAATGATGAACGCCGAATGCAACATCATCAGGCGCCACTCTATTATTAAACGCGCAAGCAAATTTCGAAACTCCATATGACCTCGATGTAACAAATCCGGGAAGCATGATAAATTTTAATTTAATTTATATATGCACTTAATATACTTTATTGTTACGTTAAAAAACTTCTAGAGCTTTTATTTAAATCTTTCGTATCTCCGGGACATATACGTCCCACTTACAAAAAAAATTATAACTTTTGAATAAATAAATCCTATCAATTAGTATCTCGACTTATTTTGAAGAAGACGTTTCAAATTACATGTAAAAAATCGCATGCTTTGAAATGTGATATTTTCAATAAAGTATAATTATGTTTTGTAAAAAATCAAATTTTTAGATAGTGAAGAATAATCATATGTGTCGTATATTATGTCAATGCTAATTATATTTTTTAGTCTTAAATGTAATTACAACTTTATTATGATAAATGTTATAATACTTTATATATGTAATCAAAATATGCACAACTCACAATTCATCAGAGAAGTTTTATCGTTCTATATATATATTAGGTTGAATAATATTATATTATGCTGCGCGCGCGCGTGTGTGTGTATTTGTACGTTGTATGCTATGATATATACTTAAAAATTAAATTCAAACTCATATTTTAAATATACTCATATTTCATGATCGCCATCTTGAATCCATCATTTTGAATTTAAATTTTGATAGTAAATTTGAAATCAATATCTCCAAAGACTTATAAAATCATCTTCATGAAATGTATCTGTTTTGGAAAATCTGAAAATACGAAAGGATTAAAGATGTTTGATTGCACAATATTAGTTAAAAGTATTAGCCAATAAAAAAATCTGCTAATAGCAGCTAAAATGGGCGCAATTATCATAATTTGCAATTTTAGATAAATAATAACTTTTGAATCATTAAGTTAAACTTTTAATCAATAAGTAGCATCCAAATAAACTTTTGCACAAATACTAATTAGAATTTTATTAATATCTAGGAAAATTTTTTATTTAATTCGCAACAAATTTGCAAAAAAATACTACAGGACTCGATTTTATATAAGAATAATTAAATTAAAAATAAGGTAAACAAAAAAAAAGTAAATCACTTTTAAACCAATAAAAAATTATGCTCTTTTATATAAATATTCAGACGCAATAACAGAACTATGAAATTTTTCTTAATGTAATTAATGCTTTGAGTTGAGACATATGTCTTTAATATAAACTTCCATTAATTATCAAGAAGTCTAAACCTCACGTTAAATTAAGATATTTCCTGCGAATAAATTGGTACTAAATAATATCGAAAGATCCAGCAGATGTTCGAATTTCCTCCATCGATTGCTATGCGCCGTTTATCGGGCGTTGCGTAGGTGTTGTGCTAAAAAGATGACTAGTTACATCCGCGACAGCATTCAGCGTCAGGATTCAGAGTAGTCATCCTGTCGTCCGTGCGAGCCGCAACTTCCATTTATCATCACCGGCATCATCCATCTCTCGCAGCTGGAAATCTCTATTTGCATCCGCGTCTTATCTGGCGTCAGGTTGAATCACATGGACGACAACAACGTGGCGCATCGCGAATCACGCATGCGAATCCTCATAATGCTCTGTCGCATAACGAATCGTTCGGAAATTAACGATCTACCGTGCCTGCTGGTACCGCCCCGTCATCCGGCAATGGTAATGCGGTAATACGCGACTTTCCTTTCTCGTTAAAGTGTGATTTAAGCGTCTCGTCCCAGAGAACGTTATGGATGAACGTGCGACGCGGTGCGCGAATTGCAACTTGTGTTCTTCGATATACAGGCTGATTCCTTCGCGGTAATTTTCTCGCGCGTCCATGCGTAAATAAGCCTCAGCTGAATGCGTGATGCGATCAGGATGACATTCGTCTTGCCATTTGTCAAACGCTAACCATTGCCGAGTTATCGGTCGCGCAAATCAAACTGAAAATTCGATTTCGCACATTTGAAAATTCTTGACGAATTGCAGTAACTACGATTTATTGCGAATAAACTCACTTTCCAATAAATTGTATTTCTTTTTTTCTCAATCATCCTGCTAAAGGTGAGAAGACAGGGTAATTGCATAAGATCCATATATGTGCGGTTATTTCGCGCAGTACGCTTGATTACGTATATGTTGTAGACAGGTACATGCGTCAGGCGCAGAAAGAATCTGAAATTTTTGGACGATCGACACGTGAGCAACGAAATCGTCGACAATTTATGTTATACGACAGTCTTCGTCTTCAAAAGTGATTACATACAGTTCTTGGATTCAAAAGGAACCGGTCGCGCGCGCCAGCGAAAGTTGCCCGTTAATGGTCGCGATCTCGTGATACCGCACGGTAGATTAACTCGTAATTGCATTCATTATCGTAGGATTCGATTCGGGAGTTTGAGGACGGGACTCGTGCTCAGTGTATGCGGAAGGCGTATCTTACATGACATCGAAATTAGCATTAATTAATAAGTACAAGATTATATATTTCTTGTTTCATGAGCGACTTCGACTTATCGACAGAAAAAGACTTTATCTCACGTCAAGTACTTACTTTATCTTGATTTCTTTCGAATAAAATCCAATTATCGGCTATAAAATTCCAATCTCGAAAATGTCAATATCATAAAATTTAACTTATCGTTTATCAGTTCTATTTATAATATTTAAAAAAGGAATTTTTCTTATTTTAAATCTTTCGTTCCAACTAAGCACATGCGTTTTACTTGATAACGTACGATTTATCATGCGACATGTTTATACTACTTCTTTATCGATGGCAATCCGTCGCTGATTATCATGTCCAAGATTAAGTAGAAGGCGTCGAAGCTTTCCACATTAAAACGCAAACAGATTCTTAACACTCGCTTAGTGACGTCTGTTTATCGACTTGCAGTGGTAGAAGTTGACGTTCGATTATAATTCCGAAGGGCGAGGCGCAAGGAAAGTAATTATCTCCTGTCCCTAAGTCAATAATTTCCTTGACAATAAAAGATAACCAGTGACACAACTTGAGGAGGCGATAATTTATAAGGATACCTTCTCTTACGGGAATGATCCTACGTTAATATTAATAGTTACTCCTCGGCCAAGTCAAGATTAATAATAGACGTTCGAGATTGTTCTACTTATATGTTCTAAAAACATGCTAGAGTGCCCGAATACAGAATGCAAAGTAACGACGTCGCGTGTAACTTTGGACGTCGGTGATTTCGAGACAATGATTGACGGGCAGCTGCTTTTTCGGCGTATAACTTCATCGATTATTTGGCAAGGTTGCCGGCCACTCTAACATGATGGTCAGATCTGTGCTGAAGACAGGAAAAAAATTTCGATTTCATAACCAATCCATTGGCGATCGCTTTTAGGAACTTTAATGGTGTAGTACCATTACTCTTTGTCACACTTGCCTTGTATAATTTAATATAAGTCGATAGAAAGTACCGTATTTATGTAACATAATTCGGAATTAATCTCGACTTTAAAATATATGTATATAAATATACGTATATTAATTTATCTCATTTTATTTTATTCATTTATTTCCTATTTAAAAAATGTGCGAGATTATGTAACATAAAGAGCAATGCTGAATGAATTAAATTCGTGCCAGAATCCTGTATGCAAAAAAAAGATTTTCGAAGACAATGGAGCCCTCACACGTGGACGATTATGTAAAGTTCGCGTATCCGCTTAGTATCTATTCATAGAGTCGCGATGGTCGAAAATAGGATGGCAGAAAAAAGCAGTCATCCACAGGCAGTCGTGGGAATCGATCGAGGCACGTGCCTTGGGTCGATCTCAGGCAACTCTGGGCGAGGATCGAACTATTTCCGCGTGACGAGGAAATTGTTTTCGGGACGTCCCGACGCTGCGGGAGACGGTCCATCGAAGCAGCCCATCCCTTCGCAGCGGGTATGGGTCATCGCGTGAACTCGCATCTCTCCTTCGAATTAAACCTATTGCCGGTCTTTGCAACGTGTCTCGGAAGATTTTGGAAAAAGGAAATATTTTTGGGACAAACGATCAGTCCTGTGGACAAGAATCGATACTGTCTGAAAATTATTATCGTCATTCATTGTTGTCGACGTTTCTCAGTCTGTAGCTTTTGTATTTTACAAAGGTAATGATAATTTAATAAACCGCAAATCTGTAACAATAATGATTATCGCTATGTCAGAATGTCATTCTTTAAATCATACACACGGAGGGAAATCCGTATAAATGAAAAATATTGCAATACAAATTCCAAGAATGGTGAGAAAAAAATGATTATAGTCACGACTGTCGACTATTTTGATTCTAAAGCGGAAAAGGCGAATAGAAATGAATTGAGATTCTGCGTAGATGACACTGAGGAGTCTGCAAAATGTATTGCTGCGGTGCAAAAAAATCGTGACTATTCCTAGTCCTTGAGGGCTCAGCTAAGAATTCAGACTCATCAGGCGGTCGGCAGGTGTGAGTTTGAGATATTGAAAAAAAGTTCGCTTGCTCGCGAAACTAGGCAGGATTATCGAAAGGACGTTTTAGCAAACTATCAGAATAATAAAGGTACACTAGAATAATTGCGTAATAGCACACTTGACTGCATAATCAAAATGAATGGACCTAGGTTGCTTCAAAAATACCTCTGTGATCAATAAAAATATAACATGATAAAATCTAAAAGCGAGTCATCATTTTAAGTGATCGAATGAATAATGTATAACTTGTATCTTGGTTTAAACATCTTGCAATATGTAACATTCTATATATTTATGGAAAATTCTATATATTTATGGAAAACTCCTACTAAAAATAACTCTACTAAAAATAAAATATATTTTTAAATATTATCTGGAGATATAAGATGTTTTTTATTCTTAAATTTACATATGTATTTAATTATATTTATTATTACATATACAGAATGTTTCACGATTTAACGAACAAATTACGGGAACATATTCCACAAGTGGGAATAAGAAAAAAACATTACATGAAATTTGGCTGGAAATGCTTTGTTATAGATTTACAAACAAATATTTATCTGTTAAATTCTGAAACACCCTGTATATGACAATTCTGGAAAAGAAATTTCAGGATTTGATCATTTTATAATAAATGTATCCACACACTGGAGTCAATGATTGTTTAATAGGTTATTTGCTGATATAATACGGCCTGTATCTATTTAAACAGTCAACGCGACAACAGTCAATCACGATAAAGAAATCGTTTTTTCGCTTGTCATCGAAAGTTAAGAAAGTGTAAATAATTTTACAAATCAAAAATGTGATTACAATATCATGATGCAATTCGTTTTAAGACATGTAGTAACTAATATCGTTATCTAATGAAGGAATAAAAAGAAAAGAAATCGAAAGAAACTTGTAAAAAGAGAGAGAGTCGCTAAGAACTTTTTCTCGGTCACGATTATATTATTGAAATACCTTTTCTGATGATGTGGACGATAGTGAAACCCGTTGCATTGCACCACGAGATTGCACCGTCACGTTGATTACGCAAAATTAAAAAGATGGCTATCATAATGCGCCCGTAAGAAAAGTGCAAACAGATTGAAAGCGTTTATTCGTCTCGTCGAAGAATACCTTCCAGAAGCCGCGAACTGTCCGTGCGAATAATTGAGATACGAAACAAGCCGGAATAACTAGATTGAGAATTCGTTTGTAATAGGCCATTTGCCACGATAATGTAATTTGTAGCTGAACGTGAAAAGAGATTGCGCCATTATTTTTTTTTTCCTTCATCGCACCCGTAAGAAGACCCGCACAGCGTGTAAATTATTGGTACTAACGCGAGTCTCCTTTAATTCCACAGACCGATTTACTCGCAAAGTATTCATGCGCGGCGATCTGCTCGATAGCAGATGAAAGGTAGGGGAATGTAAGAGGTAAGAACAGCAATTATTCTGACGTGCTTCTTTGTCGTGCTATTACATCGCGATTCTCACAAATGTTTCAGCTATATAGTATCTTTATCTTCTATTATTTGTGCTCAATATCACGAAAATATTTTAGACAATTTCACAGAGACGATTTCAAAGAGAGAAACAGAATTATATAATTAAAAAACAAAGGTAAATTGCTAATGTATCAAATATAGCTAATTCATATATATGTAAAATTTTTGTTGCAAGATAAATCGCATGTTAAAGATCGAAATAGATCGGTCTCTCAACAACCGCGAAGCAATTTGCAGCAAATTAGAACAGCCGCATTATGGTAATTGCCAATTAAGATTTCCCAGCGCAATGTATTCCGTATAATGACACCGGAGCGCGCGTAAAGAGTTAAAATTGGCACCCTGAGGGTCTCGCATAATCCACGAAATCCCCGTCGGGCCTGCTAGAGACGCGGATGCGAAACGTCAAACGGTCGTGGCTGATTCATTTAACGTCGCGCGGACGATCCGCCAATAATGGGGATTGCGAGCGCAAGCACGCAACAACGCGAGTGCAAAACTAGTTTCAAGAATTCTTTAATGGGGCACCTGCCGCTATAATGTAAAGCATTCGCAGTTGAGCGTGTTCCTGCTCTAATTCCACGTGCGAGAGAAATAACAGGGACGATATTTATAACTAGTCTGCATGAGCTCGTAAAACATGCTGATAAAGCAGCAGCGGCACGAATTAACAACGAATGCTCGTGATAATATTTATTTGACGTACGGCACAACGTATTATTTATCTGTCATATACATAACTATATCGTAACCGACTTCTTTATATCTATTTTTTTTTTAATATAACATAACATATATTTTGATATAAACACGTATGCATTTGATATGCAATGTTTGATGCCTGAAATACGGGCACAAAAAAGGACAAAGACGTTAAAATAAATATAAAAATTACTAGTTTGCCTTTTCGACCAGCCTCATCTCAATCATTTTCGCGAGAGTTAGCATTTCAATGATTTGCCAAGCCACCCCCATTCTATTCCTCTACTTAACCTATCAAATACCAAAAAAATATATTGATCTGGTCCTGCGGTTTGAACAAAGCTTCGCTAGAAAGAGTCTTGCCGCAAAATTCGTCTCGGTCCGGCGACTACGAATAGCCGAATCCTTTTTCTCCTCTGGCATTTCGCGATATTCCGTTTCACCTGTCGAAAATGGCGCAGATGGGTCGGCGAAGGGTACAGACGTCGGCCGACATTCTAAGATCCTAGGCATTTGCTAGTTTAGGTTTTTACCAGTCTCCAGACCGGCCTGACGAAATCGGTGTATCCGTTAATACCTTCTACGAGCAGGGATCACCTGCCGCTTCCTCATTCGTCCTTGGATAATTGCACCCGTCAAGATACACCATCCGTCGCGTTGGCAGGCAGATCCCACAATGTGGTCAAGATTTATCATACCAGAATGGGTCGAAACACGCAGCAACTTGTGGGTTTACAATTTTCAATAAAGAAACTAAGAAACTTCACTTCTCAACCAAGAAACTCCAACCGCATAACTCAAAATTAAAATTGTTTATATAATTTAAATTTTATTATTATAGTTTCTCGGTTAATCTTTGATTTAAATTAGTTTATATATATTTAATAATTATAAAAATAGGATATAAAAATAGAAACAATTAAATAGTTTCGAATAAAATCAGAAATTTCGGCAATACTGTACCATCTGGATTGCAATTAAGCACGTGTCCTTAAATCGACGCTGAGCAGCGTAATTCGGCAATTATATTTAATTATCGAGAATGATACGCATAGACGCTTACGTAAGATTGCTAATTAAAAAAAGAAAACGTGCAATTTCTCATAAATTAAGCGAAATTTTCGCCGCAGGACATTATATGGCGTGCAACCTGTTCCTCACTTACATTATTACACAAGTATAAAAAAATCTGAAACAGAGATTATTTATTCGCGGTAATTTAACTTAACGAGATCATAAACTCTCCGTTAAGTTTTATTATCTGCGTTTAAAATAGGTGGCAAAGTATTTATTATAAAATTTATCAACGAGATGAGAATTTTGATGATAGAGAAAAGCGTTTGTACATAGTAACATATTTGTGACGTACAATTCCTAAACTATCTCTAAGTGTCAATATTAATCCTACTTGTAATCCACGAAAGTAATCCAATTATCTAGATAATTCACTAGAAAAATACAAAACGTTATCTTTTCAATTTTTCCTCTAATTTTTCTTTCTAATCTTTCTAATCTTTCCGTTTAAAGAAAATTTCAAAATATAGAATGTAGGAAAGAATAAAATTTCTATATAGAAAAATTGATTTTGGTTAAGTATCTAAAAATTTAATTAGATATAGACTTAAAAATAATTGTATTAAACCATCAAAATAATTACAATTAGGATCTGAAACATTATGATTAATGCTGCAAAAATTGCATTTTGACATTCTAGCAACCAACTTGAACATAATTATTCTATCCTACAATATTTTGATAGCCCAACAAAATATTTTCAGATCGATATCTAATAATTTTCATATACTTCAAAACTGTCCTTTTCATGCAAACACCTATCTAAGAAACATATTTATACGCTTTTGTTCAAAGTAATCTTCTCTGACCCAAGATTTTCTCTCGAGATCGTGCAACTTCTTCCGCGAATTCGCCGCAACGATTAACCGCTGCGCCACTTTTTCACCAGCGTCATGCCGGTCCACCTGCAGATGACAATCTGTTGTGAGGAGGTGCGGCGGAATTCCTCCCTCGTCTCTTTCCGCTTTTGCTGGTCGCCATACGGCGTGCGGTTATACCAAGACAAGATGAAAGGGAGGGGACGGAGAAAGAGAGATTTAAAATCTCGGACGGGCGGTCCGTGCGGTGCGGTGCCGGTACCGTTATTTCGCAGCATGAAGCGCGTGCCCGGCGTCAGCACAATCTCGACTGGGCCTACTCTTAATCCCGGAGGATTGCCGCCTCTCTCACCAAGATTACAAAGGATAAAAGTCTCGGAGCGATGGACTCCCGCGTCGAGGGGCAACTGGGAAAGCCGACGCGGGCGTCGCAGCAGCGCTTCGCAAAAGCGAGACCACCTGTTGGGAGAAAGCGCAACGTTTATCGATCACGTTTTCCTGAAACGTGAGTTGCGATATTTTCGGAGGATTTGTGGCGAGCCTGCGTTACGAAACGCACGCAAGACACCTCTCGCGGTTGAGTTGCTGTATTTCACGCAACAACGCCTGAGTGATAAAAGAAAAACATTTGACGGGATGACTAAAAAATTCCGCAGTTTGTAGAAATATCCTTGCAGTCAATAATTTATTCATTGCAATAACGTATTATCTACATTTTTTTTGTCGACGGGGGGAGAATGAGAAAAATGATTATACCCACATCGTATAACAAGAATTCCTTCGCCATCGCATCGCGGAATAAGCGCAAACTTGTTCGCATCGCGCGATCGCAAACGTTTCATTATGGGAACGGGCATCGATAATCAAAATATTCGGTACCTTCGACGGGGAAACGATTTGAAAGAAATTACTATCGTCCAGAAACGCCGAGTGAAAGCCGAGGAATCTCGCGATCGAGCCTTGATTTCTGGTCGGTCGATCGCTCCAAGTGCTACGCGCGCGAGTAATGGGCAGGGGTAACAACTCGAGTAATCTGCCTACGCAATTTTACTGGATCAGCTCGAGGCAGCTCTTACTCGCTCCGTTTTGCCGCCTGCCTGGCCTCTTCCTCGCTTTAGCAGGACTTGTGGCGTTCCACGTTTCATTTGCACGAACGCTCGTGGCGACCCCGCAAGTTTGTGCGTGCAAAAGTCAGCGTGAAGTCGTAACGACTGGGTCGCCCCGTGGAGGCTGGACACGCACGTTGTGGCCGCCGGGTTCTCCTACACATATGCCGTATGCGGGTTCGCGTCCACCGTGGCGTGCAGTAAATTTCTTCGCGAAAAAAAATGTCTCGATCAAGCGTTAACGTCACGGTGTAACGGCAATATATTTTCTGGCCCTTTCCCGCAAGTTATTCGCAATTGATCACTAGCCTCTGATTGTTATTCTGTTAATCGGTTGCGATATCGGATGTTTTTGTTTATTCATGCAAAACGGAAAAGGCAATTTATCTCGTATCGACTTAAGATGTTGATATATGTATTCCGATATATTTGCCTTCAAGTGAATAAAAAAAATTGCGCATGAAATTGCGTGGGTAAATGGTGGTAGAACGTGACTTGCCGAGATTAAGGTAAGGAGTAAAATATTCTTGAAATTGCGCGTGGCGAAATGAGGACTCGCGTAATCTCCTCGAGGCAGCCGCGCAGAAAAAAAAAACGTGCACATTACAACCAAAACACATAAATATAACGGAGTTTGTTGTTTTGCCGGAATACAGTATTTTCAACGTGGTGCCATAAAATTCCTACATATGTTAAACCGATAGCTGAAAAACACGACCTAATTAATAGTTATAAATTAATCTAAAAAATCATAACATTATTTTATAATAACATTATTTTATAAGTCATCAATGAAAAACTCTGATTAGTTAAAATTGTAAAATAATACGTTCTCACTAATTTAGCAAATGTACAAGTAAACTAAGATATTTTTCTAGAAAATGAATTTCTAATAAACAAAAAATATAAATTTTTACCTCGCATTTAATAACAAATAATTTTAGCCTAATTATAGGAAAAATTGATTATATCTATAAAATCTCTTCGAAAGATTAAAATCTTTTTTTCTTCTCATAACATGTCCAATTTACAAGTCACAAGTTACCTGTTTTCGGTAGTGTTATGTGTTCGAGCGAAGGCGTGTAAGAATAAAAGTACTGAAAATATTTGCCAAAATCTATAGCGACGGTCATACTACAAAATCTTAACGAATAAAACAGAAGCAGATGTGGCGAAGATAATTCGCCTCTTTCTCTTCGCGGTGAAGACGCAAGGTGGAACCTTGTCGCTAACGAACCGGTAAGACAACGCACCCGTAACACGCATAAAGTCTGATGGAACCGAAGAACGTAAAGTTTCCAACGGACAGGAACGTTAAAATCAAGAGACCGTACATTAGCACAAGGGTAATGAGCGCCTTGCGGCCAAGTGCATTACCGGAAAATAATTCGCGTAGCCACGATCGAATTAGTTCTCATATCGCATATAAAAATAATTGGTGCATTATAATTAATAAAAAATAGCAGAGCTGATCCAATAAAAAATTGCATATACCACATATAATTTGATTCTTGACTCACCAAAATTGATCAATACTGTCCTCCTAAAGACTTACCTGCAATATAAAAAAGAAAGATTGAGATTACTCTCTAAATCTGAATCAGTGAAATTTAACTGGAAGAGAAAAGGATTGAACATTAAATTAAAATATCGATATTTGCACGTCAGTTTTAATACCATATTAAATTTATACTACAGCAAGGTTAGCTAGGTTAGGGATTTCACATTTTATTGATTTTTAAAAATGAATTTCATTGTGAATTCACTAATTACCCAATAGCATACTTGAAATTGATATTCTCTAAATCTGAATCAGTGAATAATCACTAATATCAGTGCCACTGGTAATCAGTGAATGAAATGTGAGATCTCTAACTAATCTTTATGGTGTGAACTAACCTTGTTTTGCTTAAATTCAATGAATATTGGAAGATTGACGTGAAAATTAACGTGCAAATATCAGTATTTTAGTTATATAATGCTCGAATATTCTTCCTTTTTTTAGTTGAACTTCACTGATTATCAGTGCAAAGTATGCCACTTAGTAATTAGTGACTATCCACTGATTCATCAGATTTAGAGAGCACTTCAGATTTATAAGTATAATAGATAATAGAGATTGAGATTATATTATTATATTAAAAATTGCGTATATAATTATAAATATTAGTTACTAAAGGAAATAACAGTATTCCACATATTTGTGACTAATAAGAAACAATTCAGTCTTGTCAAATTGTAAAAAGCCGAAGAAACGAATCTACTTTCATCGATGCGATCACTTGGTTCTTATTGCCAAACAAGGCTATCAAACGAACGGACACTACGAAGATGCCTTAAGGCGCGGGTGGGGATGACGAAGCGTGGCGGAGCGTGTGCCTCGCTCGCCGAGCGTGGACGCCTTCGTCGCCTGAAGCGCGGCGATTATCTTTCATTCGTGGCGCATCAAACGAGAGCCGGTGGCCGCCTCGCCGCCTCGCCGCCTCGCCGCGTCGAACGCGTCTTCCATGTCGCCGTAGCTTTTTCTCCCGGAGGCGCCTGAATCGTCCGCGCCCGTTATTATCCACCTCATCGACGATTCACGGTCAGCACTTGGCCGATTCCGTGCTTGTACACTTGCGCTTGATCGCACGCACGCCGATTTTTCCACGGCCGCATCTCCTTTCGCTTGCAAAGCGTGGAAACGCATCATTACGCGCGGATGCGCATACAACATTTCATTAGAATGTAAGCGTAGAATGCGAACAACGATCGGACCGTTTGAGATGCAGATCGGAATGCACGCGCCACTGTGAGGACGTCTATCTCACTTCGTCTTCTATCTCACTTCCTCCTTCTTTCTCTCGTTCGTGTAACCATCGAGTAGTCTTGTTGATCATTAAAAATAGACGAGACTAGAACTTACAAGTTGTTACCCTTTTTTCTCATCTAAACGATAGCGGTCTAGTTTAAGTATTTGTAAGTTCCACCGCGAGGAATTTTATAATGCATCGATAGGACCGCAAGATGCTGCATCGAATGCATTTTATATTTGGATGCACAAGAAAGATAGCCTGAGGTATAAACGCATATAAGTGACGTTCTTGCCGAACAAGCGCGGCAATTTTCTCGCTGCAAGGGCAATCTCGGCGTTTATAACGTAAAACATCTTATTATCTCTTCAGTAACTTTTTATTATGTCTAATATAGACGCATAGCGTGTAAATGAACGTACTTAAAGTAATGTCTAAAGCGGTCGCAATGATTCTGATTTGCATTTCGATCAAGAAATTATTGAGAATGACGTCGCGAAATATAATCTTTGTCATTTAAGGTGCTTAAACTCTGCGATCATCGTATGCAATGGCAGACACCGTTTCTTTTCATGGAAATCTGGATGATTACGATACGATGCAGGCCAATGCATTACGGGTATTATTTCGTTCGCCAGAAATTGGTACCTCCGGCAAATAGCGGAGCGAAATGAGAGAAACAAGGTTCTATCTGAGGATTTCAACAAGTACGATCACACAAGTCAAATCAGTTGTGCGATCAAAAATAAACTAAATATATTCCTCCGTGAGAAATTTTTGTGTGCTCCCTTATACTTTTATTGTAATTTATACATGGAAAGAATAATTGTTGAAAATTTATATCTAAAAATTTAGCGACGTACAAATCTGAAAATAATTTTGTTGAAAACAAATTCCTCTGAAAACAATTATGTAGAAAGTTCAAGCATGCTAAATAATACTGTACAAAGTTTTGACACTCTAGTAACCAATTTGAGTATTCTATGTAATTATTTGGATTATAGTCCAATAAAATTATTTTCAGATCTGTATCTAAATTTTTAGGTATTTCAATGAAACCGTTCTTTCTGTTTACTTGATTTTTAAAGAAGACTTTTACTTGACTCAAATCCAAAGTCAAAATATTTGACTTACAACTTCGTTGGTAAATGTATGTTCTAATTGTTTGCAAATTATATTTTATCGTCTTATACATTTTATTATCATTAATAACCGTGGAGATTTATATAGGCAATTTATATTATTCATAAATATTGTAAGTTTCGTAAAATTAAAAATCACTATAATCAACAAAATCAAAACGGTCTGCGTCCTAAGATTGAATTCAAATGATTTAGAAAAAACAAGTTCTTGCACTCAGCCGTTCAATAAATGCGATATGGAGATTCGAAAGTTTGGATCGAACGATACTTACGATTGTCTTTTTGCGGATTGGAATCCTCGTTTCAGTGGCGCCAGAGGTTGATACGCTCTCGTCGAAGGGTCACGGCGTAGAAACGCGCTGCACCCTGCCAGTAAAATCCGAATGTACTTTAAATGCCCAATTTGGCAGCCGTAAAAACGGCATTTATTTATGATGGTTTGCCCATCAACGAAAAAGCCGATGCCGCTGAAAATTATGTTCGCTCAAAAAGACGAAGGATCCTCGATTCTTTCTTTTTCGGCATCGCAGGCATTCACACTTTCCAGCTGAATGCTTTACGAGAGACAGAGTTCGTCCGACTTCTCTACAAATTTTACTACGCATACAGCACCGTTGATAATTTTTTCCTCTTTTTTTCCATTTTTCTTGTCCAAAAGATTCGTCACAACCAGAATTTAAAAAATGTGGCAATAAATTTAAAAAAATTTCGTTATAAAAAATAATGATACAGTTTTTGTTTAATCAATCCTGATAAGTCATTGATATTCTGTTATATAAAAACTTCAAAAAATAAAATAAACTATATTCGCATATAAACATGTTTTATTTTTAACATTTCTTAATTTTTAACCCCTTTAGATTTATATAATTATATTATTATATAATTTTATTGGAATCATGTTAAAAGAAATTTTTTAATTCAATTCATACTTTAAGTAATTCATACTAAAAAAATTAATTTTTTTTTTTTCAAAATTTGGACTTTTCCAATATACATTATTACGTACATCAAATTTCAGAATGTTGATAGAATTAAATAATTTCAATAGACAGTGTCTTCAAATTTGATATACATTAGAATGTAAGGACCTAAAGAAATACATTTTAGATTAGTGACTCTACCAATATTTGCTATTATATTGATTATTTTGAATTCTATAATAGACTAAATATGGAAATAAGATCCCAAGTGTCTTGCTGTTTAAATCGCTCGAAATCGTGAGACATAAACCACGACTCAAAGCTAGGTATGCACGATTACGATTTTTATTATTCGTTTTGCGTACTCATAATTATTGCGGCAATTAGACACCGGACAATTAATCGAATGACGGGAGTTATGCACACGCGAATTTTTTTCGGCAAGGGCATGCCAGACCGTGGTTAAAGAAGGTAGAGCGGCGAGTCGGAGAATGAAGAGGGCGAGAAGGGATCCTTCGTGGGAAAGGATGATTCGTCGGGCGGATTCCAGGATAATGCAACCGTCTTATAGAAACGAATGTTCAGGACCCCGAGGAATATCGCGTGACCATTCGTGGGATGTTCGGAATGTTACTCGAGCACTTCAGATAGCCGACGGTTATGCGGCGTAACCTTCCATATCGTTAAAGGCTCGCAGATGCGAATACACGAGAGCCGCTGACACGGCTACAGCGAATCATGGAAATCCCGTGACCCCGCCGTTGCCCGGCTCTCGCCCGCTTATCCGTGCCACGTAATTTGCCGAATTAATTTTCTGCGTCGTCGGCTGGCGATCAAAGGGAGAAATCCTGGGATTCCAAGTATGTTCCTTTTTAATTGGCCGGACCACTCTCTATGCGCACGCCGTACAGCGACGCGAATTTGTACGTCGGATGCTGGATGCTGGTCGACGGAAATAAGAATAATCCACGATAATATGTGACAATGAAAACGCTATTATGGAGCAAACATATAAAATAATTATTTTACTTTTATTATCCACGTTAAAAATATATATATGTTTAAATATATATCTAATAAAAATGATAAATTTAGTAACGTATATCATGTAATAAATGTAAATACGGGATTTTCCGACGGTTTTAAATAAAAATTGAATTGAGTGAATGCAAAAATGTCATAACAACTCAAAATTTTATAAGAGACGAATCCATGTTTCATAGAATTTATTCAGTATTTATTCAGTATTTTTTTCAAACTTAACATCTTAAATTACAAACGAATCGTTTTCAATGACTACCATTTATTTAGTGTAGGATCGTTTCTTCAACTAATGATCCGCCTCTGGGCCCTCGATTTCGCTTGCTTCATGTCAATTTACCAAATTAATTCTGCTATAACGTTGGACAGAAAGATAAGAAAAATTCTGGAATTTCACATACTAGCGGGTTCCTTTTAACAAGCGAAAAATACTACGCAATAGGGACACCATAATTTTTTCTTAATTTTAAAGTGATTTACATATTAACACAATCGTCATATATTTTTTATTTTTCACTCATCATCTATTATATTTACATTTATCTGTAAGTTTTATGAAAAAAGATAATTGTGCATTAATAACAAACATTTATTACACTGCCAAAGTCATACGTAATCGTCAACGACTATTTATATTAAATAAATTAGTTAAAAGTAATTATGACGCCTATTGATGCCCATTGATGCCCATTTTATGTAAACACATCAAAACAAAAATATTCAAAAACGTAACAAAAAACCAAAAATAATAAAAAAAGAAATGAAATCAAAATAATATTTCCAATATATTTATTAAATTTTCTATTTGTTATCGACGTAAATATTCCTTTTTTTCAATTTCAGCGCCTCTCGTTACGCTATTTATTGTATTCGTTTTCTCATTTTACTGTATTATACTTTATTCATTCTTCCGTATTTTGTATTAAGTCTATTATGATTGTGAGAAATTATCCCAATACAGTTATAAAGGATATTCAAAGGATATTTACATCATAAGGACATCTTCAATTCAAGATGCCGCTCGGAGAATTATGTTCTATGGGACTATTTTTAATAAATATACTGGAAATATTATTTTGATTTCACTTCTTTTTATGGAATCTATCATAAAAATATTGCAGTTTAATTCAACTTCTTTTCTGTAACATTGTTTTTGTTTCTTTTTATTATGTTTTTTAATATATTTACAAAATAATTTTGCGTAAAAATATTTAAAAATATACTTGACGCCTTTTTTACATTTTTAATGTCTAGATGTTTAATATTGAATACTTTATCATAATAATAATTACAAATACAGAAAAAAGTCTTGTTATATTAATTGAAGATTAAAATTCTCATAGATTCTATCAGAAAGATACAAGTACAGATACTTACAGTTAAATCAAACATTCTAATCAAAATAACGAGAAATTCATTTAATCAGAATTCTGATTCATCTGATCAGAATCCGTTTTGTTTATACTTTTTATTGGTAGAAGTAGAATATTTTTTCTTATAGTTAGTATAGTTATTAAAAAATTGTCTACTTTAGAAAATGATTGAGGACTCTTGTTAAATATCGAAATTACAAATACAAAATATTCTTCACAAATATATTCTTTCACGTCATAAGAAAATAAAATTTTGTTTCCACTTATTTTAATTCATAAGAATATTGGATCTTCATGAAATCAAGGTTACACAATATATTCCTCGCGATCCATAAGCACTGCGGGATTTTCATTATCTGCCTGATCAGGAGCAGATGCGAATGGACCTCCGCGGATTTAATTACGTCTAATTAGTCGGCGGTCGGTAAGCTGAAAGTCCGACATCGATTTTCTTACCTCTATTTATTCTATTCCTGCTGGTTCTACCTTGCTTTCCTCCAGATATATGCTTTCGTCGCCGTGCTTCTTCTACCATGCGGCGAAACAAAACAGCATGCCCGTTAAATACGGATATAATACCCGCAATGAGAATGTGACATTTCCAAGAGTCAAAGAAACCCTCTTTAAGATGGTGTCGAATAAATACAGAGGATATAAATTCTTTCGCGCGTTTTATACGCAATATTAAAGGTGTAGAACTTTTTAATGACGCAGCGCGTCGAAAGCCGCATTGGCAGGTAAATCGTGGAATTAAATTTTGCATCATGGAATAAGCTACCGAAGAATGCATTGACATTAATGCACTGAATATGCTCTACCTCGCCGAACAAAAATCATAATGGTATTGCGCCAACAGACATGTCTCGAGCGGCGACTTTCAACCCTCGCCGGCCATATATCACCATTTAATTGTTATTTTACGAGCGACACTTTATTTACATCGTTAAATGATTTCGACCGTAAGAAGAGAGAAATGAGCAAATATGGATTTCATTAATTCGCTTGATAATTGTATGCATCAGTCGACGATTCTTTGCGGTATATGAAATTTTAAGATGACTGTTAAATCATTTCTTCGAAATTTTTTTACACAAACCAAATAACAATATACGACATGCAGTATTCGAATAAATAAAAGTTACAACTGTAAATCGAACGGTAAATTATAAGCAGCTGTATAATATAACTTTCTACATAAAATTAAAATAATATAAGATAATTAATAAACACGCTTGTTTACCGATACCTATCACACGGTGATAGAATTCTTTATAGGCTAACTTGTAGCATATACACAACAACAGTATATACATTGCAACATTCAAGGTGGATATAAATCATGTTATATTATCTACGTGACCCGGAAAGTAGAGGCGGTACCAACCTCATCTGGTTTGGACTTTTCATCAATACACTCAAGAAACTAATACACAAAAAGAGAATTTCTCCTATAAAACAAATCATACAATCGTGTAGGATTAAATAAATTTATTAGAAAAAAGGCAACGGTTGCTTAAAATAATCTTAAGAATTCAAAGGCTTAGAGATAACCGCCATTTAGAAAAATTCTCTGAAATGGATTCGAGCGTGACAATAAATCACGTTATATTAATGCAGAATTAAATACAGGAAAGCAATTACAGAAAGCCGAATGATCTAGTCGAGTATTATGTTAATTTGGAGAACTTTATTAGCAACGTCAAATCATCAATCATGCAATATAACTTTCCAAATGTTTTCTCTCTTTTCATGCCCGTACGATCACTTTCACGATCTATAGCGTGGACAAAAGAGTATTTAAAAATCGTCACTGTGCGACAGCGAGATAAAATTTTACGATCGCAGCTGCATTCACGTCTGAACTTACAAACATTTCAGCAAAATATTTGTAAAATATTTGCCAAATCTAATTAGGTATACAAATCAAAATTTCGAATAGATTTCATAATATTGTGTGACGGCAATTAATTTAAATATATTTTAAATATATTTTAAATTAATGCAAGAGATCCGAGTTCGATTTCCACCGAGGTAATATTTTTCGTAATAAGAATTAATTATTTACAGATTTTAATATGTCAACATTATTAGATCGTTTCGAAGATGCGAATAAGCATCAAAAATTTGTTAAATTGTTAGTCAATTTAACTCGTGATCTTACTGCTAATTTAGTAAAGTTAGACGTCGACGAAAAAATCATTTCGCGTTTCTGGGG
>Ga0157364_1000589_pt1 | contig 26111 bp, 15 predicted proteins | sample AttsexASBM2_FD_111476 | JGI IMG/M metagenome (GOLD analysis project Ga0157364, IMG submission 111476) | Fungus gardens microbial communities from leaf cutter ant in Ribeirão Preto, State of São Paulo, Brazil - Atta sexdens ASBM2 | ecosystem: Host-associated > Fungi > Mycelium > Unclassified ... | reverse complement strand
GTTTTATATATATATATATATATATATATATATATAAAACAACCGTAAATTTGCTGAATCAGTAAAGTTTTTAGCTGCAGTGCTTCTTTCCATATGAATAGAAGAGAAGGTGATATTATCCTAGTTACATTTTACACAATAACTTAATAATCAATATTTAAAACTTAACAATTACATTCGTTAAAATCGAATCAATTCTGGACTCAAAGTTACAAAATATTTATTAGTTAGGACACTATTAATAAAAATGTGGCGACATTGCATAATGACTTGAAGAAAAACATGGGTAATAATGTGGTCTTTTATAAAAATAGCTTTAAAAAAATTAATTTTGTTTAAAAAACAGTATTTGATCACAAAATTAACAAAAAAGTAATACATTTTAGAATGTATGCAAATAAATGTATGTACATTCACATAACTTCTGCATATAAGATGCTCAGTACTAAAAATCTTAGTACTAAAAATAGTACACATAATATAAACTATAGATTAACAGTAGAGCTATCGATTATCGAACAATTATTTTGATATAAAAACCTCAAAAAAAAAGATCGTGAGTAATCAATACCCATAGAGGGCCACATTAACAAAATGTAATGCTATTATTTAAATTTACATAACTTAATATATATATATACACACACAATCAAATAAAATGTTATTTAACACATTCAAAATATATATATATATTCGCGTGATAATATGCAAGAAAAATGAGGAAATAGGTATAATTAAATGCTAAAATATATCTCAGAAACGTTTCGAAATACTTGAAAGTAAAAATGCATTATAATAAGTGTTGGCTTGGTATTAATATATTATAATGAATATTGGTATATTAGCATCATAGTGTAAACTACTGAACTACTGAACAAATAACTCCATAAGTTATCATTAAGAGTCGTTATATAATAGCGAAAATATTAGGGAGACTACAATATATACACTGGCCATACCATCTTCTCTACTTTCCATTTAGTAGCACAAATCAACACGAACACCATTCCTTCTTGATATTCAGAGAGTAATAAAGAAAAACACTTGTATCATCAAATAGAAAGTTATTGAACTGTGTTTATAATACTCTCTTCACAACTTTATACATAAAATTACATATGTATAAATTATATGTATAAAAATTAACTCATTTCACCGAGGCTCCATATTTTCCATATAATTAGCGGGATCCTTAATAGTTTTATTCTTTATATATTTTGCCATATTTTTACCAAGTCATTGAAAAATTCTAACTAATTAATAATTAATTACTTCAGAAGAATCAGATCTTTTTTCCGCGAAAAAAATTGCTCAACATAATTTTCGAATTTCTCACGTCGATGTATCTTTCCCACGAATGAGCTTTTATAATTAGGAAGCAGCCTTGTCCCGATCGGAATCATGCAAACAGAAAAAGAGAGAAAGAAAAAGAGAAAGAGAACGCATTCACCGCGGATAACTTTAACGAGACTTAACGAGTCTACCCATATAGACGGCTTCAGCGATCATCATTCTCGCGTTCCGCCTCTCCCATATTTCCCAGATCTCTGTGATCATCATCCCGTCTCTGTTATACGACGCAGAAAGTGCTGCTATCCATCGTCAATCCTTGGGACGTGAAGGTAGCCAGTGTTGATCCGATCGGACTGGCTGAACGACGGGGCGTCTCCCTGTCTGTCTTACCATCACCCTCTAATCAAGACGAGAGTACCAATCAGGAATGGTCGACCTTAGGCAAGGTCCTCAAGATACCGTCACCTTGGTACAAACCTGGTATTGGTTCCACCGATCACGTCAGCTCCGTTAAACCCAAGGAATCGACGTTAATCGATCCCATCTGGTTGGATCCTTGGTGTTCACCGAGAAGGTATCTACAATTTTCTATCGATATATAAATAATAAATAAAAATTTGAATTTATATATAAATTATTATCACTCGGTACAAATGAAATTTTGTAATATCAATACTCTTTTGACAAATAAAATAATTTTTTTCTTAAAAAAAAAATCTTAACAGTTCTAAGTCAAATAATTCTCTTTTTTTTCTCTTTCTTTTTTAAATTTCATATATTTTTAAATTAAATTCTGTACAATCTTTAATTACATTAATATTTATTATCTAATATTTATTATATCTAATATTTATTAATTAAGAAAATTTTTTGAAACAATTACAAACATAATAAAAAAAATATGTCAATAATTGATTGACGTAAATCAAAATCACCGTTGTAGTTACATATTAATTGTTTAATAATGGGATTCGTTGTATTTTGAAGGTTGCCTGTTAATAAGATTCACGAGTCTTCATCGCCGAATTCATCTAAGGAAAGATTACGAGGTAGCAGACAGAGAACCGGCGAGACAAGGTACGACGACGAGGCGGGCGAGGTCGACAATGAATTAATCAAGGCTCCGCAGGAAATTAGCCGCAGCGGTTTCGATGATGTGGATGGTACAGCGACGGTGCGAGTGCGTTTCGAAATCGACGGAGCGAAGCCAAAGCGGAATGGAGTGCGATGTAAGAACGAACGGAATGTCGATGAAGCACCGCGAGTGTTAAAGAAAAATCAGTGTGCGAACGATTCGAAACGACGCGAACGGCGACCGATAGCGAAACAAAATCGCACAAGCGAAGTGAATGCCGAGAAAAGACAAGAGAGCTCTTCGCGGCAAACGGATCGTGGTGTGAAAGTCGGTAAAGACGAGAAAGATGCGAATGACGAATTGGACTATTCTCGGATAAGCGGAGAGAACCCGACAGCGATTGTCGACATCGTTCAGCATTTGGTAGAATCCAGGTAATTACTGAAAATAATATGCGCAATACTAACAGTATCATTTTAATATTTCGTTTTCATTCTCTTATTCTGTTTTAATTAAACCTAGATAGATGAGATAAAATAAATAAAAAATAAAATAAACACAAGAATCTCTAATATCTTCGAAATAATAGAATAACAGATTAAATAATTTTTACAAATATCCAATATTCTTCTAATACTTTAATGCCACATCTTCACTGTACTCTCTCACTGTTCTAACTGCGAGAAAACCGCGAGAAAAATGAATTAGAATAAATTAAAAATAAAACAGAAGAAACATTAATGTCTTCAAAATTGCGGAATAATATTAAATAACTTTTATGAATGCACGATACCCAGTGAAAAATGATAATGGATGGAATCGACATCGAATCGACGTCGATATCATTACCATTTTTCATTGGATATTCTTTTAAATTCAATTATAAGGAAATTCAATTATTTCAATGAAAGGAAGGAAAAATGAAAGTAATACGAATTAATGCAAATTTTATTTTACAAAGCAAAACAGTGTAATATCCCTTTTTTTTAATGTTTCAAGATACAATCCACAAACCGTAGCGGAGAAGAAAATAAAAAGGATGCCATCATGTCGTCGTCAAGAAACTTCGAAGGAGATAGATCTAGTGGGTAAGACGGCGGGTGTTATGCGTTAAAGTGTAGAACAGATCTGCAGTGTGAAATGATTCGGAGGAAATTATGTTGGAATTAAAGCGAGTTCTTCCGGTAGTTTAGGCTTGTTAGGGTTGTTTAGGATCAACCAATGTGCTAACCACAATATAGGATCGGCCGGTTTTTGCTTGCAACACTGTAAAGGGTGATTTATTTAGAATAAATCGTAGGATATTGAACTAAAAAAATTATCTGCAAAATATATCGTAAATTTTTGTCGACAAAAATTACTTTACCATTGTTAAACCTTTGACAAGAACCGGGTTAATAGTTTCCCATAAAAAATCTTCAGCCATCTCGTCTCTTAATACAGGTTCAATTATGACTGAAAACAAGTTGTAAAGAAAAACAAAAAAAGATTTCTAATTTAACATCAAAATAACGCTAAACATTTAAGTATTATAAAAAAATAAAACAGAAAATAACATTTTACATCTAGGAAAGAAAAAATGGATTTCTTTCTCGGCCTGTTCGTGATTGTAGCTGCCATGGATAGCATTTTTTAAGTTATCTCCCTTGCGACCATATTTCGCTCGAATGCTGTCAGGAAAATACAAACGCGCTTCTGTTACCTGAAACGATTCTTAAAATAAATCAGAAGGAATTGATTTTTCAAGTATCATTTGAGAATTCTAATACGTATAAAATTTAAAAATAATTGGCAAACCGTGGTCGGTCCTATAATCCTTTTCCATTCTTCAATAGCGTTCTGTTTTGCTAATACGAATACTATAATAGATCCTGAGGACATATATGCCACCAAATTAGGAAAACTTAATTCGCCGAAGTGATTGTTATAAAAGTCTGCAACTTGTTCAGGTGTCAGCTGCAGCCAACGAGTCTGACAAATCTCAAATCCTTCTTCATGTATTTCATTCTCGATTTCCTTTCTGTAAATCACTGCTTCCGGCTTTATTATGGCCAATGTATATTCGATTTCTGCTTCCTCTTCAACGATCTCCTTAATTATGTTTGTCTCAAGAGAAACCGATGACAATTTAAAACTCTCTTCATCAGAATGATCACATTTTGTGGGACAAACAAATTTATACTGCAATTATCAAGTAACTGATATTCATTATTTGTTTACGACAAATAATCTTTACAAGTAATTTGTGTTTCCATTTATCGAAGATTTCTAATTAATAACCTACTATTCTGCTTGATTCACTGGAAAATTGTGTATCTGTCGAAGTTTTCGTAAAATCGTATCTCATATCATTGCTACTGGACTGCACGGAATCGATTGACATCCGATCAGATCCATTGGGAATTGCATGTTCAAGGATATCTTTTCCAGGACGATATGATGTAGGACACTTCGAAAAAAGAGTTACAGTTTCTGGACCGATTTTCTCAATAGTTTTATCGTATTGCTTTTGCGGACAGTCACACATTTTTATCTCGCACACAAGCCACACTTTTTATAATTATTTCTATTGTGCTCGTTTAAGAAAAAGATTTGATTGATTGGCATACAATTAATAAAATTTGCCTATTTGTGTCATTTATGTTTGCGAATATAATGAAAGGTTATATCAAGCTCTTCGATATTTATTTGTTCTGCCACTAACATATAGTAAAAGCACTAACTTTTTTAAATTATTCCTGCAGTGATCTTTTTAATCTCCGATCGGCGCCGCTACTTCAATTATCGCCATGTTTTCTTAACGAGAGTTTGCTCTGTGATAAATTAGCAAAGTTAAGAACATACTACTTGCGTAGGTGCATTCATTTTTAATGCTAATGTCGTACGAATATTTATCCAGCGGTAACGGCTTTGAATTATGCAAATTTAAAGATTATACTATTAACTGTTTAATATTATTTCCACAAAATTAATTATTATTACGCTATGCTTTAAGGCGTGCTTAAGCATTTGTAATTTTTATTTAATTATTCCTTTCGATTGATTTTCAGATTCTCCAGGCAAACCGAGCGATAATGCCAACGTTGTTAATGAAGTCAAGAAAGAGGATAATCAAAAAACTTCCAACGAGACAACGACGGTGAAAGTATTACCGGAAGTGACATCACTACGCACTGCGAATATAAGAAAGACAAGCATATCCATGCCCAGCAAACTCAACGAAATGGACGATCTTCGAATAGACAGACAAAACGTAAGTTGAATTATATTAGTATAAAGCGACAATATATAATTACTATTGCAATAATCTTTATTTTGTGAAAATTCATATGTTATATGTGTCATTAATCCGAGGGATTTATCATTAAAACATATCAAGGAATTTTGATAACTCATATAAGTACAGTATGTTGCCGATTCTGTTAAGTTGATAATGATAGGCTAGAACTTGACAAAATTGGTAGCCAGTCGCGCGTCACTTAGCGACAATCACTCAGTACCGTAGCATAAGTTTTTAGTATTTCTCTCTTCAAATATTTCCTCTAAAATTTCATTCGTTGCCCTTTTGAAGGCATATTTTTGCAAAGCCATTTTAATTGCTGATGTTGAAAATTGTCGAATTCTTTCCTTTCCTTTTTTAATTTTACTGATAGTTGGTTCCGTTATACCATAAATCTCCGCTATTTCTCTTCCAGATAATTCTTTGTCAAGATTTTCAATTACCTCCATCTTTGTTTTAATAGATAAATAATTCTTCGGCGGTTTCTTTCCGTTTGATTTCACATTTGTTTATTATGTATTTTATTTTGACATTGCTATTAATATCCCGTCGGCATTTTCGAAAATGTTCGCACATACGCCGGTTCTAACTTCGCGAGTTCCCACCATGCGTTTATCACCTGTTGAAAGGAGAAAACTTGACAAAATCGAATTTGACAGAATCAATACTATAAATATTGAAAGAGGATGACGCAAAATATACTGAGGACAACAGAAATATTCCTTATATATCAAAAGAAAAGGAGCTAAAGCCATTGCACGTAAAATTTTTAGTAATCGTAAGACCATAAAAAGCTGTAAATTGAATGGTTACCGCGTCGAGGCAAGAGATAAGTCACGTGACTGTAATCACGAATGAAACATTATAACCTCAAAGCAGTGATCATAGTCATAAGATTCCGTTCCATCGAAAGATTGCAAGCTTATCAAGCAACGGGAAGACAATCACATGATTTATCACTTGTCCCAACGCGATAGCCAATCAATTTATTATTTTTTATGATCTTACGACTGAACTTTTACGTGCAATGACCTTTACACTTTACATGCTCGCCTGAAAAAGGTACCAAAAGTCATCAAACAATAACATTCCGTATATTTCTTATTCACTGACTAATCAGTATCATTTCTTCTAATAACGAAAACAACATTGTATTCTCTCTTTATTTTCGCACATTTGTGAAAAGAAGCTTCATGATCAACTTAATTTCAAGTGATTAATATACTACGATTTTTCACTAAAGAAATAATTCGATCTGTACTTCCGAATTATAGTTAAAAGTTCTCTTAATAATAATAATTGGTGATTGTTCTACATAATCGGAGATTGTTATTTATAATTTTATGTTAACTTTATTATCGAATTAAGCATTTTACATTATATTGTATATCGCAAGAAAAAACGGAGAAAGAAGTCAATAAGTGATATGGATCGGTATGAGTGGCACGAGACTGACGTCAAGGATCACAGACACAGTTTAATATATTCCTTGGAGAATGCCTTGGCTGTTGCTAAAAAAAGCAAATTAAATGTCATTCAGGAGGTGCGATTAAAAACAATTTGCAGGATGAAGGCCGATATTCATAGTTCATATCCTTATTTTAAGATAGTCTTAAGTAAGACTAATGTCTAAGATGTTAATATGGTTCTGTGTGTCGATATTCAGTCGATTCTTATATTTTAAAACTATCTGATTAAAAATAAGTATAATTTTAAAACGTCACGAACCAAGCAGAGAACCGTATATATAATTAGCATCTTAAGATATTATTTAAAACGATCTTAAAATAAGAACATTATGAATACCACCCTGTACCTTCCTTGGTTTATAACCTTGATTTATAACATTTTAAGATTGTATCTAATTGTAAAGGTGATTTTAAATGTAAGAAAACCGACTATGAATATTGATCAAAGAAATCCAAAAATTCTGTTGATTTAATATCACAACAAAAATTAAAGAAAAAAACCTTTAGACAAACATTATATACGAATCTTATATAGTAAAAATAATAAAAAATATAGTCTTCTTTTATGATTTTTAATGATAATCTTCTTTTACGATTTCCAACAAATCCAATGTTTCTTTCTATTAATCATCTACTACAATATTCATTCTCGCGTGTCACTTTAGAAAAAAAACAAATGATTTTTCAACAATATATATGTTACATAACGTTTATCGTTTGCGAGTTATTTTGCAATATTCTACTTCTAAAACTACTAAAAAAACAAGTAATTTACTCGACATGAACAGTAACATTGTTTCGCGATGTTATATTTTAGATTCAACTGTTTAAATTGTATTTTTTTATAATTTTTTACATTTTCTTTGTCCTTTTGCGTTTTTGAGATTTAATTATATATCTTTTATTTTAAATACGCAAGATTTAAATAAATGCATTTAAATAAATGCAGGTGAAAAGGTAAAAATCTTTCATATTTATGAGATTTTTTTAGTTTAGCATCACAGATATTTGAGAAGAAACACAAACTTTCGATAAGATCAATAATCACGCGATGTATGATATCGATTATCAAGGCAATATCAGCAATTAATCGAACTGCGTAACGTATTAATACTTGTATTCAAAGAGCATTCCCATGCTATGTAATTAGCGTGACGTTAATATTTTTAAAACAAAGATCAAAAAATGTCCTTGAATGACGTTTTGTTACAAAGAGATGGTACTGAGTGATACTGGTACTGACTGCCTAAAATATTCCATTTCTTATTTGCTAAATTTTCCACTTGATATACGATACGTAGTAAACATTGCTGATAAAGAATGCATTTCTGAATATGATCGTTGTACTTAATTATTTATCGCAATTCATATGCTTAGCAATATTGTTTCGAATATTTCACATATTTCTGTTTGCAATTTTTCAGTATTCATTTGAAAAAAGAATGTTAAAAACAAGTAACATAAATCTAGATAAATATAAGATTCAATAAAATATTAATAGTAGTGATGTCTTATCGATGGTATTTCTTCACGGATCGAATGTCAATAAAAAATAATATGAACACATCGTTGCTCAATGCTTTAATAATCCATGTGGAAAGACGTAAATGAGCGATAACATGACATGTTTGCAATGACATGATCGACAAAGATAATTTATAGCCTCGACAATTAATCGACTATTTGATTTGTTTTATTGCACAGGTATTGATGTGGGTCAGTTATACTTATTTACCTGAATTTCGGATTGTGTTTCAGGGTACCGCTTCGAAATTTACGAGAGACGAGAGCGAGACCAGCAGCAGCGTGACTTTCAGTAACAGTGGCTCAACCCCGAATGGAAGTCCTTTGGGATCCGAAACTGAAGAGGAAGCAAATGATGAAGAATTGGCTAAGTGAGTGTTAGATTCGGATTGATTAAGATTAAGAAACGAATTGGAGAAAAGAATAAAGTTAAAAATCGACTCTGCGTTTATGATTTTAATTAATTTATGATTTATAAATTTATGTCGGAGATAATGCCATACGGTTCCGATTAATTTAGTATTAGAATTTTAATTTGTTTAACGATAATTAAAATTGTTAGCGATTAGTTGGCTTCAGTAGAGTATTCACAGATGTGTATGTGCAGTTCATATATAATTCAAATGATGCTTTTCCATGAACTTTCAAGTCTTGAGTCGACGAATGATAATATCATAGCACAACATATTACATGCTGTTATGTTTGTCTTTTCAATAATGAGCTGGTTCGCACCTGTGTTAACCCGTTTCAATCGCTTAATAAATCTCTAAAAATGCTATCACCGAGTTTGAGATCAGAGAAACCGAATAGCTCCGTGTAGCCTGCTCGCAGGAGACGGATATTTCGCCTGCAATTTTCTCTCGGTGATATTGCGCTCTAAATGCGCAATTTGCATTGTAACACCCCACTAGACACATACACGAGGTACTGTTTATCGTTCTCACTTGCGGTCGTCTTCTGACTAGGCAGATAAAACAAACGTACCTATCTGACAGTATTCACGGTCATCATAAGCATCATCGTCAGGTCCGACCTTCCTTCATATCGCTTCAGGGTTATCGCACTATAAGAGTTGGCTTCCCGTAATCGTTGGTTTTGGCTAACAGTCGCCGCTCGAACGCAATTACAGTTTCCTCGCTTTTTCGTATACATATAATTGTTCAAAATTTTCTTATTATTTTTCGGACTTTTTGCAATCATATTGTGCATATTGAGTATTTAAAAATATTATGTTTGTAATTGTGGTTTTTGTATCGAAAAAATGACGTAGTTCAAAGATTGTATAAAATATAAATTTAAAACCAATTAAAACATTGGCGAAGATATTAGTTCAATAATTCAATTATCAATTTATTATACACAATATCAGTTTATTAATCAATTAAAATATCAATATTTCTGCTAAAATGATCCCCAGATACGATATTGGTAGCGCTGTATCATTGCAAAGGTATATATCGATGATATATCTTCCGAAAAATCTGAAATAAAGAAACTCATGGTTTATTTATTTAAGCCCACTTTAGTTAATCTGTAATTTTTGCATCAGATTCCAGGATAGAATTTTATTTATAATGTTATACGCTGTGTATTTTAATATTCGTGTATTTATGCATTTTTTTATATATATTTCTATATATTTTGATTCCTTAATATTTTTTATATTATATAACAAAATTAGAAATTATTAGAATCTGATACAAGAGTACGTTAGATCGTCTATATCTTTATATGTAATCGTTTGTCTTTATGATGTTACCCAGTCGATACCAATTAAAAATAACATAACATCGATAGATTTGTTCGCGTTGCATGAACTTTTTGCGTTCAGTTCTTTATTTTCTTTATTTTCCATGTCTGAATATATTATGTTTATCTCGTTATAAGTGTAGAAGTTTTTAAGGATTTTAACATGAACAAATCTAATGTTATAATTTCTCAACAATGTAACTGTTACGTAACAACATATGTCATATTATGTTTATATTGTTGAATGCGAAATTGTAACATTGATATTATATTGTTTTTAGATTGTCGAATGAGTAATGATGAACAAAATTTTCTTTTGCAGAGTGCCACTGCAAGCTCCACCGCGAAGGAAAGGCAGAATTGTATCATCCTCAGTCAATGAAAAAATGACAAACGACACTACGGAACTTTCGGGTGTGCAAAGCGCGACTTCCACGATAACCAGCGTGAATAGCATTAGCAGTCTTTTAAAGGAGAAATTGCAGTTATCATTACCACAAGCATTGCGTAGCAGTGCAAGACGTCAGAATGCTGATTATAGGTAAAGCGATCGAAAGTCCATAATTATTTATCATGTCGAAAGCTCGAAGTTTTATAGAATTTAAATAATAGATGTATTGAAATTTTTAATAAGAACTATACATCAATTATTCGTATCTTAATGATTGTTTAAAGGCATTTAATAATTTTTTAAAATCATTTTTCTACAGGCTTAAAGCATTTGTTGGTATCTTGTTCCTCTGCATCGTTTTCCTTGTGGGCTTCGCTCACATTTATTACACTCAGCATGTTCTACAACGAGCTTATTTTGAGAAATTTAGGTGAGCACCCATTGTGATCGAAATATTACACATTAAAATTATATGTATTAGCACATTATTAAAGAAGATATTTTGAAGTCGACAGCATCGCTTGTCGTCTACTCTGAAATAACTTTCGGTCGTTTGCCTCTGCCAGGAAGCGCTTAATGGAATACATTAAGGCTCATTTATCGTGCTGATCTCGTGCCAGTCTCAAAATGCGTATTCAATTGGTAATCCAACATGCACGCTTAACTTTTCAGGGGCTACATTATCTTAGAGCCGTGGGAGGGAGATCTCAATACCGATTATTCAATATTTTACACAATAAATTTTTCTTTATCACTATACATAGAGCTTGATAAATATGATGATATGAAATTATAAATATAATTTCCTTTAATTTTTTTCATTATTTCTTATTCGAAGTTCAAGAAAGATTTCTCTTTAATAATTATTTATATCGATTTTCTTTTCAGATTCAATAAAAACGAAAGAGTGATGAGAGTCTACAGCAGTTCTGGAGCGGAGATCATTGCTGCTCGGCTTGGTGAGGGTATTCCACCAAACACAGGGGTATATCCTTGCCTTCCTCATCATCAACGACAAGACTCGGTCTGCCTTGAATGGCTACAGCAAACGCGACTTTATCTCGCGCACACGAAACGCGAGGGTATGTACTGCTACCACGTCACCTGGCAAAGTTTAAGTCCTTACTACAATCCCAAGGATTGCTTCGACTGGTCTTCGAAGAGAGGCCATTGGTATGGCGCCGGACAGATACAGAACATGGTGTATCCTCTGGAACGCGGCCGCCTAGAGCTGAGCCCGTTTATTACGGGTGACGTGAGGAAACATCCATTTGGTAATGTGCTGAAGAGATATTTCCTGAATTCAAAGGGTGCTACAATCTTGGTGGATCCCGAAACACCGCTTTATGTCTCAATCAATGCTAATCGTACCAATGACTTTTGCCTTCAGGCGAAACATGACGCCTTTGCTTATATTAATCATTTGACGCCGCTACCTCAGCTTAACTATACTATCTGCGCGACCGACAACATGAAGAGTTTGCACTCCTCGATGGCGGAGAAATCTCTGTGGGATGGTTTGAAGCCCGATGAACTGCACGCTGTTCATTCTCTGCTGTCCGAACCAGTTTGGCAAATCTCACCCATCAATGAGGCGGCTATTTACAACTATACAGAAGATGTGATCGCGCTGGGATTCCTTCGTCAAGGGCATGTCCTGTTGAGTGAAGAATGGCAGCCCAATCCGGGTGATTTCATCTTAGACGAGGAACGATTCCCTTCTATGGAAGAAACTATCAATATTATTCATCGCAGAGGATTTAGAATAGTCTTCAGCATCCAGCCGTTTATCTCTACAGAATCTATCAACTTCAAGGACGCTGTCGCTAATAGATTATTAATCTCTGAGAGAGGAAGCGATCCTAGGATTCCAGCGTTAACAAGGTTGTTAATCAAGAATTTATTTGTAAAAATTATATATATTTTTTTATCATGACATATATTATAATCTAGCCATGAGACAATTTTAAAAAAAGATTTATATTTAATTTCAGGTACAAACAAAGTAATAGCGCCGGCGTCCTCGACATTACAAACAACAAGACCTTACCATGGCTACAGACTAAGCTCGAGAGTCTTATCATGAAATACCATGTCGACTCGTTCTATCTCGATTTGGGCACTGCCCAAAATATGCCGCATTACTACAAATGCGAGCAGCCTCTCACCAATCCTGATCATTACAAGACCATCTTTACCCGTTCGATACTAGGCACCATACCCGTAATCGGCGTTTCAAGCGCCATTTCCAGACCACGAGCACCTGTCTTCGTGTCTTTGCCTCCCTTTCCGTCGTCCTGGAAGGCCATCAAGACCGTCATTCCCACCGTTCTCAGTTATGGTATGATCGGCTATCCGTTCATCATGCCAGGAGCGGTAGGCGGCGATGTGGCACTCCCGATGTCAGACAACAATCCAGATAATGACTACGAAGTAGACCTACCAGATAAAGAACTCTACATCCGTTGGCTGCAGCTGTCCACCTTTTTGCCCGTGATCCGCTTCACTTATCTGCCAAGCAAGTATTCAGATGAGTCGGTCTTGGAAATCGCCAAGAGACTGACTACTTTGCGGCAGAAAACGGTTACGCCATTATTGAAGAAGTACGCAAATGAGACTTTAGACACTGGTCTGCCTATTATCAGGCCACTCTGGATGTTGGATCCGGCCGATCCGGCATGCCACGTAGTGGTCGATGAATTTTCCGTAGGCGAAGAGTTGATCGTGGCGCCAGTGCTTTATTCCGGTAGCAGGCAGAGGGAAGTATATCTGCCGGCTGGAGTCTGGAGGGACGGTATTGACGGAAGTCTAAGGAAGGGCTCAAGATGGATTCACAATTACAGAGTAGCTGAGGATAAGATCGCATATTTCGTCAAAATGCCAGACAATACAAGATTCTGAAAGATACGATGTTCGCTTCACTTTTTTACATTATGCGATGCAGGATAATGTCAAAGAATTTTGAAATCGATGACAAGATTTGCTCGTATGCAAAATGAATCATCACGACGAACGATGTGCGATCGATTTGTCAGTATGACGATTATCTGCAAATTTTTATCGATTTCTCTTGATCCTTTATTAAATATACAAGATGAACTTGTTCCTCAGTAAGTCCCGAAAGTGCAGAAAAATAATCGTGCATTAACAAATATATATCATTACATTTAAAACGACAAGAATTTTGCAAATGCGATAATGTATTAAATAAATGTATTTAAAAATTGCTATTATACTAAATAAATATGAAATCAATATCGTGATCTTTGGCAGAGTGCAACAGGATTGTAGGGATAAATACTTAACGGCATGTAAAGCCATGAGAGATTTACACATAAATTAGTTGAGATGCAATATTTAACAAGAATATATCGAAAAGATTTGATAATAAAAGTATCCAATGTTACTGTATTCTATGGATATGAGATTATTGTATCAACACTAGTATTATATTACAATGCATGTCATAAATCAAATATCGATACATTAAAAAAACAAGAATCAATTGTAGATTTAAGCTGCCAATTATATTTATTTTACCTAATAATGTGGTTTTACATCTCTACTTTTTAATAATCCATTAGTAAATCTGATTTATGTCATTTATAAAAAAAAAGATATTTTTTAATGATATAAAAAAATAAAGAAGTGAATACAATTGATGAGAATGTATCTGAACGCAGTTTTATAGGGCGCACGGGGCTATTTATTTTTCCTCCTTTTTTTCATTACAAACTTACACGACATATAAAACAAAATACGTGAGCATGCAGAAGCGGGATACGAAACTGGTGCGATTCCCGACTGATTTAACTTAACGATACTGCAGTTATGAAAATAGGTATCTCACGATCGTTGTAATTCGAACGTAGAGATTATTTTCGCGTGTTTGCAGCATCGAGTTCTGTACGCAGCGGGATTACGCCGGTTTTGATCCTTGTGCAAAAACATCTCAAACAGGCGGCTGATCTACGGTCGATCGACGAGGAGAAAATCAAGACGCGTGAGGCACACAGGCGACAAATTCTAAGGTATAGTGTATATTTATTATATTATCATTTTTATCATATAGCGTAACATCGTTATTTCTATAATAATAATAATAATAATAATCATAGCACCATGAACACTCCACAGTAAGTTTTTTTTCTTTTTTTTTTTTTTTTTAATTCGTTATTCGAAAAGAACGCGACGCGCCGATGCGCTGCGACGGGTGAGAACCGCGATCGTGTAATCGTATAATATATAAGGAACTCGAACAACACTAAAATATCAGAGAAAATCCAAGCAACGTTCGGCGGTATAATCACAGTTTCCTTGGAACGTTTCTTGAACGTTTCTCCAAGATCTTCGTCGATCTCGCGCTGTTTCGCGCCGGAAACGCGAAATCTCGCACTATTCTCGTTGCGCAACAACGAGATTTTCGACTGGATCTCTTTTATCTCTTTGCGCCAGGAAACGTGATTTCTGACTAGAGCTTCTCATAGAATATCTGAGAAAATTTCACGGTAAAGGAAAGGCGCATCTTTTGATTTTTATCGATTCGTGCCGTCTGTCCGGCTCATGGGATAAGAAGCGATCGAGGGAAAAAAGCGCGAGCGAATCGAGAAACGTCGAGAGCGGAAGATCGCCATTTTCCTCTATTACCGGAACGACTGACAATTTTTCTCTTCTAATTAATAATATTATTATTAATTGTTCTTAGAGGAAATCATCGATATCACCGTTCTCGCACCCGTCGGGCACCGCGATTTTAGGGGTTCGTAGAGATGTTGAGGCTCACGTTTTTCATATCTCGCTCTCTCTCTCTCTCTCTCTCTCTCTCTCTCTCTCTCCTGCTTTCTCTCTCTCGCTCTTTTTCTCTGTCTTTCTTTCTCACACTCTCTATTATATTTCCTTTCTTATGTACTTTGTTCATATATTATATAGATATCTATATATATAATATATATATTTTCTTCTTCCCTCATATTTCTCGCTAATCTGTTTCAGTGAAAGCTCGTTCCTAATCATTTATTTGTTCTTTTTTTGTTATTTTTATACTTTTTATTTAAATTACTCCAATAAATTCATCGTTTATTTAATCTATCCTGCGCGCATCATCATCGATCGACAATAGCTTCTCATTTAATAGTTTATTAATTTATTTTGTTTTTGTTAAATTGAATTTCATAATTTTAACATCCTACCTAGATAACTGGTCATTATATTACTTGTCAATAAATAATACGTAAATACATAGGTATACATATTTCATCGTCATCATCTCTCTCTCTTCTTGTCTCTCTCCCTTTCTTTCTTTTACTCTTATCTTTCTTTCTACTTCTCTCTTAAATACTTTTCTCTTGCATATCAATTCATACGTATGAAGGTATCGATAAATATAAAAATTCTCTATTCAAGTATATGACAGAAAGAGAACGATGATGATGATGATAATGACCCTCTCTCATGAACATAATCATAATATCAATAATATTAATAGTAATCGCAATAATAATAATAATAGCACAATAATATTATTCGCAAAGATAACAAGCATAATAGTCGTTAAAAATAATTGGTATGGTAATAATCGTATTTATAACAATATCGATCGTTCTGGTCTATCTTTTTCGATGTCCCTTACGCCTATTCTTTCTCTTTCTTCTATACATTTCTTTCTATTACAAAATTCTCGTCCTCTCTTTCGCCGATCGGCGAAGTAAAATCTTGGTCGCGCATGTCTCCATAAAACGACATTGTTAGATTCTCGCTTTCTTGACGACTGATTTTCAAATGAACGCACCACTGCGTCCGGTGAATGCGATAAAAAAAAATGATCATGAAACACAAACAAAGAATGAACAATAAATAATCGGACGAATGACAAGATGAGCACGTAGGCGATAGATACATATGTATGCGCATGGGAAAGTAAATCTCGCGATCGAAACAGAAAATCCTGTGTAACTTACAGGCGGTAAAAAACTTACGCACTAATCTATAGAAACTGGGCCCGAAGGCCACTCTATCGCTTCTCATTTGCAGCGACAAGACAAATCGCTTTCATCGCCGTCTTTCCCGATTTCACCATATCTCAATATCGTCATCAACGATCGGTCTAATCGAGCACCATCATTTTCGTGTAGGCACGAATGTGTCTCGTATAGAGGAAAGCTTTCTCCAACTTTCATTCGGCGAAATCCATTTTTAATCATCATGATCATGCTTCAAGATAAAACAACGTACGTCCTGATCTTTTAGGCTTTTCTCATTTTTCAAACATTACTTAGAATTCTCTCGATTTCTCATAATAAAATCATAGGATGTCTATTGACATAATGGTCTATCATTTTTGCGATATTAATTTAATTTCGTCAAAGTATTATTTGCGTCTGATCTCGCAAGAATGGTGAGTAAAGGTGTCCTCTATAAGTTACAGTTCGATATTGTGCTTAATCGCACTTGTCTCTCTGTTTTACTTCTTGTATATCAATTCTCCTTCTGGCCTATATATTCTCCTGTAATTCCGGATAATCAACTTCTACGTACACGTTCGGTACATCCTTAAATCGCAGCTATAGTCACTTTCGCATCAAAACCGACACGTTTTGATTTCGATTCGAATTTAATTAATTCAAGGCGATACATCGACTCGACATGACACTGTCGGCATGCGACAATTGCGATCTAGGGGTACACACGCAGGGTCGGCACTAGATGGATTTTTTAAGGTACAATTATAAGAATATTAAGAGTCAAGATATTTGGTACGACCCGGTTTGTTTTTCAATCTTTTAAAAAAGATGGAGGGTATTCCCAGACAGCATAAATGTCCAAAATTCATAAAAAAACATTCGAAAGAACTTAGTTTTCCAAAAGTTTTTTACGTAGTACAGACAGTTACTGTGTACATGCATTTTGGACCTTTGCACTATTTGAGCACTTAACCATCATCAACTGCCTCACGAAGACTCGCTGATAAACGCGTACTCCTGCATCAGGAAGTCACGGTATACAACTTTTGCTGTAAGATGAAAATGAATGGAAGGCCTGCCATCGACTTACTAAAAACAATCATATCTTATGTAGAATCTCAAATAAGCGCGATGATCGGCACATTTTCTTTCCGCGTTATCATATCATAATCGTCATCGTCGTCAGTTTATCATGCTTTGGCTTAAAACATCTCAGTTAAAAAAATGTTAAGTACAAAAAGTTTGATCTTAATCATTTTCCCGAATACATTTTCGCTGATTTCATAACCAAACCAGCGACAAACCGCGAAATTCTAGGAACGAATATTTATTTAAAGATCAACGATTAGCCTTCTTCAGACATTATCGATACTTCAGAAAATAGCGATATTTCAGAGAACATCGGCCTTTCTCGCAGTTGGGATTTAAGTACCGCAACAGATAGAACTTTGTTCGATCTGTCATTACGAAGACAATGATGTGATTTCTTATAGCGGAAATTTTAACCCGTTTCTTTTGATTACCTTTCTTCCTTAAGCCTTTCTTTTGACACTATGTCACGATTTAAGCGTCTCTAGCAATTCTTCCTTCAAGGTCCATCAGTCAGTTTTTTCTGTCATCATCGTTTTTCTTTTGAAGAATTCTTTTGGACAGGTTATTTTTCGCTTGATAAATTCTCCTTTATCTTAGGAGTTTACAAATGTCTTCAGGTATTTTCTCGAATCATATCTCGAGAAAATTTTCCTGCAACACCTAACTGTGAGATGGATGAACTGCAAAATTATTTGTGCGAAGTTATAATTATTCGATTACTGTAAGATACTTTTACTATATACTTTTTCGTATCTGATATTTCTTTTAATAGAAATAGCGAGGCGATATGTAATCAGGTGAAGATATTGGGTGCAGTCCACTTGACACTACAAATGTTTCGAAGCATTTAATTAACGAATCGGAAAAAAAATTTTATTAACTGATTTTATTAACTAATCAAAAAATGTTTCAAATTTGTAATATCAAATGAATTGCAGCCTTTATTTCTTTCATAAAACATTGTCCACCATGGAAATCTCGCGCTAATGTTATCAATGTCTGCAAAATTCATATCAAACTAAAGATCGAGATTAATCAAAAGAAAGAACTAATATCAAATAATAGCAAACTTTGCTTTAATTAGTCAAATTCAATCTTAATCTGAATCTTTAGTTTAATACAGAAAAAATAAAAAATTATCAGTGCTACGATCGCTGTTTTCTAAAGTATCATTCGTGTCACAATTTCAGAAAACAAAGGCCTTCAGTCAAAGGTAATTTAAAGAAACGATCGAAGACGAATTGTTCGTCCGTCGGATGGACGTTTTTTTGAGACATGTCACCATCGCCCTGCACTCTCCTCACGACAACGAAACGCTCTACAGATTTCTTCCGGCATCATCCTCGTCGGACTCCTCATCTAGCTTGGACCGTGTCGTCTGTATGGTTGACGCAGCGAATCTATCAAGTAACCACCACTCCTCCGCGTATCTCTATTCTCTACGATATAGAAACACGACACACAGATAATTCCTATCCTAGTATTTCTCGATGGAATTTAGCTCCGTTTTACCTATGCATGAATAGACATTTATGACGAGAAAGGGGACCGTAACAACGAAGGATAATGTTTTTGCAGGTGAAACGTGGATCGTTCTCCTCGTGCCTCATGTCCTTACGTATCCCATTTAAGGACAATACGCAATCCATCGACGACACGAACGATAAATCCTCCCGATATTTGCGCGTCCGTCAAACGCGCATTCTATCTTGTTCACGATAGCCACATTCAGCAGAATATTTATTTTACAATTGTAAGTTTTTTTTTGTTGAAAAGAACTATTCCTTTAGACATAAAAGTATAATCCAAACTTGAAGAAAAATTTCTGACAATTGCAAAATAAATTCTGATAAACGTGGCCAATAGGTTTATTGTTTATTGATGAACTTTATTAATGTACACTGGTTCAATAAGTTGAAACAAATATAATATGTTTCACTTCAACTTATTACATCATGTGCAATTCAAAAAGTTCTTTGATAAAGAGTAGACCTATTGGCCTAATATATGCCTCCCCGCATAAGTTAAAATGCGGTACTTCTCTTTTCTTTTTTTTTTCTTTTTTTTTTTAACTGATACACTAAATACTACGCGGTGCGTCTTGAAGCTGCAGCTGTGTCAAAGATATTAAAAGTTTTACTTTGATCTGCTGATCGAGGAGAGAATGCGGGCGAGGAGATTTCGCATCGATTGTTCGTGTTCAGTGGATCAAAAATAGAAATATCCTAAAATCAATTTATAATTTTCGATAGCGCACAAATTGTCACAGAACCGCAGCGCTTATGGACCGTCGCTTTGCGATCGATCGTCGCTCATGCAACGTAATCATCGCTTTGCTTTAGTTTCAGCGCGAAATCTTTGCAAAAATGTCTTTGATTTGAGCAGTGATCGATAAGATATTACAGGCGGTATCAGCACACTACGGGCTGCGTACAGTGCAGAATGTGGAAATATAAACATCTGTTGATGAACTGTTATCAGCTCAACATGAATCTTAATCAAATGTAAATTTCTCCCTATTAATAATCGGCTTCTTAGAAGTAAATAATTAATTTATACCTTGTATCCCCGTGCAAGAGAAGAAACCCTCGCGATCTCTCTCTTATTTTCTCTGTTTCTTTCTTCTCATCGCCCGCATCGTTTCCTCGCAAAGGAATAAGGAGAACGTCCTAAATTAGATTAAACAATCCCAATTTGAGACCTGAGCGCGATTCACACAAAATCGGCCTCGCTTCGTCAGGACTGCCTCTACATTGTTCGACGGGATTTCTACGTTCCTGCTAGGCCGCGGAGCTATGACCGCGAGGGAATCTCGAAAATTCGAAATGCTGTTCGTCTTCGGGTCTCCTAGGAGGGGGGTCAGGAATCACCTGACGGGACGGTAGGTCGGCCTGAGCGCTCGACTCTTTTTCTCTTCTTTTTTTCTATTTTTCTCTTGTAGAAATGGGTCCGAAAATGCAGAATGATAACGCATTCTGGACACCGCTCAGAACTCGACTATTACGGCTGAGCAGGCTGCCAATCCCTAGAACTCGAGCCTATAGGCGCTGCAACTAGTCTCGTGATCCTGGAGATTGATAGTACATCTGGATGCGGACGGCGATAGATCTATGTGGTTCGCCGCGAGCGCTTCCTCGTTATCGGCGACCCAATAGCCCAAAGTATCGGTGTCATAGGTCGGAATCATGGTTACCTCTGAAAAAAAAATAAAAATAATCATTAAAAATTGGCAAAGGCCAGAATGAATAAAAAAATAATTAATAAAAATTAAATGCAGATTAAATGCATGTCAAAGCGCAATATTCATACATTTATTATTAAACTATTACATGAAAAATATACCTACAATAAAATGTAATCGTATCGCAAAGGAGAATTGTTTTAATCCTCCTCAGTGTAAAAATTAAGCAGTAAATATTAAATTAAAAGAGTCTAAAAGTAAAATTAAGATATAAATTATGTATGGACACCAACAATTATAGATTATTCGCAAATATAAATGAATTATATTTTATAAGTTCTAATTAAATATGAAAATATAAATGATATGAAAACATGAAAATTATATCAAAATACGCTCGGAACATGTATTGGTATAATTAGCGTAGATATTATTCTCATTTGAATTAACATTCGAATATAAATATATTTATAATAAATCTTAATTAAGATTTAAATCTAATTAATATTGTTTTTGTCATGATCAAGATAAGTTTTAGTATAATGATAAAAAGAAGTAATAATAAAGAAATAAATAAATAGTTAATAAATATTAGGAATCTCAATTAAATTGTTAGTTATTAAGAAAAATATAAGCAATATTGATTATTGTAAAGTTTGAGTTACATTCTTTAATTTTAAATGGAAATAATGTACAAATATAACAATAATTTATCATGAAAAGATGTAAATCTATAATGTTTTCAACACAATCTTAATAAACTTACCGAGATTTTTGTCCTCCCAAGTCTTTTTAGCTTCCAATAGAGCGTCATAGACTTCTCGGCTGGGCTCGGTGCCGCTAAAGACGTAATATCTCGCTCGCACTCTCTTGAAGAATTCTAAGGATGTGTAGTACGAATTTCCGTGATGGGGCACATACGCCAAATCCATGTAAACCGGTTGAACTTTATTCTTCGAATCTTTTATCTTCTTCTCATTCTTACCGGGACTTTCCGAACGTTTTTTGTTCTTGATATTCTCTGACTGAATCTTCTTCGCTTGTTTCCGTTCTTTTTTCGGTGTACTGGGTGCTCCTTTGTTCGATATCTCATTAGTCACTGGTGCGGGGGAAGGCAGCCTAAGAGGTTCTCCCCAATTTTTTACAACATCGAAATTCAAAGTGTCGGAGGTTGTCTCACTTGAGCACGATGGAAATTGAGCAGAGTTCTTCAGATTAAACTTTTTGGGCGGTTTAGGAGACGGCAGCCCAAGAGGGGTTCCCCATCCCTCCAAAGGATCTTTTTTCGAATCGCCCTTTGAATCATCTTTATCATCCCGGAATGAAGACGATGGATCTTTTTCGTCGGTTGCTTCATGACGAAGACTACCATTCGTGTATCTGGGCGCTATTCCGCTGCTGAAAGTCCCTCCGACCTCCTTCATCTCTTTATCCATCAGAGCTTTATCGAAGTCAAGATCGGCCTCGTCGACGTATCTCTTTGCATCCGGTTTTTCGCCATAATCACCAGCAGGCTCCTTTTCTACTGTGAATCGACTGTGAATGGGATCACTGCTTTTCTGCATACCAGTCTCACCGTGAAAAGTTTTCATAGCAGATATCTGAGGCGGTACCGCTGGCAGCTCACCGTAGAAGCTGCTGCTCATTGCGGCCATCGAGAATTCCACTTGTTTCTGCTCCTCTTGTTTATCAGAAGATGATTCATAGCGATGCGTTATTTGTGGTGAATATCCGACTTGTGAGGTTGAAGAAAGAGACGAACTGGGTGGTTCATCGTCAGAATAAGTATGTCGCTCTTCGCTGCTACCCCATGGGTGTGTCATGACTTTACTACGTGTGCTACTATATTCACTCGATGGACTGGCCGGAGCATGATCCTTTTCGCCGATTATGTCGTCGGATCCTGGACTATCGCCACGTTGCAATTCCGAGGATTTGATGCTGCCGATAATGCTGCTGATCGCGCTTTCCGCGGCATCTTTGCTTGGCAGACGTTCGTCTACCTTCACATCAGTCTTTTCCGCCAACACAACTGTCTCGCCTTTCTCATTTGTCGTTTCTGTGACTTCCCTGGTGGTCGTTACTATTTCACCTTCGTCGGAAACTGTCTTTGTAGTCGTAACGATAGTTCGAATCATCTCGCCCGATCTGAATCCTTCCGGTGTGCTGGTAGAAGATCGACAATCGGATCTTTTATCAGGCGTCGATCTACCCGATACATGAGGTTGAACTACAGCGCCGTCTCTAATTAACGGCGACGTAGGAACCTCTGGAGTAGACTTGCCACTGAAGACGATATCCTTAGGCAACGATATATCCGGTGAAGACTTACCCGAATAACTTTTGTCATCAGATATAAGTTCTCGTATCAAAGGAGACACCGGATGTTCAAATTTGTCTGCGTCTAAGTGTTCTTTTATTGTAGATTCAAGTTTAGCTTCGGGTTTGAGATCGGGTGTCGATTTACCAGAATCGGAATAGAAGGTTTTTACGTCGGGCGTTGTAGTACCCGATGTCACAGTCGTAATCGTTTCCTTAATCATTTTTTCTGCAGATTTAGTAGTTTCTGTCAATTTTTCTAATAATTCCTCGCCGGCCAAAGTGTCTGTGCTCTCTTTGACGTCTGTCTTTGTGGTAACTTTTCCGTCCGGTCCAGTAATCGTGGTTACAGTCGTCACGATTCGCTTTATATCGGCGCTAGCTGCGTCACTTTCGTCACTCACAACCTTATAGGTTGAACCTGAAATAGGATCTGTGTGAATTTTCGAAGGATCAGCTTGTGCTAATTCGGCATCTGCTAATTCTTCTGTCACGATTGTTCGCGTTGTTTTCGTTGTAATAGTCTTCATATATTCGTCAGAATCTTCCTTCGAGTCGCTAATTTCTTCATCAGGGATGACAATCTCGCGTTTGATCACTTTTGTGATAATTTCAGGCTCATCTTGCTCGATAATTTCACGTTTGACAACTTTAGTGACTACTTCCGGCTCGTCATGTTCCATAATTTCCTCCTTAATGATCTTGATAATCGCTTCGGGCTCATCTTGTTGAATACTCGACTGTTCAATTTCTTTAATTATTTCTTGTGGTCCAAATCCTGATGATTCAATTCCTTTCATGACTTCAGTTGTCTTCCCAGATTCCTCCTCTTTAATCATTTCATGTTTAATTGTCGTCTTACTTACAATAACGTCGCCATCCGATTCGGCCGCATGACCGGATGTAACTGTTGCCGAAATCCCCGCAGATTCTTCAGGTTTGTCTTTATCGACAGTTTCCGTAATTTTGCTTTCTCTCAATATCGTAACAGTTTGAGCAGATTGCACAGCCTTCGTGTCTTCCACATCTGTTCTTGTTATGTGAGTCGTGGTCAGAGTAGATTCCGATAACTTTTCAGGCACTTTATCGGTTGATTCGATTTTGGAAGCAGTGTCATGTGTAAATTCCGGAGTTGATTTTCCAGACAATGTGGTTATATGTGTCGTTCGCATCTCCGTCATACCACCAACGAAGGCCTTGTGAAATTGGCTCTCATAATCTGATGGATAATCGGATTTATCCAACTGTTGCTCACCCGATTCTGGATACATATCTCTAGCATGCGGCAGTTCATAATCTACATCCGTTGTTCCCTCGTAATGATACATTGCTTTATCGTAGTCTTCTGGTTCTTCTTCTTGATAAATTTCCACATCGATCACAGATTCTCTTGGGATCTTTCTCTTTAATATAATTTCTTCCACTATTTCTAGGATAATATACCTAGGTAGAGAAGTCATGATGATTATCTCTTCGAGTATCACTTCCGTAATTTTCTTTCCTTTCTTTATATATTCTTCCTCCAAGAGTTTTTCGATTTCCATTCGCTTCTCTTCCGATATCAGAATCTCCTCATCTATATGCGGCTCTGATCGAGCTGGACTATCCTGAGTTGATTTGTCGGAAGGAATAGGTTCCGGACTTAAGCTGGGGCTAGCAGAAAGCGCCGCTTTCGAATCCCTGCCATATCGATCGCTCCCTGCAGGAGATATTTTGCCATCCAGACTTTCGTCCTTCGTAGTATCGCCTGATTTTTCATGACTGTGAATGTCCTCTTGAGTAACATCTTGAGTTACTTTTCCAAAATCTACGCTAGCTGATATAACAGACTCCTCTCTTTTTTCAGAAATATCCAGATCTCTTTCTCCTGATTCTCCTAAGTCGCCTTCAATTATGGTGTTCCTAGGTATCTTTTTCTTCACAATGATTTCTTCAATAATTGTAATGAGAATGTATCGTGGCACAGATTTAACAATGACCATTTCTTCCAAGACTTTCGGCGTGATCTTCTTTTTTTTCATAATGAATTCCTCAATAATATATTCTTCTACTTTCGCTCTTTCTTGCGGTGCCAGCAATTCCGTTTCGGATTCTTTTCCGTATTGAGGCTCGGAGGAGGCTTTGTCGTCTACGAAATCGAAGACTGCACTCCTAGGTATATTTTGCCGATTAATAATGTCTTCTATTATTTCCATCACTATAAATTGGGGCACCGAATACGTCATAACTAATCTCTCGATCACTGTCAGACTGATCTTTCTTTTCCTCATGATGAACTCATCTATGATGTACTTCTCGATCTCTGCCTTCTTCTCGGCTGTCACTTTAATGACATCTTCTTCTTCATCATCTGATTTCTCTACCTTGCTCGGTTGTCCGATGTCCGGCTCTTTAAAATCGGCAAATCGTTTCTCGCGGATCTTCTGCATTTTTTTCTCGATTGTCTCAGGAGAAGTTATAGGACTCTTACTATCTTTCTTACATTCATCCTTTTCATCAAGTGATTTTCCCATGTCGAAATATTTTTCCTCTTGAAATGGTTTCTCTGATAATTTGTCATCAAATAAACTGGCTGTTCTAGATCTGGCTGGTGTTTTCTCATCAGCATCGAAGACGCTTTGCGAACGTGATCTATCCTTTGGAGTTTTATCCACTGGCGAACTAGCTCGCGACGATTTAGCAGATTCGTCTTTTGGAATCTTTCCAGTATCCAAACTAGGCGAAATTGATTGTTCTCCCTTTGCTTCTGGTATTTGCGAAACTTTAATATCATCAAG
>Ga0157364_1000588_pt1 | contig 26129 bp, 17 predicted proteins | sample AttsexASBM2_FD_111476 | JGI IMG/M metagenome (GOLD analysis project Ga0157364, IMG submission 111476) | Fungus gardens microbial communities from leaf cutter ant in Ribeirão Preto, State of São Paulo, Brazil - Atta sexdens ASBM2 | ecosystem: Host-associated > Fungi > Mycelium > Unclassified ... | reverse complement strand
TACCGCGTATTTTTTTGCTTCTACTTGCGGAAGCTCCCCCCCCCCGCCCAGCATACTTGCGATGAAAGTGTTTGCAAACTAGAAACCGCCGTCGTCGCGCGGCCGACTAGGCGTGGTTAAACTGACGTCGCGATTCGCGACGCACGACGATGCTCGACGACATTCCGCGTATCGTCGTAATAAATCGTCGTCTTAATCACGCCACCGCATTTAACGTTACGTTGAGTGGCCGTGTACCGTGTGATAAAACGCTTCTAAAAATGTCTAGATTTACCGTTAAGGCCATTAGAAGAAGATTACGTTTTTACACCCTTTCTCACTGTGTTTATAGTTATTGTTATACTTATTGTCGACGTAACGTAGAGTGTTCTTGAAACAGGAGAATCACCCTCGACTCGCACCCAATTTTTTTTTCTCTCATGTCTGGTTTATGTATTTAATATGTTTAGTAAGAAATGTTAGTTTTTATGCTTAATATAATTTAATACAATTTAATCCTGGAATGCTACTCATATTTTTCTTACCTTAACATTATTCTGAGTGAAAATTCATCCACATAATTAAAAAGTTTTTTAACTTTTGACAAAGTGTCCTAAGATCGCAAATTTGAATATACATATGAATAACTAAAACTTTAATGGTCTATATCTTTGCTTAAGTAATATTTTTGATGCGAATTTTTAGTATCCCATTTTGCAAACTGCGCACTGAAATTATTTTCTTCAAATGCAATTATAAACTGAACTGGGTTAATAAATATAATAATATCACAAAATGATAAACAATTAATAATATTGATCAATTTTTTTACATTTTTATATCTACTTTATAGTTAAAGTATTAAAATACAATAACTGAACTCTCTTACATTATTTTAATATATATATTGTATAATAAATAAACTTTAATATTAATCTTATTAAATATTATTTTAAGCAAATAAAATTTTAGTGATAAAAATTTTACTAACCTTAAAAAGTGCATGGATGAAAATTTACTCGTAATAGCATTCCAGGGTTAAAAATAGAATCTATGAATTATCCGTGTCAAATTTATTCTCTCTGGATTATATTTAAATAAACTGCTTAATAAGTCGTTAGTTTTTATGCTAAGTATCTTTAATGTAATTCTTAAAATGCGCTGCTCTCATATTTTTCTTACATTAACAGTAGTCTGAGTGAAAATTCACTCACAATAGCACATTCTAGTATTAAAAATAGGAGCCATGAATCAAGCCTGTGTCAAATTTGTTTTCTCTATATTATAAATATTATATATAAGATGCTTAATTAATTAAATCATTATTTTTATACTAAACATATATATAGTTTCTAAATCTGAATCAGTGGATAATCACTGATATCAGTGTCAAGTCATTGGTAATCAGTAAATGAAATGTGAGATCCCTAACCTATCTAATCTTTATTATCTAACTAACCTTGTTTTAGTGCATAAATTCAGCGAATGTAGTATTAGAAGATTGAAATTAACATGCAAATATCAGTATTTTAATTATATAATGCTCAAACATTCTTCCTTTTTTAATTGAACTAAAATCATTCATTATCCAGTGCCAAGTATGTCAAGTATGCCACTGGTAATTAGTGACTATCCATCGATTCGAACAGATTTAAAGAATATATATATATATATATATATATTTGTATATGTGTATTTAGTACAATTTAAAAGCTCTCTGCTGCACTACGATCGATCGTTAGCTCGGAGTTTATTTCTTGTCAAGCGGAAATTCTGTCCAAACCGGAATGAGTCGCGCGAGTTATACTCGTCGCCGGGTCGTCAAAGGTTACCACAGATGTGTGGTTAACAACAGTGAGACGCAACGAGGGAGACGAGCCTTTGCTCCGTGAACCAGTTCCGACTTTATCGATGCACCCGCACTCTCGGGATATCGCGTACGCGGCCGGCGAAACAAAAACGGCACGCAGATGAATAATTTATGACGAAGACGACCACTAGGTTGCCGATTCCTTGCTCTCTCTCTCTCTCTCTCTCTTTCTCTCTCTCTCTCCCCCTACTATCTCTTTCCCTCTCGTCGTGTCAGACGACAACGAACGCGGGCACGTACACACGAATAATTAATCACCATCTATAGTAGGAATCTAAAGATAGTGTTTCGCGACTGACTGACGTGTACATATGGTCTTTGTTCCGCGGTTCGCTCGGCTCACTCGTAAAAACGGCATGTGGATAATGCCGAGAGTTTTAACCGCGAAACAACGACAGGCCGTGTTCTAAAAAAAGGATATCTCCTCTCGTTCCGCCGATGAAAGCGTCGTTTCACGTAAACACACATCCGATCTTCTATCGTGTCCGTCCTTTTTATATGACGTTGATATCCGTGATATGCAATTAACCCGCGTGACAAAATTCAATAAAGCTTGCCATTTACTTGAATAGTTTCAGGTGTTCGTTCGTTATTATCGGCCGATAATTATTGAATTTGAAGTTCAGACAAGCGAATTTAATTTCAAAACATTTTGCAAATTTCGATGCCATATAATAAGGTTTAAGGTCTTTATAACAAGGTCGATATGGTAATAATAGAAATCTGAAACATATTCGGTAGAATATGTCTTGTAAATCATACCTGACCAATTGATATAATGACAGATATTATAGATCGATCTATCCGTATACAGTCTATAGAAGTTATGTATATAGTCTGAATTATGAAGCAAGTATATCTACAGTTGCATTCACGCTGTACTGATTAACTTAGTTAGTTGAGTCCGTTTCTGTTTCAAATGAATAGGAAATAGACTGGATGGAAATTATATAACCTTTCTTTTGTTAAAGACTAGAATATAACATCGGTTGTTACCGGTACAATTATCGTATATATTTATACATGATATATACGCACTGAGAAAAATTTCTAATTGAAGATAAACAAATTCTGATATCAAATCAAATCTAGTCTATAGTTATTATTTCAACAAAGAATTATAATAGATTTAGGCTACGATTCTCTTGATGCTGTACAAAAATGTTTCGAAGCATTTTTTTATTGATTAATTAAAATTCTTTTTTCTGATTGGTCAATCAAAAGCTTGGCGTAGCGCCAAGAGAGTGGCGAACCGCACTCTCAATCATAAAATTCTGATTTGTCCATTTTCAATTAGAATTCCAATTAATAATGCAACCAGAGGGAATATGTGTTATAATTCGGAAATATAACACGGAGAATCATTTTATATAAATAATTAGGAATATTTTGTATTTATATCTGATCTAGAATATTTTTTAGACGTGTTTTTAATATGTTTTGGTATCATTGAATATGAAATATATCCCTTTTTAAATGAAAAATTGAATAAAATTCAAAAGTTTTGTGAAATTCGAATTTTATGAATATTTAACAGGGCAAAACTTAATCTTCGATGTTTTTTAAAAATTGCTTTAACAGCAAATTTAATTGTGTAGTTATGACATACTTTATTTTTAATAGAAATTCTATACGCGAATTTCAATCCACAGCTTATATGAGATAATGAAAAATTCAAAGAGACAGAAAATATGAGCAATAAAATTCAACCTTTACGGTTAAATAAGAGAAATCAGTAAAGAGAAAATAAGTATATAATTAATTTATTTAATTTATTATTTATGAACACTTCGTAGAAATGTTTAAAATAAAAAAAATACAAGATTTAAACGAGTTCTTCTAAAAGGACAATTCCCTCGATCGATATCGAATCATTTAATCGAACTAGACAATATATGTACACTATCGTGGAATTTGATGCAAATCTGGTGAAACAGTATGTACCGTGAATACCGAGACACGGATGGACACGCCGGAGGGATAACGGAATGGGACGGCTGTACTTATCTTTCGCATATTGCGGCATCCATGAGAGGAATGTTAGTTACTTCGTCACACACTCGACCCGTTCCTTCGCACCTTAGCACGTGTGCGCGAGTGCATCGAGCACTCCAATGAGATATGCCGTGTGTCGTTAGGATGCCCTCTCGCGCTCGACTCTTTCTCCTTCCCCCTTCCCCTTTCCTTTTCGCTCTCTTTCTCCTTTTTTCCTTCTCTCCTTTTTTTTACACGCCATTCGCACTCGCTCGCGTTGCCAGCGAGGAATCCGAATGAAGACTAAAAAGGGCTGATCAGAACTTGCTCGAAGGCAAAAGGCCTGTTCCTTTCTCCCGCGGAATGACAAGTGACTTCGCGTTATCTTTCACGGACCGCGACACGTACGTGGCGAAGATATGTGGTCGACGCGTGTCGACCTGGGTCTCTGGCGAATTCGGGTCTTGGAAATTAATCGTGAAGATTATTCGTTCGAGTATCGAAATCAACGGCGTTATGTATCACTTATTGTCACAGCATGTACCATATTTATATTCGCGCGATGTTTCTTTTTTTAAATTTTCATGTCCATTTTTTCCGATGATTAATGCATCTTCCGTGACATACTTTCATCAAAGTGTAATAAAACAGTAAAATATATTCTATTTTTGTAGCCATTCTCTGACAAATTGATCTCTGATAATTCGCGATTACTTCTAAATATTTTGAAATAAAATCTGTCTTTTCATTAAATGATACATAACATCATCGTCTTTCAAACGCGACACAATTTAAAAAATGTGATTTTTACAGTATCATAAATAAGTGAAAATTACCTAATCAATCATAAAAAATATATTGATTTAATTTCAAAAAAAAAAAATTATCAGTCACAGTTCAAAAAGGATGATTTTTTTAAGAATTATGATTTGTAAAACGAAAATGTCAAAAAACACATTTGATTATGTTATTAAAGAATACATTTTATTGATATCATTTGATTATAATCCATAATTTTTTTCTGTTAAGTTAAAAAATAGTTTTATATTTTTTCTGTGAATGATATAGACGTGTTCCCGGGAAAACTAATGCAACACTGCAATTCAGTGCAAATCGATTCAGCATTAATAAATAATTCAATCCTTTTAAAGTTATCATGATGAGATTCTGTTACCGTGATACCAAAGAAAATGTAATTAAAAAGATTACATTATTTATTAATATTGAAAAATATGTCAATTGATTTGCACGCATTGCGTATCTACCAGTATTGCTAGTTTTCCCAGTAAACGCTATTAATTTCGAGTTGTGTTTTACTTTTATTTTTGAAGTAAAAGAGCGACATATCGCGCGCATTTAATAAAGACACTATTTAGTTGAGCTTGAGGTCAAGGACCCTGACATCGCCGCGTTGTAACGTTAAAAAGTTGGTTGAAAACGCGATTTTACGTTTCACGATGTAGTAGTCGTTAAATAAACTGTTAGTGCAGTCTAGCGAGCGCACGGTTAAACTTTCCTACCGCAAACACCTCCGTCGTTCTCTCGTTCGGGATTTAATGGGAGAACGAAGGAACGAAGTTGACGGACTTTGAAGGGCGACGCGGATTTTCAGTTATTTCATACGTTACAAAAGCGGAGATTCAGCGCGCTTTAACCAGCGGAATGTAAAACAGCGTCAGGGACCTCGCACCCGCGAGTACGACAAATCCGAGAATGTAAAGCAGCGCGGCAGATCTTGTCTCCGCCTTGGGCGGTAAAGCACCTCGTCGTCGTCGCGTCGCGTCGGCGAGGACAAGAAAACGTCCACCTCGTTTATTTGACGCGTCCCCGCTGCCAGTAATTTGATTCACTCCGGTAATAGGACCAGTATTTGCACTGGCAAAAGTCGGAAATGTACACGGTAGTTTTTATTAAACGCGGCCATCAAATTCTGTTTCAGCAAAAAATTCTGTGTTCCCTCTCTAGTGCGCGCGCGCACGTCGTTATGCACAAGATACGGTTTCACAAATTTTAATTAACTTTATATTAAGGCGGACCTACGTTATCCGCGCGCTCTTTAACAATGATTCAATTTCATGCCTAATTTCCACGATATTTAGCGGCAAATTTTCCAACGTTCCGGGCAACATCGTATTATTTCCGAAATAATTGCGACGGAGAGACGCTCTCTCGCAGCCCGAACAACGTCGGCGATTTTCCACAAGTATGCGCTTTTGACTTCCCGCCAATTAAAATAGACCTTCGGAAAACGGCTTATTTCCAGGCTCGAAACTCGCCGCGTTACGGTCGTTTACGGCGCGCTGCGCGCTGAAAGAAAGCTCTGTCTAAAGTAGCGCGCGATTAGGGCGAGAGAGGACGAAAAGGGGGAAAGAGCGAGCGGAGATGCAGAGAGAGCGCTCGTGACACGTATGACACATCAAAGAGACTAATTTAACGAAACGGGGCTACGAGACCGGAGGATATCGCGACGCGACAGGAATCGGCTGTTTTCGCGGAGCAACAGCTTACGTTTTGTTGCCGGCCACGCGTAACGACGTCGACGACGATGAGCGACCGAAAGATCGCAGAAGATCGCGCGCGATATATCGGACAAAGGAGTCCGTTGTTCGTGCGCGTTGCAGGCCTCCTTCCTCGCCAGCCGAGAGTATGCCGAGATCCGCCGAGATGTTTTCTGAACTTCGCCCAGCGAAGGAGCCAGAGAAACCCGGCGTGAGAGTGCATTCTCTCTCTCTCTCTCTCTCTTTCCTTCCCTTCTCGATTTCTCATTCTCTCGTTGCATGCTACTCTTCTACGAGAGCTGGTATTTCCGTCAGAGTAGTACGTCCGTCGCGTTCCGAAAGGGCGTATTAGGTCCTATTATTTCGCGCGAGTACCATTACGGATATAATGCGCCGGTCTGGTCTGGGCCTCTCTATCAAGATCGAGCAGCGTACACAGATGGCCCGTATGAATGCGCCAAGAGAGAGAGAGAGAGAGAGAGAGAGAGAGAGTAGTCGCGGAAGAGAGACACAAAGACTGGCGGCCTGAAAATTTCAACGTTGTTAGATAGAAATCGTAGCAATGTCGTTGTGCGAATGCGTGTGTACATCTTAAGATTCTCCGCGTCCTTCATCGATCGTGTCCTTAACAAAAGTCTTCATCGATCTGTTGAACAAGAGTCCCCTTGGCTGATCCCCGCAGCCAAACTTTCTCAGCAAAAACTCGTACGAGCATTGCTTCTCTCATGCTTCCCACGTTGTAGAGATCTCAAGCCGAATCTCTATTCAAGCAAAATCCATTTTGAACTTGCGCCATTATCCGCGCTACACACTCGACAGTGATTCTACTGTACCTTACAACATGAACGTTAACTCGAATCTGCACATGCAATAACTGCGAGAGTCGATTTTCAACGTCGAGTAACTCCGTAATTAAGCGTCCCATTAACTTTCCGTATGACATTGTGGCGGAAAGCGAAATAATCCCTTCACGTGCCGCGACATTCTCGCGCGAGGAGTAGAATATCTCGCATAACGATTCCGATATTCCGAGATCATCTTATTATTGCGCTATTATACCCTGTCGCTCGCGATTAGGGCGCCTTTAATATTCGATGTTGCGCGCCGTTCTGTCGCGACAGACAATTTCGATGCTGGCACACGCGGCTGGCTGGTTGGTTGGTTGGTTGGCAGGCTGACTAACTCTCTGTCTCTCATCAAGAAAGAGAGAGAGAGAGAGAGAGAGAGAGAGAACGGCGTCTTTCCCAGCGCGGATACAGCGCGGCAGGACTCGTGAAAGATGTACGGCCCGAAGGTGTCTTCGACCCCGTTAAGTTCCCTTTCTCGACCGTAAAGGCCGAAGATGTGGGGTGCGAGAAGAGAATCGCAAGGGGGAAAACGCACGATCGATAAGAGCGCCTCGTAAGACAATTTCTTCTGGGGTGGCGAGATAGCAAGACGGAGATAGATAAAGAGAGAGAAAGCAGGAGAGCGAGAGAAGCGGCTTCTTTCCACCCATCGCCATTTTAGGTACAGGTGTATGCGTGCGCGCGCACGGGAGGACGAGAGGACGAAGAGGGTGCAAGAGAGGAGGCAGCCAGAGTGGTAGAGTGTGGGCGGAAGGGAAGAGATGAGCTTTACTCCCCCTCCCCCCTTCCGTCCCCTCCTCGCACGCGGCAGGAAAGGAGCCCTTTTCCAAGAAACGATCGTGTGCGTTAGTCTCCCTGAAACGGTCTTATTTTTTTATAAGTTTCGGCGACCCTGTCGAAGGAGCCCCGAAGGGTGCACGCCAAATTCCGTCCCTTCGTCCAACGAACTAACGGCAACTGTGCTCACACAACTCAAGACACCCTTGGAACGTGACTGTTCCTTATACCAGGCGATTTTGCCTCGTCGATCGTTAGCATCCATCGTGATGTGGAGAATAAGACACAAGAAGCAAAGAAAATAAATCGGTACATGTATATAAAATAACAACATAGACAATAGACAGAAAATAAATAAATACAAGATAATATATAGAAGATAAAGAACTTGTAAATATTTTACATAATATAAATTTAATCTTTAACAGTTTAAAAATGAGGAATCAGTAAGGCAAATATACGTTTCAAATAAATGGTCAAAAATGCAATAAACAAACGGTTGTTGTAACGCGTGAAAATAATCAATGTGAATTTCTCTCTTTTAAAATTATATCTTTATGAGAGAGGAGTATTTATAGAGGAGTGAAGAAATGATGAACTTTAAGATTTCTGGATAATACTTTTTAGTTTCCTTTTTGAGAAGTTCAAGTTAATTTAAGTTTTTTTTAATAAGTTTGTTACATACGATTGAATCATTCGATTCTTTTCTTCGAAAAACTAAGAGCATTAAGTAATTAATTAGTTATAATATTTATATACAATATTTAAAAATACAAAACCTTACAAATACTTTCTAAAAAAAGATATATATGTTGTGTGTGCGAATCACTTAAATTTTTGTAGATCTGTCAGTGATGAAAATTAATCCGGGACACAAATAATCCATTACATGTACTAAATATTAAGATAACTATACATGAGCTACTTATTTACTTAAAGGTTAAAAATATTACATGTACAGAGAGAGAGAGAGAGAGAGAGAGAGAGAGAGAGAGAGAGAAGAAAAATAGATAAATCTGTGATATCTTTTCACACGTTACAACAAATCATTTAGTTATTGCACCTCCAAGCATTTGCCAAGTTGGAATGCTCGTTCACCTTCCAAAATTCCTCATTTTTCACGGATTATTATTCCATCGCGCGTTAGTTGCGCACTTCGTTCTGTCTCGGCCGTTATTGAGCTCGCGATCGATGAACTTGAGCACGGATTTAAAGCTCTCGAAGCGCGTACTGGGCATCGATAATACGCAATCGGAGGGTATTGGTATCCGTAATACGCAATTGAGTACGGGCACGAGTATTTCGAAGCCCATAGTAGGCATCGGTAATCGATATCGGGTAGATATCAACCGCCACTTTGAATTCTTTTGACTGGAGTTTTGCAGTTTTTTTATGCGCCCATCGTACGTAGCATCGATTTGTGCGACGCGCGTATTCGACGATGTAAAACAATATTTCAATTAATCATTTGCGCGATATCGCCAGCCAAAGTACAATAAATCGTTGCGCGATAGATTCTCTTTCTTCCTCAGTAAATAGCCATATCTCTTACGAGTGAATAATTACAATGAGTATGATAGCAAAATCTCATTGTTCGTGTATTTGTTTTTCTTGAATTTGAAAAGAATTTTTTAACGAAAAAGAAAAATTTAAATACGCTCTTAATTGTCAAATTAATCAACGTTGAGCGCAATTATTCCCATTTTTCTTATTTAAAATTTAATAACGTGGAAACATGACGTCTAATTAACTTTTCGAGTACCAGGTTCTACTATTGTTTTTTGTGTAAAAAATGCTAGACCGTTTTTGCCTGTGGTCAGTTTAAGTATAAATATTTCAACTCCTTCTCTTTTCCTCAAGGCTATGAAATAACATCATTCTACTAACCCAAAAGAACAACGTCAGCAGCTCTGGCATTTTCTGCAAAAATTCAAGGAGAGAATTCCGATATCTTTCACAAGGATTATTACCCTATGTAATGTCGATTATCGAACATCACTTATAACTTCACTATTATTATGATTGATGTAATATTATTAACCAATGAGAGAATCAATTAAAAAGAGTAGATTTATATATACTGTTACAGAGAAACGAATTAATTGCATTGCGAAGAATTAATCTGTAACTAGATAGATCCGTTGACAGGTCGATAAAGCGAGAGCAATTTTTCTAAAGCGGATCTCCCGCTTAAATCTAATTGCGCGCGACGCGCAGTGCATTCCGCCTCCGTCTTTTCTTCTCTCGCATTCGTTCTCAGAGAAATCAGCTCGTTCGTTAGCGGGACGACGTAGCCGCGCGACCGTAATAATTTCAGACACACAAAAGAAGATAACGATCGAGAAGTGGAGCTAACCCGGAGGCCACCGAGAGAGCCGCCGCCACCAAATTAAAATCACACTAAACTACCGGCAGCGTTGTAATTAAGTATTTCTGTGGCAAAAGATCCTTTGGAAGCCTGCCGAGAGAGAGAGAGAGAGAGAGAGAGAGAGAGAGAGAGAATTCCATCTTTCTCCCTCCCTATGTCTGCCTCTTTCATTCTGCGATCCCCTCCGATGCACCCACGCGCACGCACACGTGCGTGCAATCGCACGCGCACGCATTTAGCTGCACGGAGAGAGCCGGTCTCTCCGTATCTCTTTCTTTCGGGTCGCGCGCGCGTGAAATGCGTGCGCCGAGTCATCGCACAACTATTCCTCCGTGGTAGCCTGACTATCGTCGTCATCAAGCGTAAAGGATGGAAAGAGAAAGAAAAAGGGAGAAACTACTATATATCGTCAATCTGCGAGAGCACTCAGAGTGTCCTCCTTCCCTCTGTATATATAAATCGATCTAACGGCCAGATCGCTTCGTCTTTCTTTAACCTCTTCCCACTTCAGGCTCTCCTTCTCGCAACAGAACAAGGGAGGAAATGGCGAATTAGAGCGAATGGGAATGATAAGCGCCAGTGAGAGCATGGGAGAGGAGGAGAGGTGGAGTGGGACTAGAGAGATGGAGAGAGATAGCGGACCGGAGCCACCAAACCGACGGTAAATCAATACTGACATCGCGGTCGTGACGCCATACGCCAAGTCATCGGACGTACAACGAGTAGAATAGCTATTAAGACTATGGTAACGCCGACAGCCGTTCGGAGAATCGCGAGTACCATTATTTGGAGATTAATGCTATGCTCTAATCGATTACGTCGTAATATGTCTTCCCGCGCCACTCATGGATCATGAATGATCCAAGATTAGAGTTACCATATTCTGAATCTCAACGAAAGAGTACATAACTATGTAGACTCTTTATAAAAAGATGATCCCGGAATGGAAGAGTATAATTTGTTTACGCGTTAAATGTAGATATTTAGTAAAATAAAATTTCTAGAATATAATTGTTATTGACAATTCTTAATAATATAATTTTATAAATGTAAAATGTTAAGTAATATCAAAAAAGTTTTACACGCCACAAAACTGATAATCAGGAAAAAGTCAGAATTTTGCAAAACTTTTCTGGAAAATTAAAATTCTTGAGTTTAAAGAAGTTTAATACATAAATCACACGCAGTTTTGGAATACTTTCGACTTAACAATTAAAAATGCAGGCAATGTCAGCAACATTAATATATTCAAAAAAGAAGAGCCTGATTTTAAGATATTAAAATGTTTCATTCTTGTCTCCGTTTTTTAAACAGGTTTTCAATTAAACGAACTTTTTCATTAAACGAAACATTAGGTGTTTGAATTTAAAACGCTAAAATATTTAAAATTAAAATATCTTTTATTATTAAACGTTTGTTTTGCAAAGATATTTTACAAAGATAAACGTAAACATTTTAAATACTGCATTTTTTATAGTGTAGTAATTTACATTGCTATATTAAATTGAGCTTTAAAAACAAAATATTTCCAAATCAGGGTAAAAATAAAAAAATTATTTAATATTATTGAATGATAAAATATTATGAAATTTTGTCTGGAAATCAGGGAAAAGAATTTTAGGAAGAGGAATTTGTGATAACCATAAAAGAGTATATATATTCTCTAAAAAAATACGATTAATAACCTTACTCGAGACCATCAGTTTTATCTTTAATGTTGGATCCTTTAATGGATCTTACAGCGAATTTTACCTATACTACTACTACTACTTGACGAATAGTGAAGATATTTTCAGGTTTCGAGTTAATAATAGAAATTTATATAGATAAAAGCAAGTAACGTACGGAATTTACATGTTTGACATTACTATTCTGTCTATTCGTGAGATAAAAATGACAAAATTTCGTTCTCGCACGATATTCAGAGAATTCAAGTCGCTTGAATCATCCGGATATTCCAATATCAGGCCCAGCGATATCCAAATATCGGAATACGTCCGGAATTCGGAATTGCATTTGCGAAACCCGGGTAGCGATACCGTTAGATACGCGAAGTGGTATACTAGTATTGCGTTACGATTCCGCCGGAATCCACGAGACGGTGAGAGAAATGTCGACTTTATTTCTATTTTATATACCATGCCGCGCTTATTTCGGCTCTTCACTTCACGCGCATGGCCTATCGGCTTTAAAAAGTTATCGATTGCCGTCCCTCGCGGCGTAAAACGCACGGAAGTGCCTGGCGCCTGTTATGTACCGACAATGAGAATATTACGTCTCCGGCTGTCGGGAGTCGCATACGCAATTCCTTCCTGTCGGATGGATATTCCTGACTCCACCGCGCCACGTTGCGGCCGCTCGGTACGTACGTTTCGCCACGGGAGATGAGTTCGGTTTTTATCCCGACGGTAAACCTGAAGAGCTCTATTGTGCCGGACGAATCAACCCTCCATTGAATCGCGCTGCCTTCCGGCAACAAATCAACTAAATACAATAAATCGTGCTTTATTAACGAAATCCGACATTTCGGATGTCTTCCTTTCGTTATGAGGAAACAAGCGTGATATTGCTACGGAAAATAATATTGAGAATTTGAGTTATAAATAATTTGCGATGCACAAAAAACTATTTTTTTTTTAAATATTTTAAATTATTCCGTTTCGATAATTTAAAGTACAGGAATGTTATCAATATCCTACTGAATTTAATTCAATATTCTTTTCTAGTTTCAAATCAGTCGTATATAGTTCAATAAAAGAGATTTTACATATTAAAATAAACTCTTCCCCCCCCCCCAATAAACTCTTCGAATAATTATTTATTGTAAAACATCAACTAAATACAATATAAATAAATCATGCTTTATTAACGAAATCTGATATTCTGGATGTTTTTCTTTCGTTATGGAAACAATTAAGCGTGATATTGCTATGGAAAATAATATTAAGGAGTGAGTTTTAAATAATTTCCGATGTATAAAAAAAAACCTATTCTCTTTGAATAATCTAAAATGACTCAGTTTCACTAATTTAAACTATAAAAATGTTCATGTTCGATTTTATTCGATTTAATCTAATATATTCTTTTCTATTTTTAAACGAGTCGTATATATTTATAAATAATAGAGATTTTATATATTAAAATCGTCTAAATAAATCTTTCAAATAATTATCCATTATTTATATTCGTTACCGGTATCAAAATAGAATCTTTCAATATAACTCTCAAATGCATTGAGGCACATGCTTGAACAAAATAAATAAGAGAATGCTATTGATTTCAATAGAAAATTAATAAAACCTGTTATATTTAAAATCTCTTATATTTAAAACCTGTTATATTTAAAATCTCTTCTGAGTAAATTAAATAAAAGAGATAAACTTTTTTAAGAAATAATCATAATTCTGTAACGCAATCCAAAATTTACAAAAGAGAAATGTACAATAGAATAAATTTCTGCATAAAATTGTAAAATTTCTGAAATAAAAATGCTATCTCAACGTTGTCTCGACGAGAAAGTAAGCACAAAAATCTCGAAAGTATTCATAAAAAGAAAAGGCACATCCTGTATATATCGTTCGTGTACAGCTCTCGGTTGATACACGCGAGAAGCTGAAATGAAACGAAAAACGCCTAGGGGCGATTTAGTGCAAGAGGAGCCACGAGCGAAGACTTGGCGTTCGTCGGCGAAATATGAAAAGTCCGTAGGCGGTTTTAATTTCGCCGCGAACACCGCCATTGTTTCCCGTCTCTCTGCACGACGCGCGGCGAACAAAAGAAAATCGCGCGCGGCGCGGAGCGGGCGTGTGCTCGCCGCTCGTCGCTCGCGCAGGGCTCGCTCGTCGCTCGAGAACCGAGAACAAGCGATAGAGTCTGTGAGATACGCGAGAAAAAGGGCCAAGCAGAGAGAGAGAGAGAGAGAGAGAGAGAGAGAGAGAGAGAGAGAGAGAGAATCGACTCGTTTCGACTCGTCTCGTCTCGACTCGAGTCGAGTCGAGTCGAGCCCCACAGAGGTCCATGCCGGGCGAGAGAGGAGAACATCCGAGCGCGAGATACCGGGAGAAACGCCATCTCATAAATCACGTTATTTAATAGATCAACGGCGATGACATCTGTTGCGACGTAGGTGTAATGTAATTACGCGCCGCGGGCGGAGAAGAAGAAGAGCGTGCAGAAAGGGGTGGAAAACAAAGTTTTCAGCGGGTGGGCGAGCGTCGGAATTAAAATTCGCGATTGACGAAAGAGAGTCGATTTTGTAATCTCGCGTGGCTGGACAAAAAAGCGGCGCGAAATTCCGATATACGTATATAACGTGATCAGCGAGTTTTTGTAGCAGCCGCTGCAAAAAGAGGCTAATAAATTACATTTCCCTGGGTGTAATTTCTGTGACATTATTATCCGAGTCGCGCGAGAATTCTCAATATATATTTGCATTTGATATTTTATCATTTTATCACGTTGATAATTTTGAATATTCCGGAAAAAAAAATATAAACGCTATATTCTAGCAAAATACCGAAAAATTAATCAAAATCGAAGAGGCTTTGTTCGATCTCCTCCTCCCCTCCACACATTCTGCCTCCGGGCGGTAACGTATTTCGTTTTAACTCGGAATTGATGAGAATTGTTGGTTTTGCGAATTCGAAACGTTTAATAAAATCAAAGCTAAATGTTTTTTTTTTTCCTTTTTTTTTCACGTCGCGAACGCAATACGAATTCTATGTCTACGTATCACAGTCAATGTCTCGTACGCGAATGTAAATGATGGATGATACAATACGGCGACGCGAAATGAGGGTATAAACGATGGATCCGTTTATAATTGCAAATTTCATTTCGTGTTTCCATTGTGTAAAACTGCATTATTCCGCGCTTATGCAATTGGGCGCGCACGAACGCCAAGCAGTTCTTTGTTAGGTTTAATGGCGCCCATCGATTTTCGTCGGCTCTCTCGAGCAATTTCTCGTATATATTAATGCCAATAGATAGGACTCTTCCTCTTGCGCGCGGGCTTGTTTGGGACAAATCAAACTCCGTGGCAAACGGGCGCTTTCTCTCTTTCTCCTTCTCTTTCATAAACACGCATACAGATCACAGATATACACGCGCGCACGCGCGAGCATTCTGTCGACATACCCCCTTGAGAACGGGAATGCGGTGCAAGACTTCGATTTCCAGTTAGTTAGGGCAGTTGCGATTTAAATGGCGCCATCGGAAATAGAGGAGGAAATGAACAACGCGCGTGTTACATCCACGTGGTGAGTTTTCCAAGTCGCCAACATTGTTATTGCGCGTGTGCAGGGGACCTCTGAACTAGAAATTTGTGTTTAATTCTTCGTTTCAATCGCTTTAACTTTCACAGAGCTCCGTAATCGCATTAAATTTAATATCTGTTTCATTCACTGAATAACAGGACAAAATTTTATTATATGTAGATAGTAAGCGAGAGATGTTGCTTTTTCTTCAATTATGTACTTGACTTCTAAATATCAAGAAGGAGATAGTCGTTTCGTTCAATGTCTATTACATGAATGATGTATGTTAAATATTTATCATTTTATACATTTAAAAATAAGCTTTTATTATTATTTTGTGCATTTGAAAAAAAAAGTAGATATAGCAAGAAATCGTGTTGATTTTTTCTTTAATTATTTAACTCGCGATTTTCAAAAATATCAAGAATATGAAAGAGATTGTTTCATTCAATCTCTGTTAAATATTTTTGGATGATGCATTTGTATTAAATCTTCATTTTATATATTTGAAAAAATAAGTAGTAAACTTTGTGTGCTTTTTTTTAATTTTATATATATATATACATATCTAACTTGTTATTTCTAAAAATATTAAGAATATGAAAGTGACAATTTTATTTAATTTCTATTAAATTTTTGGATGATGCATATTAGATCTTTATTATTTTATACTTATTATTATATTTATTTGAAAAAGTATAAATACTAGAGATTGTCTAATTTTGTCTTTAATTATCTAACTTGTGATTTCTATAAAAACATCAAGAATATGAAAAAGGCAGTTTCTGTCAATATCTATTACATTTTTGGATGATATACGTAAAATTAAATTTTTATTAATATATTCCTTCAGATTTCTTTTCTTATATTTTAATTAATTATTTTTTTTTTTCTTTCTTTCGAAGACTCTGAAATGCTTACAGTGCATATATATATCTTGTACAATGACCCTGTACCAAGCGAATAATCGGTTAACGCTGTTAAACTCGGTCGTCGATGCATAAATTATTGACGCAGTCACGCGAATCGAGACAAATTTTGCCGTTACAGTTCACGATCTCAATTCATCTAATATTTATGTTTATAAATGAACAACGATTCTAGTATTTTATTAAAAGCAATATCTCAATAATATCGAGTTGAAATTTTAACGACGTGCTCTTTCGCAAATTGCAAGACGGTATTTCTCGGCGCAAATAAATTCTACTTATTTTAACGATTCGAGAAGTATCACAGATGCAATTTATTGATAAATGCGGCGTATATATATATATATACACGCATACGTGACCAATATAAATCTCCGCCGTTGGCGTAACCTAGCGCTATGCTGATTTATAGATATCGAACGATTCTGCACGAGCAACGACAGAAATCCGATTATGGTGGAACCGGCGGTGTTACACGAGAGTGTTGGGGTATCGCGCAATTTCGAGATCCGGAATCGAAGGAAACCCGGGAAAATTCGAAAAATCAATGTAACGTAAGTCATTCGTTAACCACAGCTTTGTTTCTCCGGGTGAGAAACGCGTCGTTACGAACGTTGTTCCGTTCCCGGGTTACTTTCCTGCAGACGGCAGCTACGTGAACGTAGTTTGTTTCGTTTGCATATAAAGCGCGTATCCGTTTCTTTTCGGAAAATACTCAGCGCATGTTACCACTATATACAACAGGCACCTCTGAATAATTCAAACAAAGGATTAACCATCGTTGCACCCAGCGTTGCCCCGCCGGATGTCTAACCGATGTTAAGAACAGCATCGACATCCCGAGCACATTCGGGTTCTCGTTTAAATTTTACGAACTTAGGGAAGTTACAATAAACTAGAGATCCGTGTCGAAATATTTTGGTATGCGGGACGCGACGTCCGTAAGTCTTCAAACCACACAAACAAAATTATAATTAAATGACACGTACGTGTGTAACAAACCGTATAAATGTTTGAAGAATAATTATTATTGAAATATATTTTTAATTTTTCAGAATTTTGACATCTTATTACGGCGAGAAATTATTATTATTAATTTAATTAGGTGTTTAAGACATTCGGTTTAATTTTCATCGGTATAGTTAACGAATGAAAGATTTTTTTAAAAAATCAGGATCGTTTCCTATTTGAATAATTTATTCGCGTCTGTTTAAACAAAGACCGAAAGGTCGGAACTCTGTTTGCGTTAACCTTGCGCGACGAACGCACGGGAAAGCTAAGTGAATACACAATGGCAACGAGGCGAATGACTAGCGAATATGACGCCTGGTTGGCCTTCTACGGCATTACTCCACACACGGTGTGCTAGTGATAGCAAAAGTGGAAACTAGTATGATAATGAGTTGCAAACAGTACGAATCTCCTCGTATGTCGCTTAAGGGGCTCATCTAGCAAACGGAGGCTGAACAAATTACCGGGACGTAGAGAGTAATTTAACTCTTGACGATTTAAATTTTAAAGGTCAATCGCTATCTAATCATCGAAATTATACGTTGAAATTCGCTACCGGAAAATAAATTGTACACGAAAAAAAAAACGATTTTGCTGAAATATTTAAAAATCTATCAAATAAAGAATCCTATTTTTGAATCCTAATTTTGGTGCTTGATAATATATATATATATATATACAAATTTGCAAATACATTTTTCAGTTCTATAAATTGCACGCCGATTTGATTTATTAAGACTTGAAACGCAATTATAAACTGAAACTAGAAATCACATCACAAATTACATTGATCGCCAATTTAATAATTGATGCTAATAAGTTTTAGTAAGCATTAAGAATATCTTCTTAAAAAGACTATAAAGAACTTGCATTAAAGAACTAATCTAAAAATTTAGTTAAATATAAAAATGATTTTGTTGGACTATTAAAATAATTATGTAGGACGTTCAAGCTGATTGCAAGAATATAAAAATTTTTTGCAGCTCGTCATATTTGAATGTTCTACATAATTATTTTAATAATCCAAATAAAATTATTTTCAGATCTGTAACTCGTTAAATTTTTAGATATTTCAGCAATATCGTTCTTTTCATATACGATATTCTTGCGTATTTATTTCCTAAGTTAATAACAAATTCTAAATTCGGTTTTATAAAAGATCGAAACATGAATTATACATAACCGAACTTTTCGATGTGAAGGTACAAATGGTTGGATACCGTGTAACTCTTTTTGTTTAGCTGAAGTTAAGCGAGCTCTTGTGCACTCTTGTGTTATCGAGCTTTCTTTTTTTATCATCTGCCGCGCTGTACGCTTTCTGATTTCGACGGGGATCTCAATTTCTTACACGAGCGAGGCTATATTGCTGGAAAAAAAAAAAAAAACATCCATGGCCTTTATAACCGGCTAATAAATAGGTGCACCCGTGTAATTTGCTTCGTCACTTTTCTGCTTCTCTTGTGCCCTCCTCCTTACTCACATTAGTGACTGGGAAGATTACACCTGTGCTTTTTTGTGCTTGTGAAAATAATCGGATCTGCTAATAGTGCGGCATTTACGAAAAAAGCGAAGAGTCAGTTTCAATTATTTTACATTGGAGATTCTCTTTGGAATTCTCCCGCTTTATAATTATCTATATTAATAAGACTCAAGTGTGTTTTTCGTTTTTCATCTCTATTCGTAATTTAGATTAATAATGTTAAATTAAAACCTCAATAATTAAAAGATAAATAATTACAAAAGTTAATTTATTAATTATTGAATTTTATATTCACATTTTTTTATTACATTGTCACGTATAAAATTACTGATCAAATTAAAAATTACATGTTATAAATCATAGAATATCAATTATCTTAATAAAATTACTTTTATATATTATTTCAGCTTCAATTTGCGATTACGTTTCAAATCGAATCAATAATCATTTTAAGTTAATACATCGACACGTATTATAATTTAATAATCGACGCTTTATATAAATGTAAAAGATTTTTTTTTAATTTATATAGAAATATCATTAAGCACTAAAATCTAGGCGTTTCTTTATCTATTTAAATTACCTTATTCACATTCACTATCATACCGATCAGTATCATACTTGTTTTCTCCGAAAAAAAAAACCTTGAAAAAGTTCCTTTTTCAGCTCTAATACCACAAATATCGATTTTCTCTACGTAAAAGTCATCGGATTATCGGTTTCGCCTTTTAATACACGTGTACGCGAACAGGCACTTCACGGAGGAATGCCTGCCGACTAGACAGCAGCACGGTGCACCTATCTAATAATGCGTGTAACCACAGGTAATCCGAGCCACTATCGATGACTAATACCTGCCTGCTCGTTGCTCCACTCACACCGACGCGAGGCGAGGCGAGGTGAGGCGAGGCGAGGCGATGCGATGCGACGCGAGGCGACGCGACAATGCAGCGTCGCGCCGCTCACGTAGTACATACTATATGTATGCACGTATGCGAGCGAGCGCGCACGCATAATGCATATGGACGTTCGGCGAGCGACATACACCATGGCGAGCCGAAATCTCGTGGCATGGAGATAGGACGCCAGAGGCGGCGATATTATCAAATTATATACCTGCACTATGGTATACACCGGCGGCCAATAATTCATCCATAATTCAGTTATCTAAATAGGACACCCGCGCCGCACATACACACGTATGACTTTCGCGCTGGGTGTCGTACACACACCAGTCACACACAGGTTCACGTGCGCGTGCATGTGCGTGCGTCAAAGGCGTGCTAGATGCACGACTGTACGCGACGATCTCTGGTAGCTGTTAAAGCGAACGACGAAAAACTGCCGTGGAATTATCCTATCCATTGGACGGCGCGGCGTATGGTTGTGTAGTCTCTCGTGACATCAAGTCTCTCTGTCGGAACACTATCGCTGCGCTTTTTATTAACGCTGCGATGCTATCACAGGCAGTAAAAAAATCTTTAATTATTTTGTAAATTAATTTATGCAGCAATTTATTATTCTTTTTATCCATATACACTGTTAGATATCAAAGAGGTAATGGTAACTCAATCATTTGAGTTAAATAACATTTTGTTATTTTTAACTTTTATGTGTCAAAATGTTATAAATTGGTTCACTTCTACGGTTAGTTTGAAAATAAATAACGTCTATATTAAAGTACGTATTTAGTAAATAATAAACTAAATTCGAGTCAAATTTAATCTATTTTTTAATTCGATTCCATTGTTTTAGTTATACAAGGGCATATTGAATAGGATCTAGAAATGATTATAAAAATAATTCAAATTGGGTATAATTCGATATTATAAATGCAACGATGTACTCTGTATTCTGTTAAATTCGTAATGTCAAATTATACCCAAATTGAGTTATTTTTAATCATTCCTATAGTTCGCCATTGCTTCTATGTGTCGTTAATTGAACTAAAACAACAGAGTTAAACAATTTAATTTAAAAAAATGTTTGATTCAAATTTGATTTATTGTTTTTCAAGTGCATTAATTCTTAAACGCCTTTTCGATGACATCCGATTTTTTTTATTTTAATAAAAATTAAAAACATTTGATTGGTACCGTTGTTCCTTAATGTTTGAATTAAAAAGAGTTGTTTACAATATGTTTATTTTTTATGAAAGCTATTATAAGCAATCGAATTGGGTTGTGTATGCTATACCCAAGTGTGTTGTTCCCGCAATGTTAATATCGCTGTTTATTTTGAATCTAAGCAATTCAACCGCAGAGATGTGATTATGTTTTTAACCACATGTTTTGTAATAAGATAATATATTTTGACACATGGAAATTACAAATAACAAAATGTTATTTAATTTAGAATATTGATTTAAATCCTTTAATATTTGATAGTAATATAAAAACATATCTGAAATAGCTTTTGAAAGGGATTTTAAGATTATAAAACATCGAAAATTAAAGAAGAAAAATATAAAATTAATATATATAAAAGCTCGCTAATAATTTAATAATAATAAATTAATTAATATAATTTAATATAATGCACGATATAGTAAATATAATTGAAAATAATATTGATCCTTTAATATTTAACAGTGATGTAAAAAACATCTCAGACAGCTTTTGAAAGGGATTTCAAGATTATAAAATAATCGAAAAATCACAATATAAAGGCAGAAAAATGTAAAATTAATACATATAATATAAAAAGTCGCTAATAATTTAATAATAATAAATCAGTTAATATAATTTAATATAATGTAAGATATAATAAATATAATTGAAAATAATTCTCTTTCTCTTTTCCGTTTTTACGTCTGTTGAGATTATTTAAGTTATTGTAAATTCGTACGTTCGTTATTTATAAAGCGTCACAGCGAGATGCTACGTAACATTAGCCGAGAGTCGGAAAGCAATGTACAGTGTGTCACGGCAAATCGGTTTATGATTTGTTTACACCGCGCTGATGAAAACACATGTTATATCGCATTCATCAATAAATCACTCCCTTCGTTCACGCATAAAAACGAGAATAATTGAATTAAAATTAATTAATGCCAGAAATGCGATCTCCATATGCGTCGCACAACGTCCAGCATTATTTGCATTAATTCCTAGTAATGCAATTCTATATTGCCGCTAATTGCGGTAACGCGTAAACATGTCGAATCGAGTTTACATGAATTTAATGCCATCACGTTGGCACAAATTACAACCAGCATTAACATAGTTTTTACTACATAAATACAAACTTTGCATAATCTTTTTCCTGTGTTGCGCGATCCACAGCGTGCATTAAGCACTGAAAATTTTACGAGACAGTGCTTAAAAATAAGGCAGGCTGAAGCCGGATTTAATTTTCGTTTCTGAGCTGGTTTACGACCAGGTGTTTGAAAATTAATGAGATCACGGTGCACCTTCGCGCAGTGGCGCTCCATACAAAATTGAGAAAGTAGAGAGATAGGATAGTCAACGGCGAAACAAGAAGAAAATTCATGGCGTTCGCGCGGCGAAGAAAAGCGTTCGATCGCATCAGTACGTAAACAGCGGCTTCGTGATATTAATATTGGCAAGACGGCAGCCTCTTCGAAAGATTAATATTGGCAAGGTGCCAATAAATTTATATGATCTTCTCAGTGTTATACGTAGTGTTTCAAAAGGGATGTGAGGAATACACATCAGACGCGAGAAATAACGGGAAATTTATGTAAACTTTCTCAACAAATATCGATTAACATAACTTAATGATGAATATTTTTGTAAACAGATCTTAATTTACATTTATTATTACAACAAAGTCTATTTTGAACAAAATGCTTTAATTGCAAATTAAAGCAAAAGCATTTATTGAAATAATAAGATTTTTCGGATAAATGCGATCGAGTCGAGATATTGCAAAATTAATTCGATGTAATTTTTGTTTCCATTAAGTTTATTTTTTATTTACGAAATTCATTTTTTTGGATTTCGTAAATAAAAAATAAACTTAATGGAACTTTGCGACTAAGCTAAATGCTTTAATTCGGCTAAATGTAGAAACATTCGTATACACACAGAAAAATACATACTGTACGTAAGCAATAATTATTTATTTAAAAAAAGTTGAGATATAAATTTATCACAAGTTCATTACAAGCATCAAATTATTTAAAATATTTTCCGAATTCTAATGAATTTAATACTTTATACAAGATTATTAAATTAAAATAAATCCGATTACACATTCTTCAAAAGAAAATTGTTATTTTGAGTACACAATAATGAGTTTTTCTAAAATTTGTAATAAGTATACTTTATCAAGAAAATATTTTTTGTTAAAAATAATTACTTAAAAGGAAGAAAATAAATTGAGTAATCACTTTTCTTAATAATAGAATTTCTTAATAATAGATATTTTTTGTACGTGTTAATAATAGCTCTATAGAATACCAATGGCTTCTAAGGTATGTTTTAAAATTTAAAACATCATCCACAAAATAACGTCGAAAAGAACTGCTGCAAAAACGATCGGTTTTGTTGAAGCATCTGAAAATTTAAGTAAAGAAAGATAAACTCCAAACTAATAGCAAATTTTAAACTAATAGCAAAATGCTTTAATTCGGTAGAAGCATTCATAAGATTTTTCAGCTAAATACGATAGTCATTATCGAAATGTTGCGAAAGAACAAATTAATTGGATGTAACTTCCGTCTCTCTGCTACATTTATTTTTATTTAAGACGAAATAATTCAACGTGAAAGAATGCAATGCGGCGCGTCGTGGCGAAAATATCTCCGGTTGAAGGGGTGAACTAATTAGATTGCCAAGACGACACGACACACCGCACGTCGAGAGATCCGCTAAAGAGTCTTCATTTCCTTTTTTTGCTTTCAGGACAGCTGAAATGTCCACGGATAACCGAGCACCCGTCCGACATAATAGTCGCGAAAAATGAGCCGGTGACGTTGAACTGCAAGGCGGAGGGTAAGCCCGAACCGGTGATAGAGTGGTACAAGGACGGTGAGCTCGTGCAGACGTCGCCGGGGGATGCCAAGTCACATCGGGTCCTACTGCCTACGGGATCCTTGTTCTTTCTGCGGGTGATGCACGGCAAGAAGGAGCAGGATGGTGGTGTATATTGGTGCGTCGCGCGGAATAAGGCTGGATCCGTCCCGAGTAGGAACGCCACTCTCACAGTCGCAGGTAAGAGAGCTCCTCCGACCATCTTCTTTTCGTCGTCTCCTTTTTACGTCCGGATTATACCGGGTAGCGTATCAGACACATTGCGAGAGCGACCACTCGTTAAACTCGGAACGAATCCCCGTGAAACGGGCTTTTCGCCTCAAGGAATTCCACGGCTGCCCGAGTCCGTGTCGATCAAACCGACGATTTCGCAAAGAGCGACAGGCTAAGCCAGAATGAAAGCTCTCTCTCTCTCTCTCTCTCTCTCTCTCTCTCTCTCTCTCTTTCTCTGACAGCATCGACCGTCGTGCCGGTCAACAACTCCCGCGTGAACCGGCGCAGTATGGATTAGCCATTGTTGCGATACGACTAACAATAAACGTTGTCCCCGCCGGTTCTATAATTATTTACTCCCGCGCAGGTGTCGATTAGCGTAATCTTGTAGCCAACGCCAAGCCGATAAGATACTTTGGGTCTTTTCTATGGAAATCGTAATCGGCGAAATACATCTTTTCGCACTTGCTAAAGAAACTTTGCACCGTTCACGAGCATGTAAAACAAAACGTTGTAATCACTCAGTTGTAATACGCTCTTTGTACATTATCGCGAAGATCAAGCGCCAGTAATTTTTCAATGTCAGTTTACAGTTGAAGGGATTGCTAGTTGATAAATCGGTTGAGTTAACAAATCGCCGAAGTGTAAATACAATTCATGTGTAAAAAAAAGAGCACGGACATCAATAAAAGTAATTTTATACTGGACGATAAAATTTTAAATTTTATATACGACTTCATAATTTTACGCGGTGCATTTGCTTATCTAAAAGTGCTATTTGTCATAGTCTTTCGCTTTCTCTCTCTATCTCTCTCTGTTTTTACGATAATCTCATAACACACATTTCTCTTTCACTTTTTATGAAATATATATTTAAATATATTTAAATAATAGAGATTAATTCTATTATATTATACAACACATCGAGCTTAACACATTGAGAAAGGCAAAATATCCAATGACTACTTCCTCGAATATTCCGTAAATTGCAGAGAAGTAATTTACTTTCTCGCTTACGTTCTAATTAAACAATTACACGCGGAACTACAAACGGGAAGCAAACGCTTTCATAATACGTTTATCGGCCAAATTCCGCACGGTGCATTTCAATCTATTCTGCCTGTTAACAAGGGAACGAATAAACTTCTTCCTCTGACGGCAAAAATGGTGTTGCATTCGTGACTCCGACGTCTCCCTTATAGCACTTCCTCCGCTCGCGCGAGTTCGCAAGAGCCTCGAGTGCCTCGGAACGACTTCTCTCACCTCTTCGTTCACTCGCTCGGTTACGAGGCAAAGTGAACGTACGGCGGTGACGGCGACGACAGCGACGGCGGCAGCGGTGACGACACGGGACGGTGTCTGTGTCACACGAACGAAAACGGACACCCCGTATGTACGGGGCGCAGGAAGGAATAACCGTGATTTATACGGGATAGAAGTCGACTCCTTCGACTAAAACGAGCCATGTTTGTTTAGAGGCGATCGATATCCCGGGCGACGCACCCTCGCCTCTGCCCGTCCGTGGTATATGCCCCGTCTGTCCGCCCGCCCGCCCGCCTGCCTGCTTGCTTGCTTGCTTGCTTGCTTGCTTGCTTGCTTGCTTGCTGACTGGTTGGTAACGACCCATTCGCTCGCCTCACCTCGCTTTTACTATCTACGAGTCTGACGATGTGACACCGACGCCTGCTATACTGGCGAAGAATGCACTTGGCCTGTCCGTGTGTGTGTGTGTGCGTGCGTGCGTGCGTGCGTGCGTGCGTGCGTGTATGTGTGTGTGTGTGTATGTGTGTGTGTATATATGTATAATAACACATCGAGAGTCGGAGATTCCCCCCCCCCCCCTCCCCTTTTATTGGGCCCCCCCCTTTTTCCCACACCCCTTTCCCCCCCCCCCCGGCCTTCCCCCCCTATTGTCCCCCAAAAAAATTCC
>Ga0157364_1000587_pt1 | contig 26140 bp, 22 predicted proteins | sample AttsexASBM2_FD_111476 | JGI IMG/M metagenome (GOLD analysis project Ga0157364, IMG submission 111476) | Fungus gardens microbial communities from leaf cutter ant in Ribeirão Preto, State of São Paulo, Brazil - Atta sexdens ASBM2 | ecosystem: Host-associated > Fungi > Mycelium > Unclassified ... | reverse complement strand
TAACAGGTCAGAACAACCTTTGGGTTCAGCTTATGTGATACATCTCTATAAGTTACACTGATCATATATTTCAAATAAGAACTCAAGACTGAATAGGTGGCTTAGTCCACTGGAAAATAAAGAGGTGTGTTGTTACTAACACTAGAAGTAGATGATAGTTTTAGTCTATTTTCAGAATAAGGCTATTATAGTATAAACTACTGGTATTTATACTAAGTACATTACCTAGGATAGTTATTTAAGATAAAGACTGCTAAGTATTATCCTGGATACTAGTGATCCTTGGATAACAGGAATGAAGATTTATAGAGTTGGCAAAAGTCTAGTAAGGATATCTGAGATGGAATAGAGAGGGGTGATCTATACTGGAAGAGGTTAGGGAGTATGAATGAGGAAAGAGGTGTTATCTATAGGTTAGGATGAATATGGCTAGAACAGTATATGACACTTGTCTGCTATACTTCTTACTAGAAGAAACAAATATATAGTAGTATAGTGTAGTGTGGATAACTGACAACTACTTACCAATAGTGTCAAGTGTAGATCTTGCTTCAAGTAGATATTCATGATCAATCATACAGAAAGAGTTGAATTAAGAAAACTTATTTGGAATAGATATGAATATCCATGGATTGGACAAAGTACTTGGGTTGTGGATCAAGCTTGGAAGCTTATCTGTGGATTTGCAATGTAATCTCATATAATAACCTTGGCCTTAACTTATGTATTGTACCTCTAACTGTTGTATGGTCATAATTTTAAATAAAAAGTAACTAAGAGAACTAGGACTATCTTGATAGCCTTAGTTAGAGAAGTGAGACAATAGTCAGAGAAGCTTGCAAGCTTGTCTTTAGTTGGTTTTCAAGTTGATAGTCCACAAGATTTCATATTTGATCTCACTGTTGATAGTGACTAGTACAGATAGTGGATCAAATTATTTAGAAAAGATACTGAGATAGTTGTTTCAAGCATAGAGATATAGAAGACTGGATGAATAGAATATATGGATTTTGGAAGCCAAAGGGCAAATGAATGAGTACTAGATTATGCTATAATCTTATAAAGATCTAGATATTTCTTGTATAGCTTTTTAGAAGGTTATGTAGTATGAAAGAACTAAGTTTTCATGAAAGCCTTTTGTCTTACTTAGAAGTCTGGAGCTGGAAGTTAGCATGCATTAATGGATTATTAGTAGTGCTGTTAGACTACAGATATTTCAGACTTAAGAATACTCTAGAGTTTATTGAGATTGACTGTGAAATCATGGGCACAGAAGGAAACTATATTGTATTCAAGATGGACTGTGATATTTAGATAATACTCTTTGTTTGCAAAAAAATAAGAAAATACCAGTAGTAGTGCTAAGAGCATTGTTAAAAGTGAATACCATAAGCAGAAGAAGTTCAAGCCAGTTATTCTACTGGTAGTTACAATAAACTTGTATGTATTTGAAAAGTCAATCAATTATGACAAAGATAGTGTCAAAGCTAGAAGAGAATAGAAGTTTCTTAATGAAGTCTATAGACGTTGAGTTTTATGATTATTCTGGAATAGAAAGTTACCTGAGAGATTTGTAGGGCTTGTGAACTGGGGCTTGGATTATATATAGGTAATACAGAATTTATAGAATTCTTGTACATCCAAATAGATGTTAGACAAGGTGTATTCACAATGGATGAGTTCTAGCATTTTATTTTGTCTTTAATGACTAGTGAGGATGTGGTCATGATAATACTGGAGTACTTGGATATAGAGGTTGTTATCAGATAGTATATAGATTCTGTTGTCAAAGAAAGAAGGCTAGAAGAGTCAGTTAACCAATGGTCTTTGGAATTGGTGAGATGTTCTGCAGTAGAAGTATCATTTGCAAGTACAGATAAAATGTCAAGATGGAGTTTGTCAAGATCAAGAATAGTGGCTACATGGATAGAGGGAATGATTAGGATAAATACTCTAAGAGATACTGCTAATTGTTCATAAATGAAAACTAGATAGAAGTTATAAGAATTAACAGAAGTATAGCTAGTATTCTCCCTTTAGAGTAGATATCTCATTGTTTAGTAAGAGTATTGAGCTTATTTTTGAGCTGACCAGGGCAAAAGTAAATGACAAAATTGAACTAGAACAGGTATTCAAACCATCTTGTTGATGAATAAGAACTTTGGTGGTAAAAAATATTTAAGGTCCTTGTAATCTATGACTATGTCAATAGAAAGAGCAGAATCTTCTAGATAGTAATACTAGATCTGGAATGCTTTGAAGATAGCAAGGAGTTTCTTGTCATAGATATTATATACAATAGTTGAGCTCAGTGGGATTGAAGATATATCAGAGGATATTAGTAATACTATAAGTCTAGATCCATTCTATAGAGGCTTAGTCATTGTTATAAGACGAGTGTGTGGACAGACTTTTAGGGTTAGGGTTAGAGGACAGAAATAGACAGTAGTAATTATTATTAGTCTACAACAGGAAAAGGGCACGTGATCTAGAAGTCATGTGAGATGATGTCATAGGCCTAGAATGGTCTACAAGGCTAGAAAAGCCTAGATGATGACGTCAGAGAGCATATACACCACATTGTTACCACATAGTTAACACATAGACATTAGGGCAGGATGCACAGTCTTGCACAATCACTGCGGAGTAGACATGAGGTAGATATATGGCCTTTAGGGCAGGAGACACAGTAGACATATTATTGTAGCACGGACCACTTGTAAATTATATAAATAGAGTAGCAATGCAGCAGGGGCTCCTTGTCAAGTTCTCTTGTAATCACTACTACTAGATAGCCAGATAAGAGCTTTGCTGAAGTAAGCATACTACAGAGTCGTTATGACTAGTGGTTGCTATAACAGTTATACTCCTAGGCTGGTCATTACCTAGACTAGCTCCTAATGAACTGATAACTGTTCCTACTATATTCTGATTCCTATTGCCTAGTCTGTTACAGTAGTACTGTAGTTATTTAGTTAATTATAATTATAGATATTGATTGGTCAAGTGTACAGACTATATGCTTGGACCATCTTATTATATTATATATGGTAGTGGTGTAACAGTAGAATACCTTATCCAAATATCATCTAAAGTTTCTGGATACTTATAACTTCTTAAGTAAAATTAATTCCCTTATAAGATATAGAAATGGAAGGCTACTAGATAAACTTTATTATCTAAGGTCATGATAAACAGGATAGCAGTGAGAGTATAGTCGGAAGTGTCTAGTTCTATGATGAGTTGAGCATTGGGAGTCTAGTAGAAGAGAATTAAGGCAAAAGTAAATGTTTTCTTCAGGGTATTGAAGGCTTTATAGTAGAAGTTGTCAAAATTTCAGAAAACATTCTTCTGGGTGAGATAGGTGATTAGAATAACAATATCTGAGTATTCATAAATGAATTTACAATGAAAATTAGTAAATCCAAGGTGTTAGGAGTACAGTATGAAGTACATATATAGTACCAGCCAGATGTCAAAGCTAAGCTTGACATTGTACACTTTTAGCATAACTGGTTCAGTGGCTGGTCTGTTCCTAACACAAGGAATGACAGGATATTTTTAACATTTCTTAGTTCAGGCTAGTTCTAGATGATTTTGATTTTGTTGTCAGCTATAGTGAGCCTAGAAGGAGAAAAGATATGTCTAAGGTATTCTACTAACTCAGAATGAAATTCACATTTCTTGGCATTTATATAAATTCTAGCTTTCTGTAGACAGCAAAGAACTTCTTTGACTTGCTTAGTATGATTAGCCATGTTATCAGAATAGATCAGAATATCATTAAGATAAATTACCACATAGACACCAAGAAGGTCAGAAAAGATGTTGTTCATGAAGTACTGAAAGGTAATGGAAGCATTGGTAAGATCAAAAGATATGATAGACTATTTGAAGGATTTGTAGCAGGTATAGAAAGTAGTCTTTTATTTGTCATCTTTAGCAATGTGAAGTAAGTGGTAAGTGTGATGAAGATCTATCTTGGTATAGATACAAGCTTTGTAATGGGAGTCTAGAAGATTGGAAATAAGCAGAAATGAGTAGCAATAGTTTTTTTGTAATGTGGTTGAGACTGCAAAAGTCAACACAGAGGTAGAGCAATCTATATTTCTTCTTGACAAAAAGCACAGGTACTCCATGTAGAGAGAAAGTGGGCCAGATAAATCCTGTGTTGAGGTTCTCATTAATGAATTTCTTAAGGGCATCCTGTTCAGTGGAAGATAGACTGTAGATAGTGTCAACTAGTGATTGGGCACCTTTAAGATTGATCTGAAGATTATAAGAGTGATGGAAAGTGAGAACTTTAGCCTTTGCTTTGCTGAACACATCTATGAATTTGTGACACTCAGATGATATAGTAGATAAGTTTACTAGATTATCCAAAGGTTGTACTAATCTTGCTGTGAGAGTTGTTAAATGGAGAGACAGGTAGAAATTTGTCAAGTCTGACAGACATGATGCTCAGATGAAAGCCAAGGTACTAATAATAGCAGTATGAGGCTGTTTGGAATAAAATCTGGAAGTCTTAGAAGTGAACTCAGAAATCCCAGAATTAGTAGGTGTAAATATCTCTTAGACTAATAAAGATATTAAAATGTCAAAAGACAGCTAGGATACTAATGGGAAGTTGACTATGATGTGAATGGATACAAGATTCTCCTATGAAAGTAGACAGAAAGAGATTGACTCAGATGCCTAGTCAATCAACAGATTATGTTGGGTGAGCTAATTGTATTCAAGAACCAGAGAGCAGAAAGAGTCAAGTAGAGTAATATAGAAGTTCTGAACTATACTTTCACCAGATAGAAAATAGATAGATAGCAATATTATTTCTGAAATGAAGTTGTTTGATAATCTATCAAATAAATAGAATAAATGAGGTTGGGAGGTCATAAGCACATATAAAGGAGGAATTAGCAAAACAGTGAGTGGATCTGAAGTTGACAAGAGTACAGAAGAGCACTTGCCAAATATGATTTAGCTCACATATGAGAGATGAGAAGAGGGATAAGGTAAGCAAATAAGAGTCAGAAAGAGCAGGGACATTGAGACAGATTAGACTCATGATTGCACAAACAAGTTCAATGCAGCCACTAGTTTGTGTGGAGTCTATGGGGTCCTGCTCTAATTTTCTGATTTCTCAGAAGAAGCTACCTTGGCTTTTCTGGCTTTCATGTTATCAGGGGATGAAAGTGTTTAGTGCTTGTTACAGTTATTAATTTTGTGGTCACTGAGACTACAGTAGAAACACAGGTTATTATCCATGTATCTTTTCTTTTCTTCACTCATCAACTTACTATTGTTGCTAAGCTTGGGCTTGAAGTTCTCCTTGAGGGCAGAGCAGGGGTTTTCAGAGGTGGTTAAGGAGAGTTTGCAGATGGGACTACAGACAGGTTCTGAGATCAGGCAGTTGGAGTAAAAGCAGAAGGGATTCCAGAAGTAAAGTGTTGTTGCTTCCAGGTATAGGCTTCAATGACATCTTTTTTGGCAGTCTAGACATGAATGTATTTTCAGTTGTATTTCCAATACTGATTGTTAATAATCAAAGCTAATAAGTACATGGTTTGAAATGAGAAAGGTTTTCCTTATTTCTAGATCAAGATAAAGTCTTATATTCTGTTTAGAAGACTCTGATAAAAGTGATGACAGAGAATATTGTTATCCCATCTGAGTCTTATAAACTCCATATTGTAAGTGGAAATTTTATTACTAGACTTTATCTGGAAGTTGTCTAGTAGGATTGCAACTTCTCTAATTAGATTAGAGAAACCAAAATGTTGACAGAGCTCATTGATAAAGTGATTTTAGTCTTGAAGCCAGTTATAGAAGATTCCTTGCTCTTCCTAGTTGAGTTCTATCTCAAACCAGTCTTAGGCTATACCAGTGAGATAGGTTATTGTAAAGTTGATCTTTATAATATTAGAGATGAATTGTACTGAGTTAGCACAGAAGTAGAAGTGGCACTAAAACAAAAATTTATTTAGCTTATCTAGATCTGTGCTGCTGAACATATCTGAAAGACAGATCTTGGCTTCTGAGGTAGAAGAGGGTGCAGGTATTCTATTACTTAGATTATTTGCTAGTCAGTTAAAGGCTTTAGCTAACAGATCTTTTGGCCAATGTGGAGTTCTTCTCTGGTCAATAGAGAGAAATAGGATAAGTAGTGGAAGATCTTAATCTTTCAGAGCTAAAGTATCTTCCTAATTCAGATCATTATCTACTGGAATGATATTAGGATCTGGAGTGGTAAATAGAGATATATCCATAGCTTCTGGAAGGGCATGTACTAATGACCAGGAAAAGATAGTTGGTTGTGAGTTAAGTTATCTTTAGTGATATTTAGAAAAGAATATGAGAGAAAACTAGGATAAAGGCTAAATGAAAAAAGTGATAGCGGTGTTTTAATCTAGAAATACTGTCAAGAGTAAGAAAGAAAGTCAGATCAAGTATAGAAACTTATCTGGGAAATGGATGTGGAAATCTATGAAAGTGGATAAGTACTTAGGTTGTGGATTAAGCTTGGAAGCTTATTTGTGGATTAGTAACATGGCTTTGGAAGACAATTTTGACCTTAACTTATATGTTATACTTATTACTTGTCATGTGGTTGTAATTTTGGATGGTGTCAGACATGGTTCATACTGGGGGTGAAAGTTTGCAAAATGGACTTGGAGATGTGCAGACTTGTGGAACGACCTTGGCTTCAGCTTATGTGCTGCACCATCTGTCTGCTGCATGGTTGCAACTTCAGATGATAGAGAGAAGTCTGAGATGGGAGTGAGTGCTGATTTGGTGTGTCGCTGTTGAACACTAGGGATCGAGTTCAATAAGAGTTTATCTTTGTCAATTATCAGACTAGCAAATTACAGTGTAATTACTAGTCTTATATATGAGCTCCTATTATAGGAGATGCTCAGGGTTTCAGTGTTGAGATACTGATAGGAGTAACTCTGTCATGGAAGACCAAGTCAAATAGGAGTATTTCCACTGTGGAAGACAGAATACCCAGATGGTTACAGTACCGCCATAAGGCATGTTGTGAGAAAGGTGGCCACCATAAAAGGCAGGCTTGTATAATTGGGAGATGATATCACCACAGGGATGTAATTTCCAGATGGGTGGACTTGCATATGACAGATGGTCAGAAAGGAATAAGGAGAATGTATTCAAATCTTAATCAGATTCTTAGTTGATTTTCAGACTGAAAACTACAAAGTACTTACTTAGTCTTATATACTGAGTCTATAGTTGAATCTGTGGCTAAGAAATAGTAGTATAGTAACTATAAAGACATTATAGAGGTAGTTTCTAAGATATAGGATGACTGAAAGTCTAGGTGATGAGTTACCAGGAGATAAAACATAAGAGACTAATTCTATCACAAAATGAGCTACTCACTGGTTGTGATGCTTGAACTTAATAATGTTTCAGAGGTTCAGTATAAGGAGATAATGATAATAGGTGATAAGTAATATTAACAAGAATAATTGATGCTATTAAGTCTGAGATCTAATCCTCAGATACAGAGGTATATATACAAAATAGTGATGGTCTGTGTACAAGCTGTTTCCATCATATGATCAAAACTCATATCTGATAGGAGCTGTCAGACTAATTTTAGAAGGTAACTAATTATGTCACTACATTGATATGATTGTATCTCTATCAATACTTATTGCTATAAGATATACCATATATCATTGGAAACAGTTTGATGAGCACTTTCCAACACAAGTTTGATTGTACAAATACATCCAGCCATTCATGAGATATTAGCAAATGAAGCTTTTACAGTTACTGATGGCCTGATATCTTAGTTGTTTGTTGTTACTTTTGTATATCCCACATATGTGCAGATAGCTATCACTTGGGGCTTTCCAGCACAACTTAGTTTGTGAAAATTGGTCTACTAGTTGTAGAGATACAAGCTGAATGAAGTTTGTGACAAATCTATATGTAAATGATTACAGATATGGAAGTATATCTAGGTATTTTAGAGTCCTATTCAGAAGTCAGAAAGCAGAAGTATTAGAAGTTGGTCTATAATACTTATCTGGAATCAGGAAGTAGATGTCTCAGATATCTCAAAAGTTAGTCTATGACAAATAGTAAGATTATTGGTGAAGAATTTAGAATGTGAGCAATATAAGACAAGTAGGATAACATTTATTTCTATATTTAAGGACTGGTAGATACTCTGTAGTTTCCAGTCTAATAATCAACCATGGTTTGATATTCATAGTTCTTACTACTATTAATACTAAACTCTGGTGTTAAGGTAATATACTTTCTTTTGTTAGAACTTCCTTTTCTGAACTCCATTTCAATCTCTGAATTTATGACTAAGCAACATGTAGATAGCATAGCACATAAGCTGAAGCTAAGATTGTTCTGGAAAGTTTGTAATTCTGTAGATTTTGATAAGTTCCTATACTTATTGAACTTTAACTAATTCTATGGACTTTTGCTCTCAAGTGTATATATTCAATATCTTTATATTGTCAGAGTTGTGAACTATGAACTTGGTTTTTCTTTTCTTTTCTTTCTCTGTATTTTTATTTTTATTTTTATTTATTTTGAACTTAAACAAAGAAGTGTGATGTAACATCATACATAACAGTCACATATATCACAAAGTGTGACAACTGTGACATGTTTGTCACAGAGAAGGTTGTTCTGAAACAGATGACATCTTATAGTATAGCTATAACATATTGGCTTTATAGAGAATACATAGACTTTAGGATAGGTTAGTTGTAGTGTGTATATATAAATTAGTTTGTAACAGAAACTCCATTGAATTCTCTTGTGTTACTCAATACAAGAGTGTGTTTTTCATCTTAACTTGAAACTTAAGTCATAACATATATGCTGTATTGGTTGCAACTTGAAAAAGAAGACTGGAAGAAAGTAGAATATGAGAAAATTCAAAGAGTTGGACATATAACCATTGATATCAGAGAAAAGTACCAATATTAATCAATTTTCAGGCTAAGAAGTACAGAGTATTTATATGGCTTAAATACTAATACTTAGTAGCTAAAATAATATCTGAGAAATGAAAGATATAGAGTAATTACTTAGGTTATACTAAAATTCTCAGATATTGTCCAGAATTCCATAAAGATCATCTGAATATCATATAATCAGTTATAGAGTGATTAACTAGAAGATGAAATCTGATTAATCTATACTAAAAAAGATTTGTGCAGATTAGGTGAGATATTTTCTTCTGGAGATTTTGTATAGAGTGGATCTTAAGTAAGTATTATCTACAATAGAAGTCAGATATTTAACTTCTTTATCTGCTACTTTTCTGTCTAGGACCTTAAGTTCCTGATACTTAATAGCAATAGTATTTAATCTCCTACTTTTGTCTTTTTCTGTGTCTTCTTTATTTTCTTTATAAAATTTTCTACCTTTATATACTTTATTTTTTTTCCTCAACTCAAACCCTATTCTCAGATTTTTTCTGTACTTGATCATAAAAAAACATCATTTTTAAGCATGGTTTTTACTTCAAGTAAAAGTTTATGGTTAGTTATGTGAGAGAAGATAGACTAAGTATAACACTTATCTAAGAGCAGATAGAAGTTACTTAAAGTAAGAATATGAGTTATCTGGAGATATAAATCAAGCTAAGTACTTATCCATAAAGTTGTAACTGAATTATAAATAATAATCTTAGTCTTATATGTTGTACCAACTACTTGTTATATAGTTGTAATTTTAAATGAATTTAGAGTTTGAGAGAGAAAAAGAAAGTAGATTTCTAGAGTTTAATTATCAGATTGAGAAAAGTTGTTAAGTATAGTTCATAATTAAAGAGAACAAAAGTTCAAAAGAGTTTTAACAAGTATGAAAACTTATCAAACTCTACAAAGTTTCAGACTTTTTAGAATAATTTTGGCTTTAACTTATAAATTGCATCTTCTACTAGTTATATAGTTACAATTTCAGAGAAAGGTCTTGAGAGGTGGAATTAGGAGTTATAGGAATAGAAATAAGTTGTTACAACTTAAGACTGAGTATGTAGTTATACCTCTGGTATATGATTTGTGTACACTGATATCTAGTCTATTCTAAATATTATAAGATTAATATAGATAAAGTCATTATTTTCTTTATGATATATGACATTACTCTTCTGATGTATTACATGATATTGTGAATATGACTGTAATATACATGACTAGCCTGTGACATTTGTCTCACATACCCTGTCACATCATTTGTGACCATTGTGACAGTCACATATGATGTCATCTTATTCTTTCTTTACTAAGTTTCAAATAAGAGAAATAAAAGAGTCAGAGTAAGTAAAAAAATGAGAAAGACTTTAAAATAAGTGAAATGGAGTGAAAAGAAACAAGCCTACCATCTTTTATTCTAATATAAGTGTGTTGCTATTGGTATTAGAGTTTGATGTTAACTTAGTTAATTATCAGACTAGTTAACTAGTATTAAATATATGAAGTAAATTAAAGGAGTATTTAAGTGGAGCTCTGAGTGATGTCAGTGGATATTTCAGTAGTAAAACACTGACAGGAGTTCAGGTTAAATAGGAGAAAACTTTGTCATAAAAGACTAAGTATATTTAGAGTTTGAAAAGAAATAACTTTACTATAGAAAATAGTAAAAACAAGTCCAAATACCTACAGAGTTTGATACAAATAAGGCCAAATATCCATAAATTTTTGATACTAATAAGTCTACTATAAAAAATTAAATATCAGCAGTGTCTTGGCTTGAAAAATAGTATGAACTTCACTACAAAGAGTAAAATACTTGTATTGGAAACAAATATGATTTGAAGTTTGGACTGTGACAAAAGTACAGAGTATTTACTTGGTCTTGAATACTAAGTACTGTAGTTGGAATCATGACTAAGAGAATAGTAGAGTAAGAGATAGCTATGGAAATATTATAGAGATAATCTTCAGATATTAAGATAATCTAAAGTCTAGATAATGAGTCACTAGATAATAAAACTTATATTGAGTAACACAAGAGAACTTAATGAAGTTTCCAGTACAAAATAGTTTACCTTATATACTTCAGATTATGGTCTGTGCACATCTACAACTAATCTAACAACCAATCTATTCTAAAGTCTATATACTATCTATAAGACTAATATGTTATAACTTAGCTACATAATATTATTTATTCTACAACTTTCTTTGTATTATGTGATCATGTGACAGTGACAGTGACAATTGTGACAAAATGTGACTGTCATATATAATATCACATCATAACTTCTTGAATATAGAAAATAAAAACTTAAAAAATAAAAATAAAAACCAAGTCCATTGTTCATAACTCTGATGACATGTGCATAAATATAAAAAATACTTAGAACTGATAAGAAGTTTTATCTACAAGTAGAAAACAAGTATCTTAGATATCTTGAAAGTTAGTTTATGATAGTCATCTTTATTACTATGTAAATTTTGTTATTATAAGCAAACTTTATTATTACTAAAAGATCTGGCCACATCTTTTGCTAGTGATCTATAAAAATTCTAAGATACTACTCTAGCTTCTAGTTTATTTACTTCATTTATCCATCTATAAATTATAGGCCTCTATCTAATATAATAATTTCAAACAACTTATCTAACTTCTACACATGATTTCTAAATAACCTTGCTAGTTCTTTCACTAATATCTTCTCTAATGTTGCTACAAAATACATATTATGGCAACTACTAACCAAAAACAGTTGGTAGCTTACTAAGTAATCTTAAATATAAGTCTAATATACTTATATTATATTATAGCTATACTTTCTAATCTTATCTTTCTAATATCTTCTATAACCTTCTATTACATATGATTTATAATTACATGCACAAATCATATGACTAGTGATGTCACATACAGTAGTCACATATTTCTTCATTGTCCAAAATAAAGAAAAAAAATCAAATCAAGAAAAATAAATAAAAAGAAATGAAAATCAAAATATATAAGAGTCTAAGCATACTATGATAATACACCATCTTAGACAACTGATCATATGATATCAGTACTGCATCATATTCTTTACAGCAACTTTGTAATAAAGTCTACTATAATATATGCTTAGAGTTTTTCTAAAACTATACTGAATATTAACTTTTCTACTTACATCTTTATTAGAGTAATTGAGATGGAGATACAGAGTGTTTGCTTCAAGCTTCAGAAGAAACCTAAGTTATATTATCCTAACTAAAGTACAAGTAATGTTTATTTCTAAGAAAAGTCTAAGAAAACAGAATGAGATCTTCTGAAAGTTATAGCTATCCTAAATACTCTGGAGTATATTTAAATCTGGTTGAATAACACTGACATAATCAAGGAATGATTATGTCTAGATAGTCAGAAACTCTGACAAAAATATTAGCTAAGAAAGCAAAAGTATCATAAATGAGAATAGATAGAATAAAATAAGAATATTGTGGCAATCACTAACCAAGATGGTCAATAGTGCACTAAGTAGTTTGACAAGTTGAGAATCTTATAGAGATCACAAGAAAACTTGACAAGAAGTCCCTACTTTATTCCTATACTATATATACTATTATTACAAGCACTATCTACATATATTATCTATGAGTCTACTGTACTATTACCACAAGACAAACATGCTGTAGCCATATTCTTGATATCATTGTTCTAGTTCCTTCTACTATGTTCTAGACCTATAATATCACATCATGTGACCACACCCATGTGCTTCTTCATCATCTAAGAAATAAAAGAAAAAGAGAAATTAAATCAAAAAATAGATAAAAGGAAAAGAAACTCAAAATAAAATATAAGAGTTCAAGTGTGCCATAACAAAGAATGCTATACTAGTATACTGAATTACTTCTGTTCTTAATTCCCTATCTTTTAGCACATAAACCTTCTCTTCTCTTAATATAATTCCATCTTCTTCTCTCTACTTTTTATTTTTTAGAACTTTAACTCCTGTCTTCCATATTTTCCACTGTTTTTACTACTTTATTATATTTTGCTTTTAAATTATTTTTCAGTATATTCACTTCTTCTATTAATAGCTCTCTTTCTCTACTGCTCTTGCTTCAAACCAAGATATCTAAGATATTTGTTTTATACTCACAGATAAAACCTTTTACTAGTTCTAGATGTTTTTTATATCTATACATAACTCATGTGTAGATTAAGTTTCTATATTTCATTATCTGTATTAGATGTGGTTCACACCTCATTATCTGAGATCCAATAAGATATTTTGGAAGTCCAAACAAGCTAGTTATACATTATCCAAGAATATAGAAAATAAAGTTAAAATGACCTTTGGCTTCAGCTTATATGTTATGTCTTTACAAGTTGTACTGGTTGTATATTTCAGAAGAAAACTTGGGAAACTTAGAGAGTTGGGGACATTAGAAGATGATGAGGTATGTTGTTGCCAACACTAGAAGAGAATGTCAGTTTTGGTTGATTTTTAGAATAAAGCTAATATAGTGTAAACTACTGGTTTATATACTAGGTATACTACTTAGGATAGTTATTTAGAATGGAAATGTTAAGTGAGTTATCCTAGATACTAGTGATTTTTGGATATTGTGAATAAAAGTCTATAGAGTTAATGAGAGAGAAAGAATTATTCATAGATTGGAACAGATGGCTAGAATAGAATGTGACAATCTGGTAACTTATTACCTAGACTCTGAATCATTATATTACTCAGAGACTGTCTCTATAATATTTCTTTAGCTATCTCCTGCTTAACCATTTTCTTAGTCATAGTTGAAACTATAGTACTTAGTATTTAAAATTAAGTTCTAAAAATAATAGATGAGAATTAGAGAGCTAAGGTAATTATTCTAGACAACTAGTCACTACAGGCATTATTAAGAGATTTGTGGAGATCATTAGAAACGGAGAGGGATTTATAGACTATTTGGAACATATAACAGATAATCTTAGACTATATCAAGAAGACAGATCTTACTCCAAGTGAATATCTATAATTAGTTGCATAGAAAGAGTCAGATTAAGTATGGAAACTTGTTCAGGAACAGATGTTGATATTCATAAAATTGGGCAAAGTATTTGGTTTGTGAATCAAGCTTGGAAGCTTGTTTATGGATCAGTGATATAACCTTTGATAATAACTTTGGCCTCAACTTGTCTGTTATGTCACTGTCTATTATATGGTTGTAATTTTTGAATGATGAGATATTAGGAAAAACTAGTTAATAGCTTAGTCAGAGAAGTGAGAAGATGAGCTTTGGACAATTCTTAGTTAATTTTCAGATGGAATATTATAGTATATCTACTTAATCTTAAATACTAAGTCTGTAGTTGGAACTGTGACTAGAGAAATAGTAGTATAGTAAATAACTAAGGAGACATTATAGAGATATTTTTTAGAATATAGAATAACTGGAAGTTGTTGTGGCAACTACTAGACACAAAGTCCAATAATTATACAAGCAGCAAATATCTCAGTAGAATATCAAGTGGGGATCACAAGAGAACTTGACAAGGAGTCCCTACTATATTGCTACCCTATATATACTACTACATGTGGTCTGTGCTATGAATAATTAAACCTGCTCTTATGTCCATGCTTCATTCTCATGTCTGCCTCATGTCTTACTCAAAGCCCCCATGTTGCATCCATGTGCTCTGATGTTATCTTCTAGATTCTTCTACCATGTTCTAGGCCTATGATGTCACATCATGTGACATGTCATGTGACTGCAATGTTACATGCCTTTTTATCATCCAAAATCAAAAGGAAAACAAAACAAAATTAATATAAAATCAAAAACATTAGATAAAAGAAAAGAAAAATTGTTAGTGTCCAGAGCGTTCCATAACAGAAGTCTAGATGATGAGTTACCAGAAGATAAAATATAAGGGGCTGATCTATGTATGAACAAGCATAGATGAAGTATATCTAGATATGGCTAGAGTCTTATCTGGAGGTCAAAAAGCAGATATCTTAGAAGTCTTGGAAGTTGGTTTATAACAGACCAGTATGTTATACTCTTATAACATTCAAAATATCTTCTAATATTATACTAGCAAATATCAGATATTTATGACTTTAATCTTTCTCTTTTTATTTATTAATGTTTATCTTAAAAATTAGTACTTGTCTCTAAGTTGGGCTAAAAGCATACTCATGTATTAAGTAATACAAGAGAACTTCTAATATAAAGTAGATTACTTTATATATCCTAGTTGTTAATCTATGCATATTATACTAACCTATCTTAAAGTAATGACTAAGTTCTTTCAGAAAGTTCCATAATATTTTATCAGATTATATAACTATAGGATATAATTATGAAAGGTGTTACAAATATATTATGCTTCCATCACATGTCACATTATATTATGCTCTCTTAGACAAGTCTATATAAGAAAACTAAATTATATAATTGTTAGATACAGTTCACATCTTATTATTTAAGATCCAATAATAGACTCTCAGAAGTTCAGAGTAAGTTAATATATGTTATCCAAGAAAATAGAAGGCAGTGGTTGGAAAAATCTTTGGCTTCAGCTTATGTGTTATATTCTTATAAGTTATACTAGTCATATATTTTGGATGAAAACTCAGAACTGAATAAGTAGCTTAGTCTACTGGAAGGTGGAGAGGTATGTTGTCACTAACACTAGAATTAGATGGTAATTTTAGTCTATTTTTAGGATAAAGATTTACAGTGTAAACTACTAGTATATATACTAAGTAAGCTATCTAGAGTAGTTATCTAGAATAGAGACTGCTAAGCATTATCTTGGATACTAGTGATTTTCAGATGTCAGAGATAGAGATTCATGAAGTTGGCAAAGGTCTAGCAAAGACATCTGAAGTAGAATGAAGAAATATGATCTGTACTAGAAGTGATTAGAAGGTGTGGATGAAGGAAGAGGTATTATCTGTGGGTTAGAACAGATATAGCTATATTGGGATGTGATAAAAATAAAGCAAAAAGTAAAAAAACAAAACTAAGCCTACTTAAGTAATTTCTAACAAATCTAAATGATGACTAGTCTAAGAGTGCAACTAAGCTTCTATAAAGTAAATCTGGACTTACATATTGCCAGTGTTTCCTAACAGCTAAGAGTATACAGATATAGAAGATATTTATAACTAATATTTACTCTAACTAGTTAGGTGAACTTTGGCAATAATTATAGGTACTTATATTTAATCAGAATGGATCAAAGGATTATGTTTAATAACAATATCTCAAATTTATTTCTAATTATAATACTAAATATGTCTCTTTTTCTTCTTCTTCTAGTATAAAAGTGAGATAAGGCTCTGTTTTCTCTCCTATTTTTTTACTTTATATATTGCTTCAATTTTGAAAAAATATTAAAAAACCTTGACTCTCCTGTTTTTATTTCAACTCTTTTTATTTCTCAAGAGAAAAGTTCTGATATCTTGCCTACTGATCTTATATATAATTACTGTAGAGAAATCTGTCACTTTGCAAAAAAGCTAGGATCCAAATACTACTGATATCTGTTATTAATACTATAAAGTTCTATAGTCTTCTACAAAGCCTGCAAAGTTGACTTTATCAACTTTACTACTCTCATCTACTGTCAGGCATGGTTCACACTGGGAGTGAAAGTCTACAAGATTGACTCAGAGATGTATAAACTTGTAGAATGACCTTAACTTCAGCTTATATGCTATGCCATCTGTCTGCTGCATGGTCACAACTTCAGATAAGAGGAAGAAGTCTGAGATGGAAGTAAGTGCTGATTGGTATATTGCTATTGAGCACTGGAGATCAAATTCAATAAGAGTTATCTTTGTCAATTATCAGACTAGCAAATTACAGTGTAACTACTAGTCTTATATATATATACTGACTATAGGAGATGCTCAGAGTTTCAGTGGTATAGTCTCTATTGCTCTAAGCAGAGGTTTTAGTAGTAGAACACTGATAGGAGTATGACTCTGCTATAGAAAACCAAGTCAGATAGAAGCATCTCTGTCATGGAAGATAGAATATCCAAACTATTACATCACTGCTGTGAGGGCATGTTATAAGGAAGACAGGCTTGTAGATTAGATGTTGATTAAGCAGTATTACTGTGGTGATGTATACTCCAGTTGGGTGGACTTGGTATATGACAGTATTCCCTCCTTAGGACTGAGGCTTTGAAGTCCTATTGAATTTATCCAAAGAATTCTGTGATGATGCCTAGGTCAACAATACATAAACTGAAAAGAAAAGTTTTCACTTTTTCTTTTGTATCACTATGTCTTTCTCTATTTCCTCTAACATCTTCCAAAGTGACACCGAGATGCTTGAAGAGTAGTACTATGAAATACAGAAATAGTACAAGGAGGAACAATGGCTCCAAGCCCAATTGGAGAAGACAGCAGAGATCCATTGTGTTGAGTGTACTGCTCAGAAAGCAAGAAAAGTGGTGGAGGCCAAGATAAGAGAGGAAGCTGAGAAGAGAAGACTTGCAGAGAAGAAGAAGAAGAAGAAACAGATAAAGTACCTCTAGCAATTCTGGAACAAGATGTTGGTAGAGGATGCCACTCTCTTAGAGAGCACTGAAGGTTCCCAAGTCATGGAAACTAAATGCAAAGAGATCACCATCATCTTCTTAGAAGACAAGGTGGAGCAATGGTCTTTCAAAAAGGTTAAAGGGAAGCAACTAGGAAAGTACTGTAGGGACACCACAGTTAAGATGGAGATGTATGAGTGCTAGGCAGAATTGCCTGGTACACCACTCAAGGTGAGTAAAAATTATCTTTCTCTATTCTTTTTACTAATAATATCTTTTTCATAGCTATTCTCTTATATGCACTGAATGTATTGCTCTCAAACAACAGTGTAAACTCCATACAAGCACCAACTCCCCAGCCATGATCCCTATCTATGGTAGAGTTTTAAGTGTTAATGAAAAGGCACTCTGAGATCTTGTGGAAAAATACTGAGGCATAGGAAAGTCCCTCCAGAACTTGGTGGAGGACTAGGAGAAGAACACAGCCCAATTAATGAAGATTGGGGCTGCTGTTGAATAGATATGGGGTTTGAAAGAGAACTTACAGAGTAGCAACAAGAAGGACAGGGAAGAAGATGGAGATAAGGAGGAGAGATCTGAGAATGGCCCTGGGGAAAGTCAGAAGGAAGTAAAGAAAGGAACCTCATTGCTCGCCTCCTGCTAGAGTAGTTTTTTTTGTATTGTTCTTGTTTTATTCTGAATTTTATTTTCTTGGTTTTCTGTTATGCCTATTCTGTGTGAGTAAAAAAATTCAAGAGATAGAAATCAAAAGAAATTCCAAAAGTTTGAAAAGAAACCTCATAAAATGTGCAGAAGCTAGAGTTAAATGAAAATAAGCAGACAGAATATACTAAGAAAATAATAAAAGCAATCCCCATTAGAAGTACATGGAGATGGAGGACAAGTGCAATAGTGTAATTAGGACAAAGGAAGTAGACTGAGCTTGGCAGGATATGTGATATGGAAGTTAAATATCAAGTCAGTAGCATGAGTGAGTTCAGATGCAGGGATCCACTTAAATTTGTCTTCAGTGTCTTCATACCCTAGACAAATCACCTTGTACAGGAGTTTGCATGCCTATTGATGATCAATTTTAAAGTTCACTATTTGAAAAATTTTGTATTTGGATTCCCTATCAGTTATAACTAGAGCAGAAGCCAGTTTTATTCTCTTGAGGAAAGAGTTGGATATAGTAGGTTTGAGCATAGGCACATGGAAAACTGAATAGACAGAGCATATAGATTCTAGAAGACGGAGGGTGAATGATAGTGTACCAGGCTAGGAAATGATTTCATAGGGTCCAAGATATTTTTTGGAAAGCTTTTTTGAAGGCTGAGTGGTTCAGAAGAACTGAGCCTTGACAAAGACTTTGTCACCTACCTTGAAATCAGGAGCAGGGGAACATTGTACATCAGCGGATTTCTGATAACACTGTTGGACTGCAAAGATTTCAGCTTTAAGGGTACTCTGTAACTTATCAAGATCTACAGTGAAGTCACAGACTTAGGAGGAAGCAATATTGTGTTCAGGGTGAACAGTGATGTTCAGATAATATTCCTTATTAGCAAAGAATGGAGAGATATCAGTAGTAGTACTCAGAGCATTGTTGTAAGCAGACTTCACAAGAGATAGGAGTTTGGACCAGTTGTCTTGTTGGTAATTACAATATACATGGAGGTATTGCTTGAGAGTCTGATTTATGTGTTTGGTTTGTCTATCACCTTTGGGGTGGTAACCTGAAGTGAAGTGAAGCTACATGTTTAGAGGAGTGCCTAAAGAACAGAAGAAGTTTAACACAAACTCCAAGCTTCTATTGGAGATGATATAGAAAGGAATGCTGTGTTTGGAGAATGCATGAAGGATGAACAGATGTGCTAAGTCTGTAAACATGATGGTGTTATGGGCAGGAATAAAGATTGCCTGCTTGGTGAGCCAGTTGACTATGACCAAGATAGTGTCAAATCCAGAGGATGATGGAAGGTTCTTGATGAAGTCCATAGAAATGGAATTCCATAGTTATTCAGGGATAGGAAGTTATTTGAGAGATCTAGAGGGCTTATATTATAACATTACAGACTACTCAAATAATCCATAATGCGTCCTAAAAGCAGTCTTTTATTCATCACTGTTGGCAATGCAAACCAAGTGGTAAGTGTGGTAAAGATCTATTTTTGAATAAACCCAAGCTTTGTTATTTGCGAGGTGAGTCCAGTAGATTGGAAATGAGTAGGAGTGAATAGTGATCTTTTTTGAAAATGCAGTTAATACTGTGAAAGTCAACACAGAGGTGCAGTAAACCATCTTTCTTCTTGATGAATAGGACCAGTACACTATGCAGAGAGAAGATTGGTCAGATGAAACCCATGTTGAGGTTTTCCTCAATGAATTCCTTGAGAGACTCTTGTTCAGATGTTAAAAGAGAGTATATAAGGCCAACTGGAGATTGAGCACCTTCTTCCAGATTGATTTAGAGGTCATAAGGCCAATGAGAAGTAAGGACTTCAGCTTTGGTTTTGCTGAAAATGTCAGCATATTCATGATATTTGGAAGAGATATTGGAAAGATTAGAAACCTCTGCAAGTTTTGTAGAGTTAGCCTGAGTGTCTAAAGAGTAAAGACAAAGTTCAAAGTTGCTAGAGTCTAGAAGTTTTGATGCTTGCAAGAATGCTGCAGCATCTATAATAGCAATGTTGGGTTGCTCAGAAATAGACACAGAGGTCTCAGATGCAAATATGGAAACCACAGAATCCGATGATTGCAGAGAGGTGTCAAGAGATGATAGAGACACCAATGGTGTGTTGGCCACAATGTAAGAGAGAGCAAGATTTTCCCACAAAGATGGACAGAAGTTTATTGGCCCATTTGCCCAGTCAATTAGTGAATTATATTGGGTAAGCCAGTTGTATCCAAGGACCAAAGAGCAGAAAGAATCAAGTGAAGTAACATAGAAGTCCAGAGTCATACAATTACTAATGGAGAAGATTATGGACAGGTTAGTAATTTGGGAGATGGTGCTGTTTAATGAACCATCAAAAAAACAGAGTGTAACCAGAGGAGTTGCAGATGTCTTTAAGTGGTGAATATCCACAAATTTTGAGTCTACAAAACAATAAGTAGACCTAGAGTCAACAAGAGCTCAGAAAGGAATTTTATTAAGGTGATCCTGACCAATAATCAAGGAAGAAGTAAGGGAGACAAAAAGAGAATACAGATTGGAAAGAGCAGATGTGTTGAGTCGGATGGGACTCATTGCTACACAGAGAAATTCAACATGGCCCTTAGTCTGTGTGGAGTCCTGGAGGTTGTTTTCTATTTTTCCAAGTGTTTCTCAGAACCAGTTGCTAAAGCACCATAGCTCTTGAGAGTAACCATGGTCTGCTTCTTGGAATAGGAGTCCAACTTGTGGTCTTCTACACCATAATAGAGGCACAGATTATTTTCAAGATGCTTCTTGCACTCATCACTGGTCAACTTACTATTACTAGCCAGCTTAAAAGAGAAATCCACTTGCAGAGAATTGGGTTGTTTTTTTAGAGCAGAAGATAGAGATGGTTCAGAGAAAAATGATTTGGTGGATGAAACTGCCAGAGATATATTTGTTTTATTCTGGGAGGCTGTGACATTACCAGCAGTAGAAGCTTTCTCTTACTTCCAGAAGTGAAACTCAAGAGTTTCTTTTTCTGCCTATCTGGCACAGTGGCATTTGCAGTCATATTTCTAGTAGCAGTGATTGATAGTCATCACTAAAGTATACATATCTTGGAACAAGGTAGGTTTTCCTTGTTCCCAGGTCAAAATGGGATCCTGGATCCAATTGGGGAGCTTCTGGCAGTAGTAGTGGCATAGAACACTATTTCCCCAACCTAATTAGGAGGCATAACACATGAAATCCACATTGTAAGTGGAGATCTTGTTACTGGGCTTCATGTGAAGATTGTCCAGTATATTGGCCACTTCACTGACAGGATCCAAAAGACCAAAATGTTGACATAGCTTATCAACAAAGAGGTTCCAATTAGAGAGCCAGTCTTGCAGGATGCTCTGGTCTTCCTGGTTAAAGCCCATCTCAAACCAGTCCTAGGCTACTCCAGTGAAGTAGATCATTATGAAGTTGATTTTTGCAATATCCATATTAAATTGTGCAAGATTAGTACAGAAGTAGAGGCAACATTGGAATAGAAAGTTATTAAGCTTGTCAGTGTCAGAATTGAAGATGGTAGACTTAGTTTCTATTTTATTTTCTTTCACTTTCCTTTTATTTCCTTTTATTTCTTTATTATTGAAAGAGTACAAGACAAAGAAAACAAAATTGTGACACTGTCACAGATCACATGCTCATGTGATACAGAGAAGGGTGTAGAAGGTTCTGGAACAAGGTGAAGTTATACCATATAGCAATGGCATATTGGCCTTATAGACAAAGCATAGTCTTTAGGGTAGGTTAGAATTAACTTAGCACGGGCCATCGCCAAAAGGTATATAAGGTAGACTAGATTATAGTAGGAACTCTATTGAGTTCTCTTATATTACTCAATACAAGAGTGTATCTCTTACTCAAACACAGAGTCTAAGTCATAACAGTTAGGCTCAGTACTACTGAAAGTGTTGGGAATGCAGGCTTTAGTTCCCCTTGAATTAGTATTAGGACCAGAGGTCTGATTAGTGTTAAGAGTGTTTGCAAGTCAACTAAGTACATTGGCCAACTACTTATTAGTATTATTGCTCTAACAGGGTTTTGACTGTGAGTAAGTAGAAGAAGTAGGTCTATTAGATATCAGATTAGTAACAGAATTAGTAGCAGGAGCATCCTCTCAATTAGGATTATTGTCTGCAGGGATGATACTTGGGCCAGAGACAGGCAAGACTGTCTAACCAGGTTGGATAGTACAAGATAGAGACCTTGGAGATGATTGGCCTCTTTGATGAATTTGTCTTGAGTGTCATGAAGCATCTGGCAGATAAGCAAGGTTATCACTAAAATGTGAAATGGTGTTGAAGGGTGTCCCAAGTGGTGGGACCAAAGTTGATGTTGAAGAATTATGGTGAGAGGAAGCCATTTAGACTTGAAATATGAAAAAATTATTTTGCAGGCAAGACTGTAACAGAGGATTTAGCAGATGGAACTGCTCAAAAGTAACAGCAGACTTGGGAGTCTGATAATACTTTCAGATATGGTTCACACTAGGGATGAAAGTCCACAAGGTGGACTTCGAGATGTGTGGACTTGCAGAATAACCTTGGCTTCAGCTTATATGCTGTGCCATCTGTCTGCCACATGGTCATAACTTCAGATAAGAGGAATAAGTCTGAGATAGGTGTGAGTACTGATGGGTATGTCACCATTGAACACTAGAGATTGAGTTCAATATAGGAGATACTTGGAGTTTCAGTGGTATAGTCTCTATTACCCTGAGCAAAGGTTTTAGTATTGAGACACTGATAGGAGTAAGGACTTTGCCATGGAATACCAAGTTGGATAGAAGTATCCTCATCATGGAAGACAGAATATTTGGATAGATGTACCACTGCTGTGAGATATGTTGTGAGAAAGATGTTTATCATGGAAGATGTGCTTGTGGATTAGATATTGATAAGGCAATATCACTGCAGGGATGTATTTTCTGGATGGTTAGACTTGGCATATGACATGGTACCAACTTCTTTGCTTCTTACTCTGATCTTGCTGCTTCATCATTATCATCCCAAATCTCCCATTTTTCTGCCACTTTGTTTATTTGCATTGTTTCCCCCTTTTTCTGTTTCTTCTTTTTTCTCTTTTTTCTCTTTCTTTGCTTCCTCTTCTTTTTGTTTTTACCACTCTGATTTTTCTTGCTTTGGCCTTCACTGCTTCCCACACTCCTCTGGACACCTTGTTATCTTCACTTCTCCTGTTCTCTAATTGATTTCAGGATTGTAACAAGCTAACTATAGCATGCCCAAAATAATGTTCTACTTCCGTCCTTCTATTACATCTATCTCTGTCCTCTCCCTATGTCTCTGATAATAAATATTGACTTTCACTGTATATTCTATTGGCCTTTCTTTACTAAATGATCCATCTACATTTCTTATATAAATATGATTTTCAATTTTCTTTAATTTAAACTCTTTCTTCTTTGCAAATTCTGAACTTATCACTAGTCCCATTGTTTCACTGTCTAACAACACCTCCACTGTTACTCTTTTTTGTATATAGATTTTTTCCAGTCCAATTTTCACTGTCACTTCCCTTAGTAATTCCTCATTGTTCAGGTCACAGTAGGGTATATTATCCATTACCCCAGAGAGTACTATTTATCTATTGTTGAGACTTAATTGAGGATTATTAAGCCTTGTTCCCTATTTAAATTATTATTGTCCTTACTTCCTTCTTTGATCCTTCTTCTTTCTTCAATATTCCCATTTTCATATTCCAGTCTTCTTCCTTCCTCAATTTTGCCTCTTGTTCCCCTAATTTTACAGTTTCTAGCCAAATGTCCAAATCCTCCATATGTGTAGCAATTCCTTCCTCTGTCCACATTCATTGCATAGGAATTTCTTCTTGATGGTTCCATTTATCTCCCTGGATTCCTTGTTACTACTGCATTTGTCCTTTCCACACCTTCCATCAAAGCAGGCTCTGTTTGTATCCACTGTTGAGAAGCTTCTTATCTTCTCAGCCAAACTCGAGGCTATGGTATTTGCTGCCATTGTACTCCTCTATTGTTTTGCCTTGGAGCCTGTGGCTTCTGTTCTTGTCTACCTCTCAGCCTTTCCTCTTCTTTCCTGCTCTCTCTCCAGTATCTGTTTAAGTTGGTAGCATGTTTGTACCATTGATCAATATTGGTTGGAGGCCTTTCAGCTTCCATCAGCTTTGTCATATGCAAGTCCACCTGTCCGGAAACAGTGTCCCCGCGGTGAAACCACTTCTGAACCATACAAGCCTGCCTTTCATGGTGGTGCTGTGAAACTCCGGATATTCCGTCTTCCACGGCGGAGATACTCCTATCCAACTCAGTCTTCCATGACAGAGTTGCTCCTGTCAGTGTCTCAACACTGAAACCTCCACTCGGGGCAATAGGGGTTTTACCACTGAAACCCCAAGCATCTTCTATACTATCAGTTTGTATATAAGACTAGTAGTTACATTGTAATTTACTAGTCTGATAATCGACAAAGATAATCTCTTATTGAACTCGATCTCCAGTATTCAACAGTGACATACCATTCAGCACTCACTTCCATCCCGGACTTCTTCCCATCATCTGAAGTTGCGACCATGCGGCAGACAGACGGCACAGCACATAAGCTGAAGCCAAGGTCATTCCACAAGTCCACTCATCTCCGAGTCCATTCTGCAGACTTCCACCCCGGTGTGAACTGTGCCTGACAAGCTTCTTTCTAATCAGTCCACTCATTTCTCTTTTAAATTCTTCCACTAGTATTCTCCCTTCATACCCACTTCCTCTTACCGCTCTTCAAAATTCCTACACAAATTCTTCCATTATTTTTCCTCCTTGTCCTATCCTCTTTAGTTCTGCCACCTTTACCAACTCCTCATCTCCTTCTTTAAACTTCTTTTTTAGTTCTAACAAGATGCTGACCCAAATTTTACTTCTTCTGCCTCCAAATCTTCCAATAAGTTTTCTTTTCACACATTCACTGATTCTTCTTACACATATGATAGAATTCATTGAATCTGCTCTTTTATTGTAGCTTCTCTCATCTTCATTCTTAAGTATAGCTTACATGCCATAATAAATCCTCCCACTATTCCTACTTCTCCATTAAAAACTAGTGGCTTGGCCATCTCTATGTTGGATCCTGTGTTGGATCCCTCCATTGTCTCTTCTTTTCTTATCCCTGCTCCTCCTACAATCAGGGCCTGAATTTGCACCTATATTGCAGCTAACTGTTCTTGTTGCTGTCTGATAATAGCATGTAAGTTATGTTAACTCATGGTGTATGATGGTAGTGATAATAGTAAGAGAGAGGTTGGTGGTGGTGAGGATGTATATAGAGAGGAAGCAGAACTTGTGCTGGTTTCTCCCTCTGACTTGTATTCTGAACTGGAATCAATCTCTATAGATGCTAGTGGGCCCTTTTCTTGTTCCACCTTACACCATTTACTGACTACTTTTTATCTACTGCCTTAAGAGAACTGTAAACAATTTTGGCCTAAGAAGACCATTCTATTCTAGATAAGATTTCTAAGAACTCTTGTCATTTTCCTATATAAATAGACCACAATTGGATCTGTAGCACAGAGCTGATAATAGAAGAATGTATATAGCATATTTATAAAAGGTGATACATTTGAAATGTATCAGTGGGCTTTGATACAAACAAATGGTTAAGCTTTTCCTGCTTAACTGGTATACCTCTTTATACCTAGAGCCTAGCAGCTCTTCTTGACTAAAGAATAGTATTGCTTTTTGGTTGAGGATGATAAAAGAGTAAAAGCAAAGAGGGCTCAGTGTTGAGCAGTCTAAGAAATGGGTATTGAGTTCTAATGTTATGACTTAGATTCAAAGAGTTAGAATGAAAGACCACTCTTATATTGAGTAACACAAGAGAACTCAATGGAGTTCCCAGTACAGACTACTCTATCTTATATATACCTGGTTCTTGGTCTATGCTATGTTGTATC
>Ga0157364_1000586_pt1 | contig 26157 bp, 12 predicted proteins | sample AttsexASBM2_FD_111476 | JGI IMG/M metagenome (GOLD analysis project Ga0157364, IMG submission 111476) | Fungus gardens microbial communities from leaf cutter ant in Ribeirão Preto, State of São Paulo, Brazil - Atta sexdens ASBM2 | ecosystem: Host-associated > Fungi > Mycelium > Unclassified ... | reverse complement strand
GGATGCTGCGCAGATGGAAGAAGAAAATTATGGATGGATGACTTCTTCGGATATCTCCTGTTATCGATGCAAGTCGAAATGATCATCGCGATATCATCTCACGGAAAAAAATGTTTGGTTGAAAATCTCATGGAAAAATGAACGATCCAGAATTTTGATTAAATCTATTAAATTTCTAATTAAATCTATTAAATGTTAATTATTTCAACTAAAATTGATTTTAAACGATGTGGCGACGTTGTAAGCTTCACCTAAAGACAAACTTTTGTTTTCATTAAGTATATTTTATATAGCTTTACAACTTTGATTTTACATTTTTTTTTGTTATAATTTATCGTTTTTGAGATATTTTAGCGTTTCCGAACTTTTTAAAACCTGATATAAAAAATCCAATATCATTGAAAACCAGGAAACCGTCGAAATATCATTTTGTATTTACAAATCACACAAACTTCTACATAAGAAGCTCAATAAAATTGTACAAATTGTTTATTGGAAAAAAGGTTTAGGGAAATAATTTTAAGGAACACTTTTGAAGTTAAAATCCTAAAATTTGAAATCCAAAAGTTTCACAAAAAAAAAACAATTTTAACACGCTATATTTATAAAAATTCATTTTTCATTCTCAAGTTACTTTCATTTCTTACTGAGTTTTATCTAGTTTTATTAATTACTTAAATTTCACAGAATAAAATGTCAATTGTGGAAAGAAATAATAAATTATAATAAATCTCAAGAAAAACTTATGCGATTTAAATAAGAAACTTCTAAAAAAATGGATAAAATGATATAATGACCGTGAATAAAAAAATTAAAAAAATAGATGAAATGGTATGACAACCGTGACATAAAAATAAAGAATTTCATTAGAATTAATCACATTTAAAAAAAATGTCTTTTGGAATTTCTGATAAGAAAAATGCATCTGTATTTCATTGAAAGATCCCATTCAAAGAATATAACAACAGAATGTGCAACAGAAAAATGTTCCAAAAACAAAACACATTTATTATCTTTAAGAACATCTTACAGAAAAAACATCTTAACATTTTCCTTGTGTCCCGAATAAAAAAAAATGATAATCGTAAACGTTTATACAATAATTTTATTAACTTGCTTAAAAATTTCTCATGAAATTTCTTATTAAATATTGATATTATTAATAATACTTACTTAACAAAGCTTAATTTAATTATCTTTTCACACTGTTAATTTTTTTTTAATAAAAAATATAAAACTTAACACAATTGCAAATCTTCTCTTTATCTGAGAAGATATTAACTTTTTTGTTCAAAACATTTTAACAATCAAGGCGTTCATATAAAAAAGCCTTATTATTTCTATTATCACATAGTGTCAAAAATCTAATAAATGAAGTTTAATAAATTAAAAATCTAATTATAAGATCAAGTGTAAATCATTTTTTTGGCGACAATTATTATAGTTTTTTTGCGCTAGAACATAAAATTCTTAATTGTAATCGTCTCACGGGTTATTATCGAATAGTCAATAATACCTACAATAAATTTTTCATATCGTATTACTTCACCATTGTCATAAAAATATCCTTTTATGATACTTGATCTGTGATCGTTATTCAAATCGAGGAGAGGGCGAGGAGCTCGTCCTGTTCGCGCGCTTAAGCGGTTCAGCGCGTCAGGCGTGCGTCAAGCTTATCTGGCAAGGTGGGTCAGTTTACGAGCTTCCTTTCTGAAAGCGATCTGCAGTGTAACCAGGTGGTTGGTATTGGTACTCAGCTGGACCCTGTAAGCAACCTCCCCAAATCGTTTTTCCCTTTTTTTTTCTTTCTTTCGGTGAGCAAATTTTTGTCTGGCCGTTTTTGTTTGCGCGTCACCGAATTTATAGCACAGCGATCCTGGCATATCGACACTGGCGATCTGCACAATCGCGAATTCCATTGCAATTTTTGTGCAAAGTTGCATTCTTATCGAGAAATTTGATGATCATCGCGGCACATTGGGACCCAGACCAATTAAATTACCGACGGTAATGAACGTAAAGCATTATTCCACACAAAAACGGAGCGTTAGTCAGCGGGATGAATAAGACATAATAAAATAATAAAACTCAATGCAACAAAGTATTATATGTTGTAAATAATCGAACGAAGTGCGCTCTCTGAAACTTATCTGTTAACTTATCTCACCGTACGATCCTTTAATTTTCAATAAATTACCATTCAGTAACTTTGTAACCGTTAATAACACCTCTCTATATTTCGATGCACGATGGATCAACTTTCTCGTTGCAAATTCTCGTTTCTTTTGTTTGTAGGTGCGGAACAGGTTCTCGCGCGACTTCAATGTACCCTCCCTTTGCAGCTGTACATTGTAAATTAATGCGAAGCGCGGTGCGGTTAGCACGGTAGATTGGACTTTCTCGCGTAATCGGGCGGCCCTCGCCCGTCGATTTATACCGGTTAATTCCCGAAAAGCGCCGTTACGATTATCCCGAACGGGCGATCTTGATTTATTAATGAGGCGAAAATAATTAAGAGCCGCCGGCATTATCGTGAGCGAGGCGCTTTCGGCTGGCGCGCGATTAATTTCGAGGGATCGTAGAATTAAGGTCGGACCCAGGCCCGATTCGCGTTGCAACAGTAGTATTTAAGAGAGTAGTATTTAAGAAACCTGTTTACAGAGAAAGAGAGAGAGAGAGAGAGAGAGAGAGATGTATATATACATACATGTATGTATATATTAAAGTATATGTGTGTTGTATAGAGAGAGAAACACCAACGAGAAGGAGGAGACTTTCGGAACCCGAGAGAGAGGGACGGCAACCTGGCAGCGGGATGAACGTGCTAATATACGTACGGACCATAAACAATCATCATAAATATTTCGGTCGACACATTAGCCGGCTCGTCTGCCAACACTGGAGCCCACCTTTTGCAATCCCATGCGTCTTTAATCACGCGAAGAAAGGAAGGGGAGACGCGACCGGGCACCCGCCCGTCTGGTGAACCGGGGGTTCCCGAATGCCTCGTTTCGTCTAATTAAGATAATAACGTCGGATCAATTCATTTAAATTCTCCCGAAATCTCTTGATTCCATGCAAATGTCTCGCGTCCTCCGCAACTCTCCTCGATTATAGATTTGCTATATTTTATAAATGTCAATAATTTTCAAGACATGTGATTTATAAATAATGTATTATATCAATATTAATAACCCCAAAAGTTCTCTTTCGTAAACATGCTACTGAAATTTGAGACTTAATTTATAAAGTCCATATATTTTCGCGGCAAGCAGGCAACAGCAATTCGAAATTTCGATAACCGAGTATTCAGATTTTTCCAGTACTAACAAATTTCATCATATCCTGCCGGATTACAAGAGCAATATCGACCTTTTCTCCATGTTCGTTTTTTTTGACGGGCGCCGTTTGAATTATTATCGCCATTAGGCGTTGTTATTTTTTTGAAGGAGCTCGTCGAGTTTCGTTGGCAGCGACGGGGATTAGCTCACGAGAGGCGATCGATGCGCCCACGAAGAGGCGAGGCGCTAATGATATTGAAATGGATGCGAGTTATGTGCCGGCCATTTCGGTTCTTCCCTTTGGGGTCTCCCTCCGCGTCCTGGGCACTCTCTTCGGTCTCTTCCTAACCCGATGCCTCTCTTTTACCCCTATCTCTCACACCTCGACGATCCTCGATCCAAGCTCGTTCTCTCTCTCTCTCTCTCTCTCTCTCTCTTTCTCTCTCTCTCTCTCTCTCCCGGGTCTCTGGGGTTAGGTTACCTTGTTAGTTCTGGCTGCCTTCATTGCCCATGTGCCCTCTGGCCAGGCCATGGAATTGCTTTCTATTGTAAATAACGATTCAAAATATATACCAGCACCTACAAAATTGATTTTTCCTATCAGCCGGCGCGGAAGTAATCAGCTCCGCGAGCTTGTCCTGCGACGATTTCCACTGGGACCGAGCACTAACAGAGGCCTTAAAAAAATTTTAGTCGATAAATTTCAAGTATTAGAGATTAATCTAAGATTTTTTTTATTTAAAGTAAATGCGTATTATTATATACTTTAAAATATGAGTACATATATAGATTTACTAGTCACTCAAAGGATATTTATCGCAGCCTAAATGTATGATTCATTAAAAGAAATTGATTGGATTCACATCGTTTCGGTTATATAAATTTATACGCGTTAACACGTAAAATACAGTTTTGCTGAAATATCTAAAAATGTAACTAAATACAGACCTGGAAATAATTTCATTGGATTTTTATAAATAATATTATTAAATACTTATTTAATCAAAATAATTATGTACGACACTCAAGCTGATTGCTAAAATGTAAAAATTTTTGCAGCATTGCTCGTCATGCTTGAATTTCCAACATAATTATTTGATGATTCAATAACATTATTTTTAGATCTGTATCTAGCTAAATTTTAAAATACTTCAGGAAAGTCGTTATTTCCGTGTAAGAATATCGAAAACACGATAAAAAGCAGTTTTTTATATTTAATCCGTGCGAAATTGGCTTTCACCGACTCTCACTACGTACATGCGCATAATTACCAAACAAATTAAATAAAATTCATATAATCGTATAGACTTTGCGACTTCTATATGCGAAAGTGCCGCTTATATAGTTTCTACTTCTAACATCCGATCGTTTAATTCTCCTTCGATTCCGCGGTTTGTCTTGAAAGAGCAATCGCGCTGGAATTATTATCGGAGATCTCACATCGGTAGGAAAGTTGGATTTCTCTGGTCTTTTTGACCCACGCGTAATGTCAAATAACATGTTTGACTTGCTTGATGTAACACATTCTCGATTACGATCGACTACAGTTTAATAATTTCTGATTAAATACCCATCATAGTGCTAAATTAATCTGCAAACGTATAACTTTCGTCAATCTAATTCGTGTGAACTCTCGATTTTTCTGTAAATCCTTATATCTTAGGTTTATAACATCATCTTGCTTTAAGAATGTAAATATAACTGCGATTTTTTATAATAATCTTTAAATATCATATTGATAAACTGTTTATAGGATATTTTAAATTTTCTATGATATATTTTGATTTAAAATCATTCTTATCTGAAAAAAAGTTGTGCAAATTATTTCGAATTAATTCGTGTTGATTGATGACTATAATGCAATTTCCTTAAAAATATTCCCATTTTCACGATAATAATTATGATAATTATTAGATAAATAAATTCTATCAAAGACAATTAAATGTAGATTTTTATCAATATAACAAAAATGCAACTATGTTTGTTTACTGTAATAAGGAAAAATATATTTTACCGATACGTGATACTGAATGTATTATTCCATATCCGATACTATGAGTTTCTAAATGCTCGCGGATAATTCTACGCATCATCGATACGTGCAATTTAACGTGTGGAATATTCCGCCTATCAATGCAAATAGATCAAATCTTCATCTCAAAATCGCACATCTATCATCGGTTTACGCGTACGGAAGAAAACGGGAAGCCGAAGTCACGCACATGAGTCGCGCGAGCACGTTATGGATGCTCAGCTACCCGGGTGGAGATGCGTATATTTCAAAAGTACGTGGCTCATTAAAGTAGCGACGGGTAACTGGGTGTATCCTTTTCAAAGAGGAGAGATGTGTAGAAGGATTAAGCCTGGAAGGCTTTGGCGCGGTCAAATTTGTAGCCACTAAAACCGCCGGTTTTATGAGACGAAATTTACAGCGTTTTCACGCCAGAGTAACAAAGTAACCGTCGTCATCTTCGTCTTCGTCATCGTCGTCGGCGTTGTTGTCGTCGTCGTTTCGACGTTGTCGAAACACATCCGGTCCAAGCAAGTCACACCGATTTGATTTAGCGATCTTTTATTACCACCGATATTGATCACCGTGTATGTCGTCCCGAAAGGTCTTTTGTCGATTCACTCGTTGCAAATTTCTCTTTGTGAGATTCTCTTGCTCGTTGTCGCAAAATGCGTTCGAGCACAACGTTTCTGTTCAAATTTGTGTGTTCATAAATCTTAGAGTGATTGTCGACAAAGTAAAAAGGCGATGGTTGAATTCGAAATTTATTAATATAGAACGTGCTAAATTGAAGTATTTTACGAAGATTTATGAAATCATGGACGTATACATTTAATTACTTTGAGATCGTCCTCTTTTGGAAAACTGTTCATCTAAATAAATAAGCTATAAACAATCTGTATGCTACTTTTATAATTAAAGAAACTTAAAATAATCTCAATGCAAAGAAGAAGGAAATATTTTAGTAAACGTTGTTTACCTTATAATAACATTCATTTACTTGGTAAAATTTGGGTAAACGAATTAAGATAATTACGGGACATTCAAATAATGATTCAGCGATGCGTCTTGTCGGACGCATTTTTGCAGCCATGCTATATGAAGCGTTACCATTTCGCAATTACTCGTTATTAAGATCGTTATTAATGTCAGTTATTCCAGGATAGTAGTACAAGTTATTAAATCGCGTCAGTCGATGAATTACATCATGAATCAAAGAGCTCGGGCAGGCGGACGGAAAAAGTCGAGCGAGAAATTATTTTGCGGAAAACCGCGACGAATCGTAACAATTCGCGTCATTATAAGGGCATTAACTGCATCACGTTTACCTGCTCGCCTTCCTTTCTGTCTGTAATTTAGATAGGGGGGACAAGTATCGCCCATAAAACAACAACCCATTAAAAATTTAACAAAAGGAAATAGTGACTAATTATTTAAAATAATTATTTAAAATAATATTTATAAAATAATATTTACTTATTCTTTTGACTCCTAAGCGATTTTCAAAATTGAAGATGAGGTAGCTCAACGAAATGAATTAACAGATTTTTTAACATGGCAGCTAAAGTATTGATGTACATCTATTATTTAGGTCCTTTTTTTATAGATAATATTAAATTCATTTTTTGCCTGATACTACTTTTATACTAATCAATATTTTAGAAAATATCAATAAAAAACAAGTTTTTAAAAATAATTTTCGAGATGGCCTAAATGTTTAATGACCCAAGCCAAGAAATTTTTCCATATTCGTACTGATCTTTGTCAGTGATGAAAAATATATGAAAAAGATCTTAGATTTCTTTCAAAGAAATCTAAAAGGGGAACTAATCTAATCGAATAAATGAAATCAAGATTAATCTGGTGTTAATTTACAGAAATAAAAAAAATTTACGAGGTAGAAATGAACATTTGTAACGAATACAAAAGACGATCGCATGTAAGATTAAAATTAGTAGCACTCTATGTATGCGAATTGTTAAATACGACGGGACGCGACATGAAACGCGAACACCGACCTCAGAACAGTAATTGATCGTTAAAATCTGCGCACAAAGCGCGTTTCGCATTGAAATTTCCGGCCGATTTTTTTTTTGTTCCCAAAACAAACGCGCACGCACCGTTCGTATCCGGGCTGAAACAATTGTTGGCGACGTCGGCGAATGCATGGGAGGCATGCAATTGTAACCGATGACGGCCGCCGATAACGGGCGATCTGCACACGTGAGGTCACGTGGACTAGGTCCATTAAAGGTCCCGCAAAGCGCATTATCTGTGCGCTTGTACGCCGCTAATGTCAGGTAGATTAAGACGAAAGGGGAGTAAAAAGAAACGGACGTTATACCGGCGCTAATAAAGCCTGCGGCTCACGCAAGAGTAAAATTTCTCGCGAAAGAAACGCGTATCGTCCCATGGAATCAGGATAACAGGACTATGTCGGATTAATTAAAAGTACATCTGTACAGGAATGATATTTTCGAAAATATCGAAGATTAAAAAGCATTTCATTAAAATCTAACGGGATAAAATTCAAATAATAATTCATCACAATATCATTACGCTCCTTCTTCTTCTTCTTTTTCTTCTTCTTTCTCGTCTCTTCATTTTCTGCTTCTTCTTCTTCTTCTTGTTTGAAGAGTTGCATGTCGATACAGGGTTAAAATTTGTGGGCAATGAATTTACACGCATGAGTTAACATAACATCAGGATTCACTACGTTATTGCATTCGACTGTGAGTCGAAATGAGCAATTTGAATACGTATCAATTAATTTCCGGCGGTGAGAACGTACGTGTGTCGTTGAAAATTCGCAAATTGCAGATCGTATCAACGGATACGACTTCGTATTCAAATTTAACCGGTGCCGTGTCAGGAAGACGTAATAATCCGTCCGGAGGCGGATCGACCGAACGGTTTCCAGGATGACTCGGTTGAGGAGCTCCAGGAGGGTATTTTCATCATTGCCTTCTCTCTCTCTCTCTCTCTCTCTCTCTCTCTCTCTCTCTCTCTTTCTCTCTCTCTTCTTCGAAATCCCTGTGGCGCGATCATTCGTCATGCTTAAGTATATTAATGCAAGCGTAACGTATTAATAAACCGGGCCCGCTCGACCATAGCCATAAATTCCTGTGCGGGGCCTGGCATCGTGCATACTCTGCGTATGTGCGAGTATATGTATTCACATACTTATGCTAATGACAGTCGAGGAAGAGAAAGGTGTAAGCCTTTTTCCCACCTGCTACCTTCCTATGGCGCGGGCGTCCGGAACGTATAGGGTAATATTTCCTTTTCTCCTCTAATCACCGAATAATGTTTCTTTTTTCCAGCTTGTGAAACAACCATTACCTTTCGCACAGACATCTTAATTCACGTGAACACTTGAATATCCCGATAATTCATAGATCTATTTTCTGTAGCTGAATCAAGAGTGTACATTTTTGAAACTTAAAGTGAGATAGGTATGTGTTTGATATTTGTCGAAAGCGAGAAAGAGAGTTCTAATGCAGTCTAATGCATGAACAGAAAACAGACCATATAAATAATGGCCATATATTCAACTTTTGTTTAGAAAACATAGATCATGATGTGAGAACTTGTCCATAATGGCCTTTAATTAATCAGGAATTAATCATAAATGTGTGTGAAGCAATATGTTAATAATTGTCAGTCACTAAGTCAGTAATTAAGTCACAATTAAGAGTTAGACAAAGTTAGAAGCCCACACCGCGTGTATTAAAATGTCTTTTTTTATGTATCACAATTTTTATCGTTCAATTATAGTGCATTACAAAAATTAATTAATTTAAAAATTTTTCTTATTTATGTATTGTTGATACACGTAGCCCTCGACGTTATAAATTTTATGGTTGTACTTGTAACTATTTTTTTCATTGTCCGCACTCTGCTGTTGCCATTATGCACAATGTCAAACTTTATACACAATTAAAACAAACAATAAGAAAAGTAACAGATTTCAACTTATCTGAAACTGCAGTTTTCTAATATACGCAATTTCCTGAACTCGGTAAAATAATTGTTACGACTTATTTAAAATATAAAATTGTAGGAATTGGTAAAAAAACCAATACCACTTATTTAAAAAAATATATATAAAATAGATTCCGAAAACTTATTTAAAGTATTAAATAAAGAATAGGTCAGAAGAAGATATTTAAAATAATAAATACTAAGTTACTTTTTTTTTATTTAAAATAAATATTTAAAATAATTTTATTTTATTTTATTTTCGAATCCTGGCAATTTCTAATAGATTGAAATCTCTTAGCAAACAAGCTAGTGTTATTTAACATCATTTTAACGCCATAATGACATCTATAATATCAAAATAACTATAAATAACTTCAGACATTGCTTTTTATTCTATATTTCTGTTACGTGTGCTTTTAGGTATTAATGTTATTAGGCTTTACACCTTGTATTCTTACATCATGACATAGGTCGTGATGGATGATGGTCCTCTTACGGATTGTTTATTTGTAACTGACCTAAGAGTCAAACGTAAAGATTTAGTTTTAGGTACCTGCAGAGACCGAATCAAAAGAATTTTAACGGTCTTCGATGATACAAGTGACTTAAAATATATTAGGAGTTCATGAATTAAAGATATTTTTTTATGTACCATCGTAGCAAAAAGTTGCTGAAATTTAATTCTGACGAATATACGTTCTTTCCATATAGTTTGAGCAATAAAAATTGCACAAAATTTTATCATTATTTATAATTACTGCAAAAATATATTTTTAAATTTTTATTGCTTTTTTCAGAAAAATGAGAAACTTTTGATATAGTATCCCAAATCTAACCCATATTTTAAAATCCATATTTTAAATCCTTTGTAATATAGTGAATCTGAATTTCATTATAAATCTCCAAACATGTGTAAGAACAATCTGTAAAATTTTTGTTGAATTCCTAATATTTTAAAAATAAATTCTAAACAGTCTTAAACTTTGAAGGTATATACAGTCAAGAAATCTCCTATTTAATTTTTAATAGATTCTGCTTCAACAAAATTTTAATTCAGCGATTTTTTTATGCAAATGCTTGTAATATCAAATATTAATCAAGTCATTGATTTCTCTACTTGCTCTGCTTGCGAGGCTTGATGGTTATTTACGTAAAAAAAAAATCATCATAGGACATGTTATTTTATTAAACCATTATCGTTCGAGTTCAACATCAAGTGACGCAAAAGTACGTGTCTTTCGATTTCGCCATTGTCCATGTTCATTCTAAACGATTATTCTAGCCACGAAATCAATAAAATACACAAGGTACTACAGAATTCGCTATACAGCACTGAACACCGTTTGCTTCTTGAGGCCCGCGTACAGAAGTGATAATTTCGTGATTGAATATATTGAAGGGGCCCCATGCTGGGTCGAACCCGTCCGAGGCGTCCGAGCTCCATAAGCGCGAGCACGGCTCGTACATGTATGTAACCGAGGCACGGTCCGACGGTGGTAAGGCATACATACATTATAACGCCATTAAAATACCCTGAGCGAAATCTCGTGCGACTTGAACCCTTATTTTACCCGTGGTCGCGCGGCGTCGTGTTGTATGTCGTTAAATGTTGTGAGAATATTTCGTCGATTTCTTTTCACAATCGCGATCAGTCCTCGATGAAATTTCATGCATAAAAAAATGACATTGTAAAATATTATAGAAATTGTTACGTTTATTATTTTAAAATTTTATCGAACAAACTTAAATTTTTATGTCCTTTATGACATAATTATAATAATATACAGGAAATGGAAGAGTTACTTTTCCGTTAGTTTTTTAAAACAGTTACTTTATAGTATAACAATTTAATAATGATGCAATTTTTTTTTGATTGTAATGATGACTAATTAAACATTGAGACGTAGACTAACTAAACATTGAGAGTTACGGTAAGATTAGGAAAGTCGTTTTAAAAAATAAATTGTCATCATTGACACGTTATTGAAAAAAATAACGAGTAACGCCGTGAAGTTATTTCGTTACAAGTTACATCAAAAAGTAACGAGTTACAAATTGCGAGTTATTTTTTTTAATAACGAATGACTTTTCCAACCCATTATAAATAACTATTGACCGTTCCAACTCTGTTACATTATCATAGAAAATTTGCAACGTTATTACAAATCTTTATTACAAATAAAGTAAGGGCCAATTGTTCCATCTTTTGATAAATTTTACTAGGTAAGCAAGATTATCCAATCATATGCGATATTATCAGATTTACCTCACAGGTAAAATTTACCAAAAAGTGGAACAACCGGCCCTAAAAAAATAACTAAAAGTCTGTTCTTTTCAGTTAAAGTTCTTGCACGGTTCATCTTTCTTCTTTTTCCCTCCATGTTAGAGAGAAAAGGAGAAAAAATGAACCGTGCAAGAAATTCAGCTAAAAATAGCAGGCTTTTAAAGTAACGGCAGTTACAGTAATTACTTATACTTCCATTCCCTGATAATATATCTCAATGCTTATAAATATATGGTACGCTTAAATATATGAAACCTGTTGAATGTATTTACTATGGTTTACTATTGTTCATTATATTGTTCAGGCAAAAATAAAAACAGTAAAAGTATCAAGAAAGTACAAAAAACGTGAGTTTTATATTATCGTTTCGCAAAAGATTTGTTCTTTGTTGCAGCACTATCTGAACTGCACCCGGCGTAATAGATTAAAACGAATCAAAAGGCCTGTTCTTTTTTGACTGAACTTTTACATCAGTTCATTTTTCTCCTTTTTCTCTCTCAGGAGGAAAGAAGAGGAAGAAAGATGCAGAACTGGTGCAAAAGTTCAGTTCAAAAAAGTTCAAAAAAACAAGTCTAAATGTTTGTTTCACTTCAACTTATTGCACTATGTGCACCATTCAGACAATGCAGAAATAAAGAATGGAAATATTCATTCCGGTAACGATTTTCTTCTTAAGAAATTCCAAAAATATATTCTGTATTGTATATTCGAGGCAGTTGAATGCATCTTTCACAAAGCAGGAGGCTGAAAGCGCGTGGCAGGAGTCTCTTTTACTTTCCGCGCGACGTGTTATTAGATTCCTTTTAGAGCGCAATATCTCATATCGCCGTTCCCGCTGCGTAGATTCCCTCATACGAAGTGATAAGTATCGCCACGATACATCACTTAAAAACAGCTCGCGTAGAGGACCGATGGCGTCGAGGGTAGTGAGACAAGAAAGTGAGACAAACGGGTCGACGAGGGGCGGAGGTTCACAGGCAATGGGAGACCGATGTGGTTCTATCCTGGTATTCGGTGGGCCTCATAGTCGAGAGAGACATCCATCGATACCGCGGGGGGTCTGCAAAGTAATTGTCTGCATCGGTCGATCCAATGTGCCGACTCGACCCTTTAGATTAACATTAAACCGAATTCTGACCAGTGACTCTCATTAGATCCTATTCTGTTATACGAAAATATTATTACATTCTTTAACAGCAATCAAAGTGATCAAATATAATCTAATCGGTTATGAATTAATTTATTTTTTCGAACATTTTTAATTAATAACCATGAGGCAAATTTCTTTTGATTTTTTTTGTTTGTTGATGTTTTAATATCAGTTGTAATATATTTTCTCTGTGTACATTGCATCATAAGTTTGAATAGTCTCTAATTCAGTATATATAATAATTGCTTTTCATTGTTTTTAGGAGAACAAAATTCATATATCATAATGCATGTAATATACGTGAGCATATGTTAATCTGTGCAATAAGTAAACATATTACAGTTTAATATATTCTTTAAATATATGTACAATATTTATAATATTTATAATAATAATATAGTCATAATATAGTCATCATATATCAAATTGATTATATGTCAAAGACAAACGAAATATATTGGCAAAACATTTTATGAATAATTTAGCGATAATTATAGTATGCGTAGAAAAGCAAAACGTGACAAAAAATCAAAAGGAAGGATTTAACAGAGACCTTATAATGTTGTCGTAAACTCAATATCTGAATGAAGAATTAAAATTTCAAAGGGAATTTATTATTCCCAAGGTAAAACGCAGCTATCGATTATACATTTTTTTGCATTGATAAAATTAATAGATACAGATTATAAAAAATGAAAAAAATGTAAGAAGTGTAAGAAGATTGATATTTTTTGAAATATAACTGAAATATAATAAGTAATTGTGATTCTCCTAGTTTAATAGTAGTTTTAATAGTCATCACTATTTACCTGCATTAACGATCGATGGGATCGTTAATAGCGCGATTATATTCATTATACATCGTTGTGCAGCTGCTTGCTGACTCAAATTAATGATAATGTGAATTCAATTGAATGACATTTATTTTCATTTTTTCTAAATGTCATTAGATAAATATCATCTTCATTTTTATACTAAATTATTAATTAAAGTCAACAAGTAGATATAATATGATGTAGATGTATAATAGCTTTAGCAGGCTATTTATAATAATTTCATTGACGTAATAATTGAAATATATTAACTCATATTTTTAATATAACGATTCATATCTATATTTAATTAAAATTAATTTATTTATTGAAATTATTCTTCGTAAAAAATTTTTTTACGAAGTAATTGAAATTAAGTAATTATGTAATTATTGAAACAATAATAATTAAGTAAATAATTATCTTAAAAAGATCTTAAAAAAAAAAATTTTAAACAAATTTAATTAAATAGTTTTCAAAAATGTTTGCATGTTTTTATGCGGATAAAATAAAATTGGAGTATTGTATAATATGAAAAACACATTAAAATGGAAATTTTGCAGAGAACAGATTCGCAAATGATGAATTTGAGCACCAGCGAGATCGAAGGCAAAGGATATCGCGTACGCGATTTAACGTGGACAAATAATATTGTAAGGCCCTGCTAACACCATGGAATATTACCATAAAACATACATCCAGCCAATTTCCATGGACGTAATGTCCAGGGTCTAATATTTATGCATTTATGTATTCACACATGTACTGCAACGCGGTGCCCCCGCCGAGTATTGGTATTTATATATTTTATGATGTCTCACAAAGAAAGAGAGAGTCTGTGATACATATATACATACACGACCGAGGCCTTGTGCTCACAACTGCCCGCGAGGCGAAAGTCTACTGGCCCACAATTAAGCCGCCATTATGCGCCATAACCAATGCGTAAAAACTTATTACTCGAGATTTATGAAATCCGCCTGGTATTAACGAGAATGATTTTTATGGTTGACCTTGCTGGATTCCGGGCAACGAACCCCCGTACGCGATTTGCGCGTAAACCCTTCTTTCGAGAAACCACCCTCGCGACAAAGACTTCCAGAGTGCATCATGGAGCGCATCGTACGGCGCTCGTGTGATTTACTTTACGAAGGCGTAATTGCATGATTTAAGAGCGATGTTCTGTTGGTTCGAGTTTCTTGCTTGCCAGTTAGTAGATTAATCACGCGAAGTTAATCCTTGCTTTTATCCACACAATCTTGCGAAAAAGAGAATTACGACTCTTACGCGCGTTCTTCGAAATATCGTGCAATAACTTAATTATATAGTTTCTTAAAGTGCGCGCGCGTTTTATGGTTGCTGAAATCCATTTTCGTTTTTCTTACTTTTACTCACCCGATCTCTTCAGAAAACTGACAGATCTTATTAAGGATTAATTAGTTTTTAAGGTATAATCGAATACATAAAATATCTGTAAGGTGAAAGGGTTAACGATAATATCGAAATAAATATGTAATATGATAATATACAAAATTTAATCTCAAGAGAGAGTTACAAGCATCTTTCCTTTTTTCTTTTAGATTTCGTAATAACCGAGAAATGAGTGTCAAGGAGTTTCGAACGTGTAATGGAGATGTTAATTATCCAACTAGATAATTTTCTACCTACAAATATTTGATTGTTTAATTTCCTCTCTCGCGTTTTGCTCTGATAGACGAAGAGTGCATACCCGATTTGGCACATCAATCATCGTTCATAAACTCTCGGGATACCGTTAACTCTTCATTTCTACTTTGTTGGACTTCATTAGGAAGGTTAATTCAGTTTGATATGTGTGACCTTTCGTCGCGATGCATATTTAAGCCTCTCAAGTGCCGACGAAGAAAAATTAAATGTCGGATTATTTTGTTTCAAAAATTAATTAGTCGTTCAGCCGGCAAATGTCAAATGCGGCGTCGTTATGCTTATTAATTTTTTTAGTCAAAAATGATTGATGTACTACATGTTGGAACGCTATTTTCATGTATTTACAATGTTTTAAGATTATGTTACGAGATAGTAATCAATATTCTTTGTCATAAATAAAACAACTAATGATATCAGATTCGAATTTTTTTATCCTTGAAAATTACATCTTTAAGACTAATGGACTAGATATGTATTATATATTTCCCACGTTATTTTATAATATCTTAAAATTATTTGTCAAGAAATTATTTACTTTACCAGCTTTATAGTTCTCAGCCAGATTAATAACGCACGAATATTTCAACGACTAATACATTCGAATGTCTGTACAGTTGCTGCCACAAAGCGATGATCGATCGTTAACAAGGGTCATTCTCGCTACGTCAGAACGTGTCACGAAACGGATGTCTATCCTCGGACGCATCGTAAATCGTCGTAAATCAATCGCCCGAATATGCCGTAGAGACAATAATAGTGGATTGCGACAAATAATCTCGATGTCGATCCTATGTAAACACGTCCACTACGTACTTTGTCGTTAAGTATCCGGGATTGGCTGTTAATAATTGTTGTGTAACTGGATTAGAGACTACAGTAGTTTTAGTGGAACCGCATAATCATATTTTATTACAATATTTTGCGAAAGTAATATCTACAAAATATTATTCAATAAAAAACACTTTTAAAATGTTCAAAAATTGTACAATTTTCAAATTATCGAACTAGGTGAAAAATCATCACTTGCGAAAAATTAAAAAACATTTTAAAGTTCGAAACTTGTATTTTTAACACGCTCTTTTGGCTCTTTTCAAAAAATTTTTATCTTTACAGTTTTAAATCTTAATAAAAATCACATTGTTTTTTAAAATTACATATTCAATAGTCTTTATTCTGCAAATTTATCCTTAATTTAATCCTGCAGAATTAAAAAAATAAAAAATGTTTTAACGAATTTCAACGTTATTTGTAAGAAACATATTTAGCTTGATGATGATTAGCAAGATGATAATTTGGTAAAAAAAAATTGTAATAAAATTTTTAAAAAAGCATTTTGTAGGGATAATTTGTGCTTTTTTTAAACTATTCAATTTTTTGAAAAAGAATTTTTTACTGTAGATTATGAAATATACGTAATTTTAAGAAATGCAATGTAATCTTTGTTAAGATACAGAACTGTAAAAATAATTTTTCAAAAAAACAGCCAAGCATGCTAAAATACAAGTTTCTTTTAAAATGCTCTATTATTTTTTGTCTGCGACTTTCACCAAATTTCGATGATCTGAAAATTATGCAATTTTGAGCATTTTGAAAACATTTCCTATATTTATTGCGCATATGTGTATATCGATAAAGAAAGGACTAGAGACAGAAGATAGTCTTTTCTCTTCTGTGTGTAGAGATATTATTCACAATTCTTTTTCTTAAAAATGCCTTTAATTTTTAATGAAAAAAGAGGTTTTTTCGATATTCTCTGGAATTTAATTCTTCCAATAATTTCAATAGATTTCAAAAAGTCAAGATGATTTTTTTAATATGAACAGTATTATTGTCATAAAATTTAATAATCATATTCATCCTGTGAGTCACAATTTATGAATATCATACTAAGTTATCATATTTGATTGGGCAGAACACAAATTAACAATAATATTACAATAATATTATAATTTCCCACTCAATAATATAAATGTAATATGTTATGCATAACAGTTACACTGTTGAGTAGGAAATTATAACATTGATTATTTATTAGTTTTTATTTTTGCAAGATTATATTGTATATAAGTTCTGCAAAAAATATAAAACATCGTTTTTTCTAATAAATGTTAAAACACTTGTTAGATAAAATATTGACATTAATTAGTACATTAAATATTTTTTATACGGATCAATTATTATGCATTGGTAAGATAGAGCATTAAGGTATAAGATTTAATCAATGTAATATCGTTGAGGGAAAGCGCGCGGGCTCAGATAAATCGGTGTCGGTGAGAGGAGCCAATAGAGTATATCACGACGTAAAGACGATTAACTTCGCATCGATTTCATTGTATTGACTCGTCTCGGACGCAATCCTAAACCGGTTTAGACCAGCTGGTGTACGAATGCCTGCACTGACCGTGACATCTCAGCTAATTGAACTGGTCGGGGATTAGTTAGCGCGTAGTATGCGCGACCTCTAAATATTTTGGCATTAACGACGAATAAATCACCGCGACTCGGTCGTGTATCCCGTACGAATAAATCCTGGAATTAGCCGAGCATTAGTCTCGTTATAATGGTCGAGAATGCAACCAGTGCGATCAAACGTTCCGTGCGTGCAGCTAACATCACACGCGTGCACTCGGATAAATTACTATGTCGAGATTTAAATACGCATTCCTTCAGAATACTCTATCACGATACTGTCATTTTCATCAATTTTCACATCGGATCATAAAATAAGAAGTACGATATACATATAATAAGCTATTCATTACGTTTAAATGTATGTTATAATTGATAATGCTTGAAGAGCACAGAGATGAAATAAAAAATTAATGTAATGAAAGGATATCTCTTACACTGTTAGTATGTTTTATGTTCCCAATATATAACTTTATCATTTTTACATATCAATCTCGAATAGCTCGCATCACACTTAAAAATTATTTTTAATAAATATCTTAGAGATATTATTTTTAAATATCAAATATCTTTTTAATGTTATTGACAATGCAAAGATTTATATGAAAAATTGATTTGCTTCGTAGTATAATATTTGGCTCTCGTGTAATTTTATTTTAATTTAAGTATAATGTAAAGTTATTTATCAATACAAATATTAATAGATAGACTATAATAATTAAAATCAAATTACAATTAATAATTCTTAACATCTTTATTAAATTATAAATAAAATAAATTGATTAAAATATAATGTTGTTTTTTCTGACATCAATTTAAGAAATGCTTAATTTTAGAAAAGTATGAAAAAAATAAACAGATTTTAAGTTTTATTTTAAAAATATTTTTAAAAAAAGAGGAAAAAAATGTTTAAACAATTAATAATATTTATTTTCCGCATCTTATAAATATGATTTTATTTTATATATATATATATTTTATTTTACATACAAAAAAGATACATGAATATCTTGTTTTAATCTCTGTCGTTCAAATGAAACATCATATGAAGAAATTTAATTTAAAATTCAAAACTTGCATGATTTCTAAAAATGTCAGTATTTTATTTTTAGAGTTTTATCTTTTAATTCCATTTTTCAATGTGTTTTTTATTATATATTTGTCTAAGCAATGAATTTTAAAATTTAATCAATTATGATGTAATCGATATTAAAAAATTAAATTGAATAACACTATCGATCCGTCATATCTTTATAATATTAATTCGTCATATCTTCCTCATCGCAAGAATAGAAGTAGTGCGAAGTGATCTTAAACAACATCGTGCTGACAACAACAGTCGTAATTACAACGAAACATTTAAATATTTTAAAATAAAATGAATAAGAACTGCTGCTTGCATTTTGAAAGACTTATGATACGCGAGCTCTTAGTGCATATAATGTGTTTTGTTTTATAAATTTTTTAGTGTTGCTCAAGATGATGATTATATAATTCCACTTGTAAAATTTATGTTAGAATTTAGAATAGAAGTCTATCATTTATATGTTATGTAGTAGATATGGAAAGAAAATTTATGGAATTGAAAATGTAAAATATATGTGTAAAATATATATCAAGTCCGTTTTAAATATATAATTAAATGATTTAAATGATTAGAATATAGAAAAAAATTTTATTTTTATATATCACTATCTCACTTCAAAAATGATACAATTCTAAAAAAGTGACTTTTATTATTATTACCATGAATGAATTAGGTAAACATTATTTTAATAATCGTCAAAAAATGGACTAATTCAACTTCGTAAAAAATTGTGAATAACTCAAAGTCATTTTTGTTTCTTAAAAAAGCATTATGAAACGAAAATGATTAAAATGATTTAATTACGTTAAGAATATATTTTATTTGTTGGTATTATGGTTAGTCAATAATTTTTTATCAAGTGGAAAAATGGTTTCTTTTCTTTTTCAAAAAACTTAATTTTTTAAGTTATGAGAGAATGATATATTATAAAATGTATAGTATAAAAAATAAAATAAATACAGATATATATTAAAATAATATAAACATTATAATATACAATGTATAAAATTATAACTAAAATTCTATCCTGAAAAATTTAATGCAAATTACAATTCGTAGAGTTAGTTGTATGAAAATATCGTAGTCTGGATCTTAATTTAATCAATAAATTATATGTTGCAGTTTTATATTTTATAAAGTATTTAAATAAAGTATTTAAATAAAGTATTTAAATTATTTTAATAAAGTATATAGGAAAATGAATTTTAAAAAATTAATTCGCTAATTTGTAATTATATTTCAAAATGCATGCAATAAGTAACGTGTGAGTTTTCCAAGGTTTCAATATTTAGCAATGACTGAGACGCAATTCGTGGTTGATCTAGAGCAGTCGCGCGAGAAATCGATATCGAGGCGCGGAATAGTGTCTCATTGGACACGTACACGTGCACGATCGAGTAGGTAACTGTTAACCAGCAATAAACTCGATTCACGATCGGTTTCACATGGCGGTCATGCAGTCGGAGAGGATAGCGCGCGCCGTAGAATACGAATGGCCGCCATTGTTACCCGGCCAAACCGTTTTAATGGACTCTTATAATAGCACTAGCTCCCTTCATAGTCACACTAGTGGCGTGATTCTTGATTTGACGATCGAAAATCCGATTTCTCGATCGATGAAAGCAATTATGGTTTGCTATAATAGCACAGTTAATCACTCTCGCTATTAATGTTCTTGATATTTTTCTGTTATCTTATTAATCACTTTCATAGTTTCATCATTTCTTAATTCCTTTCCTTAATTAGCTTTCTTACAATTTGGGGTTTATTACGTCAAAATTTAACCAAAAAAAAAATCACAAAATCATTGCAAAGCAATAAAAATTTAGATCTCACAAATCGAGAAACAAGATTAAAAGATGTTCTGAAAATGCATAGAATTAAATATGTGTCCAAAATTGTAGCAAAGAGAAGATTATTAACATTTAATAAAATTTAAAAGAATGGCAAAGCATTTTTTTTTAATTTTACTAAATGTTAATAATCTTCTTTGTTGCAACAGATTAAAATAAGAAATAATAACGATAAGATTGTAATAATGATAAGAGTTGAATGTGGCGACTTTCATCCAGTGATACAAAAAGAGAAGAGATATGCAATGACTCGTCTGATGGTAGCTTATCGATAAGGGCGCGAGACCAGGGTGGATGTATGTGTAGTGTGCTATCGGCGGCACGAAATCGTCGCGCCGGGATGCAGACGTTAGGACGCCATTGTGTCAGGTCGACGCGTGATTAATTTGACGAGGTAATAATTGCCGTTCAAAGCAGATTCGGTAGATATGTACGAAAAGATAAACGGCGCGGAGTCCCGCTGACGCTTCTTTTTATTTCAACGAGAGAGCGAGGGAGAGGGAGCAGATCTCTCGTTCCCTCGTCATTCTGCCTCCTTGTCGGAGCATCGATTTATCTTCGGACGATCTAGTAATTAATTTTAAACGCAATATAATTGGCTGCTCGTAATTTAGGCGATGCCCGGTCTTCCTCTGACGATGATTAGGCCAACGCACTGGCTCGAGAGCATCTTAATTGACTCGTTGCCTTCTTTCTTGCTCCCCGTGTGGCTCGTCATCTCACCACGCTCTCCTCACCTTTCTCTCGCGGCTCTCATTACATCACGTATGTTGCATGCTGTGAACGTAGTCTAAAGAATATTTGCATAAACTGTCAGGAATTTCAGTTTACTCAGTCCTTTCCTGATCGCCTCCATCGCTCTCGTAAATGTACATGTTAAACAATTCTCCTTAATATAAATTTTTCATTAATATTTTTTAAAATATAGTTAAACGTTTGGTCATAAACATGTTCATGCAAAAATATACTTGATATTTTATTATACTTGATTTTATTATGTTACTTTTATGACACTATCGTCACTTTTAGCGAGACGTATATGTGATGCAATATAAATTTATACTCTGTGAAAACACATTATAAATCTTTCAACAAGCTTTCTGTTTTCTCGAGTAATTTTATGTTCCCAATCGACAATCGTTTTCTTCTTAGCTCCGACGCCATTTCGTTAACGACTAACGACGGTTCTCGCTATGTTTCGGCTGCTGCAAAAAACGGTAACTTGAAGGAATCCAATGTGAATCGAGGTGGTTTCCACCTGCTTACTTCGCGCGTTGAGCTCGAGTTTCGGCTTCGAAACGCCCTTCCCTTTTTCTACCTTTTGCCTCGCGTCGCGTAGAATCCGTAATATTCACTCTTTCTCCAGCTCTGCCGGACCCCCGTCGACCCGTCCGCATTAAAAATGTATCAATCTCATTCGGCCACAATGTTTTGTCGAGGCAACTCGGCATGGAATCTTAAAGGTGTCGTAAAGAATAACGCTTGCTGACTTTAGCGATGACGAGCGTGAGACAATCGCATCTTTCAAAATCCGCGCGTTTTTTCTGACCGGAAGCATTCAGTATCAAGTGAATTATGAGTAGTATTCGTAGTCGAATCTTATATTTAGAATCGTATGTTTAGGATCTTAAGTAGTCTTAAGATGTTATCATCAGTCTTAAGATGTTATCATCAGTCACATTAGCACATTATCTTAAGACATTACTTTAAAATGATTTTAAAATAAAAACCAACTATATTGGTTACCAATCATGTAGAGAATCCCTCAAGAGGTAAGGCATTATCAATACTACTTACAAGTCTACATTTTGATACAATATAATTAATGTGATAGATATGAAAGAAGTATAGAAGAGAAACATAAAAATAATAAAATTAAATAATAAATTTAAAAATTGTTTAGAATTCATTTTTAAACCTAATCATAATTTTAGAATTTCCGATTGAATATTTGATGTTTAAAAACTTCATAAAATGTTTGTTATTGAAATCAAATTTTCAAAGTAAATCGCTTTTCAAAATAAATTTGTTCACGTTTCATCCTTCGACTCCGTCTGGAATTTCAGCGTTAGCATTCGTCCTTAAACGTATCGCTTGATAGTCGCGAGTAGATCTTCTGACGAATTTTACATCAGGTCCAGCGCCGAATATGGTCTGTGCCTGAGGAGAGATGGCGAGAGAGGGGCTCCAGTAGAGGCAGGAACATCACTAAAGTGTCAGCGGCATCACAATTCGCGAGGAGCAAAAGAGCGCTTGTTAGCGGGTCTGAAACCGGCAAAAAAGCCAGCTCGCCCTTTAAGAGCAAATAAAAATCTCCTGCACCTTCTGGCTCCTACCCTTCCCTCCCTGCACGTGTCTCTACGTTGGAGGGGAAGACGAAAGATTGAAAGGGAGAACAAGCCATGCTGTTTGTTCAACAAACGGTCTCAAAAGTCCTCCGTGAAACAAAAGAACGATTACCTCTCTTTGATTCTCTCGGGCGACCGTAAAATGTATATTTCCTATGTAGAAAAATTATGCCAAGTTAATGATGTATCTCAGAATAGCTGGACTAAATCTTAAATATAAATAAAAAAGTGGAAAAAGTTATATTTTCTCTTTGTTATTTATAAGATTAATATTTAAAAGTACTTGAAGCAATATTTTTTAAAACTCGACATTAAATTTGCAGAAACTAAATTATTAAGTCTAACGTGCGTTATCTAATTCTTCCAGATATAATATATCACTTCAGAGTTCATTCAAGCCATCAAATTCTATCCAATGATAACGAAAAACAACGCGTATCTGTATTTAAAATAACATAAATTGCGTAACAGCCACTTCACTTTATCAAACACGCAATATACTATGTATAAATTTCATCATTTGAGATTCTCGCGTTTCAGCGAATCGGTTTTAATGACGTAAGAGTCTCAAAGGGACATCATCCGTTTAGGGGAGAACAAGTCCAAAACTCTGCGGTAGGACAAAAGGAGTGCTGGCCACACTCCTCCTTCCGTCTTTCTCCGGATTCCTCCGGATGCCGAGAACTTCCTCCTTCTGCCTCTTCGCCCCGCCAGACTCCTCGGACACAGTTTCTTCAGTATTCGCCGCGTTCCAGCCTACGCCGAATCGCAATCGGTCTTTGGCCAGAGCCGACAGTTTCTCTGCGCCGCGATGTTTCGATACAAATTACATGAAGAGCGATACGGGGAGTGGGAGGATAGTGAAGAGGAAAGGAGAACTCGAGATCTCCTTTCCTCGAAGATTTTACGACGCAGGAGAGACAGGGGAGACTGATGTTATCATCAGCCGTTGTGGGTCCGTTCTTTTTGCACCGTAGCGCAAATCCTCCCCGTTTTGTATTCTCTCCCTTCGCGTTGCTTTTCGCACTCGTTCGTTTGTGATGCCGATCATTTGTGATATCGCGAAAGAAGTGCGCAATGAATTCTTTTTCCCTCTCTTAACTCGACGATTCATTAAATGATTTATTAAAATAGCAAAATGAGCCTTGCTTAAAAATGTGTCATAACACTTTTAATATTCGCTATATATGAATATATTACTATTATACTTCAAAGTAACACTTCGAAAATAAAACATACGTCAAAAAAATTAAATATTTTAGAAAAGAAGAAAAAGCTATTTTTTAACTTGATAGAAAATTATTGACTAATCAAATAATATTTATCGAATCGTTTTTATTATTTTCATAACGTTTATATAACGGTTTTCAAAACATTCTTTTCGAGTTGTGACGATTTTGGCGATTTTTAATGAAATTAATAAGTCAGTTCACTTTTGATGATTGATAGGATAATGTTTAACTTATTCATGATAATAACTCGAAAAACTTGATTTTCGAGTCATCGATCATCAAAAATGAACTGACTTATTAATTTCATTAAAATCATTCGCCAAAATCATCACAACTTGAAAAGAATGTTTTTTTTAAATGTTATGAAAATAATAAAAATGATTCGATTAATTTTAAGAATATATTTTTTATAAATATTATTTGATTAGTCAATAATTTTCTATCAAGTTAAAAAATAACTTTTTCTTCTTTTCTAAAATATTTAATTTTTTTATGTATGTTTTATTTTCGAAGGAAAGGAGCGATATGTGTATAGCATTTTCAATTAAGTTAGGATATCATTATAAATTTAGAAAAGATTTAAGATAAAACATTAATTTATTATTATAAAGCTATACGTCAAAATTTGAAAATAGATTAAATAAACATTATTAAAATAAATCGTTCAATAAATAGAAATCTTTGCAGAAATCTCAATTACTCGTTCTTTGCTTGATTGCTTGATATATCTACCGCCGAATTACTTGCGCTATACACCGATCTCACGGCTAGAACTAACATTATTCCGACTGCTCATTATCCCGTTCCTACAAACAAGTAGAAACTGAACATTCACATACATGGTTATACTCATTGCACTTGTCTGATTCGCAATCATTGTATAAACTGAATTTGAGTAACGCTGCGTAATTTACGGCATTACTTTCCAATCTCGGGAGACCGCTCATAATCATTAGTGTATACCGTATACCGAAATCTCCATATTGGTTAACTAGAGAAAACGCCGATATAGAGATTGACGCGCGGATAGACGAGTCGAGCTCGTAATTCCTCAGCACAGTAGTTTTACACGAGTTTATGAGGTTTCTTGCGCCCATTCTCGATGGTGCCGGCACTAACAGCCGTCACTAATGCGCCCCTTGTTTCTCTCTTCTTCGTACTATCTACACTCCACGAGTTACTTGGTCAAGTAAAGTACTGTCTCCTTATGGCGATTCGGTAAATCGCTTCATCACATTCTGCCACACGGAATCTTGCCCCTTTGCTCGACCAACTCAGAGAAGTTAAAGAGCGAATAATCTTGAGGAATAACTCCTTTAACGCACTTCTCGCAACTTTTCTAAGATATTTTGTAGAAGACAAATTTTTTTCCGCGTATCATGTGCACGTTGCTATATACAATGCGAAAATTGGAATAAAGTTTTGTTACTTATTCTTTTTAATATTTAATATTTATTTTTTGAAACTTCTTAATTTGTAACAAAATCTGTTGTACAAAAAATAGAAATATCACTAGTATCTTAAATAATAATTATATATTCTTTTTGATACAGGATTTTCATTATTGATGATAATAAATTTGTTTATTTTTATACATTCTACTAGTGACAATTCTGCTGTAATAGCAAGATGAACTTACAAGATAGATAATTTAACAACAAATTAACATGTTTATTAATATGAACAAATTTATTCAGCAAAAATTTTTATTTTGCCAACAAAACAGATTCTACTGTAACATTTAACAGTTAATTATCAGGACATGAGATACATATTATATATGGAAATTTTAATTCATTTCATCAAAACTCAATTATTTTATTTGATTTGCATTAAATATACTTACAATAGCAGTACGAAAATGCAATTTTAATTGAATTTTTGATACAAAAGATTTTTATGCAATCAAGCTTTTTTTTATATTAACATTGAAAGAAATGGCATTTTTTTACTGTTAGCTAATATTAATAGTGATAATGCTAGAATGGCTGAAGAATAGAAACGATACAATCAGACTTTC
>Ga0157364_1000585_pt1 | contig 26161 bp, 21 predicted proteins | sample AttsexASBM2_FD_111476 | JGI IMG/M metagenome (GOLD analysis project Ga0157364, IMG submission 111476) | Fungus gardens microbial communities from leaf cutter ant in Ribeirão Preto, State of São Paulo, Brazil - Atta sexdens ASBM2 | ecosystem: Host-associated > Fungi > Mycelium > Unclassified ... | reverse complement strand
GATTATAATCTTTTTACACACACACACACACACACACACACACACACACACACACACGCGCGCGCACACACACACACACACACACACACACACACACACATTATTTTTAGAACATGTTTAATTAATGTTTTATTTATACATATATTTAAATACTTAATAATATAAATTATTGTACTTAATTACACCATTTATGTAATTATAATCTGTTTATATAATCTGTTTATATAATCTTCAAATATCTTAAATAATTTTATTTTAAGTTTATAAATATTTTTAAACAGCGAATTTGGAAAACAGCCTAACATCGTGAGTGTTCGTAATGGTATGGTAATGGTAAGACGTGGAGACGGTGCTATTGTAGCTTCATCGTTTTACAATCTCTTCACAAGTTTTTATGAACACATATCAAACAATAAATTGAAAGAAGCGCTTTCCCTCTGTCGTATAGCTCAGGTAATATTCAATGTAATATATAATGCATGAAGGGTATCCTATTTAAAACTTCGGATCTTCGGACGCAATTATTTTCCGAATTATTCTTTATTCCAACAAATGTTTCAAGTGGAACTTACTTTGTTTCGAGGGGGGGTAATTTTTGATGGTCATAGATCTTTTCTAGATGGACGTGTTTCTAAGATTCCAAGGAAATCATATAAAAAATATTAAGACAAATATCAAAATATATCAATAATTTACGATATTTTATATTTTATTTTGCCACATGAAATATTAAATATTTTATAAAATGTTAATTTTTTGGTTAATCATAATATCTTTATAACGAAATAATAAGTTGAATAGGTATAAAATCAATAAATGTCGAAAACACATAGATTATTTAAAAAATTATCCATTTTGCCCATATATTTTTTGAAAGCAACTATGTACATATATTGTTTCTTCTCATTTCGTGATATTACTTTATTTAATACTTTCATTATGTAGAATAATTAGAGGAATCATATTATGTAAAAAAGACTATGCAATTCGGTTTCGGTGTTGGAATTAATGATAATATTTATTGAATTCTCTGTTGATAAATTTCATTTCGACATCTTAAGTCTGTTCTCTTTTTTTTTACTTATTTCTTACTCAATAAAATATTGTTTTTACAATTTCAAGCTAGGAAATTGTGCTATATAATAGTAATCTTTATTTTTGCATTTTTGTATTGCCACAAATAAATGTACGTTATGAAAAAAAATTTTTGATTAATATTAGCTTATATTTTTTAAATTATTTATAAAAAATACATACGTATATTTATTATTTTGAAAATTTTAATAAAACTAAGAGAAAGATAATGTGGAAAATTCTTTATATAATTTCTTTTTTCCATGTTATCTCTTTATTTTAATTTTATTGTTTTAGAGAAATTAATGTAACATCTAATCATTTTATATTTTATGTTGTCAGAATGAGATATTGTGGACTTGTATGGCTGTTATGACAACTGATAACAGAGAATTGCATGCTGCAGAAGAAGCTTATGCTGCTATTAATAGATTTGATAAAGTAGATTATATTAAATACATTAAGGTAATTACGTATGTTATTTATATTTATTTATTTATTAAGATAGTTTCAAATAATTGAAATTGTATTATGTTTTCAGAATTTACCCACTGCTACAGAAAGACATGCAGAAATGGCATTACTGGCAGGAGATCTATCGATGGCAGAAGGTATACTGTTACAAAGCAGTCTGATTAAAGAGGCTATACATATCAATATTCAAATTTATAATTGGAATAGGTACGTTAGAAAGTTAAGCGAAACGTAATTATAAAACACGCAATCCGATACGCACACGCTCTCGCAAGTATGCTCTCGCGCGCATAATACTAATTATTAGAGATCATTTTAAACGTGTTTTGGAAATACACGTATATATGTGTACATATATGTATTTTATAAATATATGTGAAAAAGAGATTACTATAGCACACAAATAGTAATATATGATCTTGGCAGATTTGATTATCTGCGGATCATTGTCAAATATATTTGTCGAACCATTTTCGAAACACTATGAAACATTTATTGAACTATTATAGAACATCAAAGCATTTTTAACCGTTATCGAATGTCTATTTTGACCATCACTTTTAACCACTATTAAACATTTATCGAATGTTTATCGAACCACTGTCAAATGTATACATTAAACGTCTTGAATATGACATCAATCATTATTCGATGTATTTTTGTAATGAAGTCGATCGACTAACAGTTCAATTGTACGTTGAAAAACTAAATGTGGAAATAGTTTACACGTAAAGAAAATCTCGAATCTTTAATGGTGAGAGCGATTGACAAATTGTTTAATATCCACACATTTTTCAATGAATGTTCAATGAATGTTGAGATAGGATTATATAATTGTCTCCGCCATGACCAATAAGTAAACCTATGTAGAACATAGATTTCAATATCTATAACAGATTGATAAATAAACAAATTGAACAGTAAACTGATGCAATCAAATCATACGAATCTGCACAGCTTATAAATATTGTTAAATTCATCATATAATGACATGTAAACAATGTATTAAGCACTCTTAGTCATATAGAGTTACCTTACTCTGCAAACACAATAGAATAGTAAGCTTTAAGAAATTAATCAATCACAATCAATTATTCTTCTCATATTCATCTGTCATTGATCAATTTCTTAAGGCTTAAGACTTATTATTCTGTTGTGTTTGGAGGATTGCTTATTAGATGCTAAGTATTATTACTCGTAATATATTTTTCTATTTTTTACATTTATTAAAAGAAACTAATTTATAATATTTCTTAATGTCTTTAATTTAAAGAGCTTTGGAATTAGCAAGAAAATATAAAAGACAATTTGAGGAAGTTCTTGATACAAGAAAAAAATATTTGGAGACTATTAATAAGAATGAGATCAATCATAATTTCCTTACATTTGCGGTAAATATTCCTTTCATCACAATTAAATTAAATAAGATGGTTTTCAACAAAATATATTATATAACTTTTTTATTATAAAAAACTCTTTTGTTTCAGGAAAATAATGAAATGAAAATTAATATCAAGTGATTGAATAATAAATCAATATTGAATGAAACGGATCAAGTTATGGAATGTAATCATAGTAACAATACATTTTTATATGTTTTATTGTAGAGAAAAACAAAAGAGAGAAAAGAGGTTGAGAAGAGATGAAAGATATTTTATCGTGCTAGTAATAAGATAAAATAAAATAAACATTCAAGACATAAGTTCAAGATATAAGAAAACAACGATTGACTTGAATAGATAAAATATGAAAGAAATGTGTGTGTTATATATAATTAAATTTATGTTTTGTTTAAGATTATATATTTATGTAAGAATTTGGTTTACATTTGTAATGTATTTGTAATATATTTACATGACGTTCCCCCATAAACGATTTTATTTCCAATTTTATTATTTTGTAATGTAGAAATATGTAGATATGTTTACTAAATAGAAATTCTTGTATAATCTTGTAGAACAATTATAAGATTTGTTTGTCTAGTGTAAGTGTTCTCTACTAATTAATTTATTCTGTAAAGAACATTATTCATTTCGTTTATATTGGACCATTCACTGTGAAGTTTTCGTCCTGTGGATTTTCACGGATAAATTAAGTGGATTCTGCATCCTCATAGTTCGAAAGGCGAGCGTATTGGCGTAGATTCAACAGTTGAGTGAGTGCTCTTATTAGTGTATTCTTTTAAGTCATCCAATTAGATTTTAGATCTAGAAGAATACATCAATAGCAGCGAGCGCTGACTCAACTATTGAGTGTTGAACGCAGCCAATAGCTTAATGAGTTCTAATCTATTGTGGTAGTGCGCATGTGTATGTTGTGTGTATGATGGATAGTGGGTGTGTAAGAGATCAAGGGAGGGGAAAGTGCATCAAAGGCTGTTGTGTCACAGTATGTACTGTGGCTGTATTCCAAATTTACTGCCAACAGTGATGAAAATACAGTTTACGTTTCGTTCATTATAGATTTTCACTCGGATTTCAGTACAGGCAGTTAATTTTGGAACATAGCCTAAGAAGATGAAGCGTGATGACGCATCGAGAAGGCTTGAAGAGTGCTCGAGCAGTTCGAGTCAAGTTATTGTCAATATTATATAGTTAATCAACTGATTCACTATATAACGATGGAGAACATTCGTTCACCGATGGATAATCTTTTCAACATGCTGTCAAGCTTCAGCGCAGGCCAAGAAAAAGCCCTAAAACAAGGAATTTATAACGCTGTTGCACTTTTCTTCTTGTGTCTCGTCTCGGTAGCCGGTTACGGTCTCTACATTATATTGAGACCTTTTGTTAAACCTTTAATCTGGGCATTGCTGTGCGGTTCTGTTCTCTTCCCATTTAAGTGTTTGCTGGTTACAGCGGTGCAATCTTGGTTCACCAAAGTGGAGGCATCACGCACCTTACTAATCGTCAATGTCAGCTTATTGCCGGTACATATATTTGACAATGTCTCTGAGAGAGTGGGTTCATTTTTATGGATGCACATCAAATATATCGTTTGGACAGTATTACTGGCGTTGGTGGCTGTAGGCTTATATCATTTCACTCCTAATGTGATAATGTGTCTCGCCTGGAGAATGTTTCAGACATTTAGCATTATTTCTGGATTCTTCATTCTGGCATGCAACATCTTTACGGTAGTTTATTTTGCTAAATTATTATTATTATTATTATTATTATATTTATGGGAATAATATTATATAAATTATTATAATTATGGGAATGGAAGGAAATTAGTTACTATAACTGCCATTATTTACTTTGTAATAATGATTTAGTAATGATATTGGAAATTTTTTATAGTGATAATGTAACACCAGAGTTGAAATAGTCAATATTACTTATTATTGTGATTAGTTGGAAAGTCATTCAATACTGAAAAAAAAAGGTTGCAATTTGTTGTAATTTGTTATTTTTTAAATATAATTTGTAACGGAGTAACTTTACGGTGTTATTCGTTATTTATTTTTTTCAATGAGCGATGTGTAATGGTGATAATTTATTTTTCAAAAATAACTTTCCTAACCTTAGCGTAATTTCAGTATTTAGTTAGTCATCACTATGTTCAAAAATTGCAACATCGTTATTAAATTGTTATTATAAAAAACTGTAGCAGAAAAGTAACTTTTCCGTTCCCTGATATATGTATATATTTGGTATATATGTATAGAAACTATACTTGCTTCTCTAAAAATTTAATTGACTTGTCTTACAGGTTTCTACCATACTCATCAGTTACTTTATGATTCTGTATATCTATTGGACACCGTCAAATTCGGCTCATTTTCGTTACATGTCCTTTATGATATGGTTCATCATCAGCATGTATCTATCGAGTATAGCGGGTTCTTACCAGGTCTTGGTCTTCGCTGCTCTACAAATTCTATGCATAATAGGATTTATTTACGAAGTGATACTCGTTATGGATGCTCATGAGCTGAATGGTAAACATTTGACATTCTCGCAAGCAGCCCGTTTTGCTTTAACAAACGAATTATTGCCGAGCCAGCAAGAAGATAAATCAACTTCACTCGAGGACGAGCAGACAAAAAATTGTATTCCGGAAGGCGAAAGCGTGGATACGCCGATTTGCTCTCAAGAAGAAGTAGGAAGATCGACATCTGCTGATGCAACAGGTATCGAGAGAATACGTAACACGTCGAGACGTGGAGTAAAGTCATTATCTTTGGATACGGATGCTGGTTTATCCACCGTAATGGGTGTGACAACACGTACACCTGCGTATAACATACATTATATAACTCGTGCGACATTACGCGACCGTTATCTGCTGGGCAAAATAAGAGCCGAATTACGAACGTCTCTAGATATGCAAGATGATGAGGTTGATACTGACAAATACATGTATGGGGCACTATATGCATGTGCTGGCATGCTTCTCTGGAAACACAGATGGATCACACACATTCTGGTGATCCCGTTGGTATATTATATCGTTAAGCAGTTGGGTAGCTATTTCGGTTTTTGGAACATGATACTCGGGCATTGCAACTCAATAATAGAAATACTCAAGTCGTGGTGCATGGATCGACATCAAGCACTCATACCCTCCAATATCAGAGGTCTCTACAAAATAAGCGTTATCGTGGATGAGAAACTAAGAAATATTCTGAAAAACTCCGTCAATGCGGTAGCGACTACATCTGTAATACTTGGCTTGATTGTTTTCGTTACTTGCGCATCTATCTTTATTATGATACAGGTTTGCGATAAACCTTCTTTTATACACTATCATACAATTGTATGTACAATCGTGGATAGAACGATTACAGCACTTTTTTATCGATGAGTTTTGAAATTCAGTCTTGCTCGTACAGCGATGGACGTAAATGGCTAGATCTATAAATGAAAACCAATCGCTCGATAAACAGGCCGCATTCCAAAATCCATTAAAAAAAAAAGTTGCAGTTCCATTACTGTATAACAGTCCAATAGATGAGAAATGAATTGAAATGGATTCAGATTTTCATTCGAAATATTCATTCGAAAACGTTAATAAATGAATCCTTTTCAATCCGAATGTATTTTTATTCATTTATACGAATTGGAAGCATATTTCTATGCATTTCAATCTAAAAATGATATCAATTTGTCTGTGTTCTTGTGAATACTTCTCAATTTAAAATTCTGAATAGAAAAGTTTTTCAACCCAATTGAATCCAATTGAATTCAATTTAATCTAATTGAATAAAAAAGTTTTTATTATTTAAAATATTTTGGATAGATAAAATTTTCATCCATTTTAATCCATTCTCGTTTACTGAAAAGATTCTATCTAATTTCTCTATCTAGATCTATGCAGAAGGCTTGCATCTTGTTCAAGTAACAGGTGAAATATTGAATTCCACTTTGATGAGCAATCCTGATATCGATTGGGTTCCAGAAAAGTGGGAAGAGTCCGTTAACAGTGTTTTAGATAACATTTACACATATGGACGAAGTGCTATATCGGACGGCGTAAGATTTACTTTATTTACTTTTTCACTTTACATGTGTGCGAACGCTAAATTTGCTTAATTCAGATTCGGGGTCTCGTAAAAGATCTCGAACCGACGAAGGCAGAACAAATGGAGAAGAAAGTCTTGGAGCTTTGGGATCGTCTCTATCAAGCATGGATGATGTCAAATATGGATCCGAATCTCGTGGGTCCTACCGTAGATGCTATGTCTGCGTATTCCGCTTGGGAAAGCTTCAAAGATAGCGTTGGAAAAACACCTATACGTAAATACTTTGTCTAAAGAAATTTACGAAATTTAGAATTATTAAATTACATTGTTTATTTGTTTTTTCCAAATAGATTATCTCCTTTTCATTATGTTACTTCTATTAATATAATAAAAATCGCTTATAATACATAAAACTATCGCTTTTTTCTTTCAGATTTGTTCAATATGACTAGTATACAGAATTTTGCCAAAGAAAATATTGGCATTCTTACATCAGTGTTTGATTCTGTTTGGAGTATTGTTAAAGGCAATATATCTGTAATACTAACAATTTTTACGGAGTTATTTTATATTGTACTCATGAGTGGATCAGCTGTACTTAATTTTGTACTCAGCACGGTATGCAATATGTTCCTACAAAATTTTATAGAAAAGAAAAAGCATGAGATATAATAATGTATTATTTCAGGTTGTATTCTTTACAACTTTATTTTACTTGCTCAGTTCCAGCGATAAAACTTATAAACCCATCGAACTGACAACAATGTTTAGTCCTATTAGTTGTCATAGGTAATTCTTAATCTGAAAATTGATTTATGATTTCTTTTTGTAGTGTAATATTTTAAATTTTATAAAAAATATTTATTTTTAACTAGCCCTGGGGTGCTATTTCGTACATGCTATTGAAAAGTTGCACAAAACATTGACAACTATCGGTAAACATGTACAAAATAACACCTCTGCAAAATACATGTAAATGCATGTAAATAAATACAAAATACTGTTAATCTTAGTACCTATCCTAAACTACATCAATGATCAGTTTTTATTACTATTTAGAGTAGTTATGATTACTAAGATTGGCAGTATTTTATATTTTGTATTCTAATATAAATATATGTATTTTGCTCAATCCTGTTTTTAACAAGCATTATATGTAGAAAGATATGTTCTATCGATACGATCTTCATATAATGTGATTGTGTTCTACTGGGACATTACTATCATGAAATGTATGATACTGTACGAAGAAAACTTTCAAAATATCATCGATTCTGTCTAGATTTGCTATGTCATTACAAGAAGCAGTGATTGGAGTATTCGCGGCTACTTTTAAACTCGCATCCTTCTTCGGCATGTGGACATGGTTCATACATAATTTGTTCCAAGTGAAGATTGTCTATTTACCATCGGCCCTTGCAACTATGTTAGGGGCAGTTCCTTTTTTGGATGCATATTTTGCCTGCATTCCGGCTACCATAGAACTTTGGTTCACTCGTGGATCAATGATCGCTATCTCATTTTTTCTCTTCCATTTCCTTCCGTGTAACATAGTAGTGACAGAGTTTTATAAAGAGATTAAAGGGTAAAATTGTGCTTTGTATATGAATATATCTTCAACTATGCATTGTTTTTATATACGTTCCGTTTATTTCAGTGGTGGGCATCCTTATCTAACAGGTTTATCGATAGCGGGTGGAATCTTTTGTTTAGGTGTAGAAGGAGCAATTTTTGGCCCTTTGCTCTTGTGTTGTATCATGGTTGTCATCAATTTAAGTCGACGTTACTTACACTCACCTGAGGAGGAGGAGGAGGTCGTACTACCGGCATATGAAAGAACATCACAATATAAGTCAAAATAAATAACATTACGATTTTAACAAATAATAATTAATATCTCTGCTTAACAGTATCGCGAGCTACGGGCTTACTTCCAATTTCTATTAAAGATTGAGATCCGTATTTTTGTACCATAAATGCACACATTTATTTCTGATAGTCTACAATATATGTAACATAAACTGTACTGAAAAAAATCACGTCATAAAGTTGAATGATTTCATTATGTAACTTTGTGACATGATAATTAAAATATGTAATCACGTAATGAATTACTTCAAATCGTGATTTTTTAAAACGTACTGATTTAGAACAATTCATCATGTAATTTGAAATGTCACATGATGATATTTTTTTTCTTCTATTTCTATCATTTATTTAATTATTTAAAATTAAATTAATTTCGATAAGTATAAAATCATATGATACATGAAATTATTTCTAATATCACGTGATTTTTTAAATGATGTCATTTAAAAAATCACATAATGATTTGAAACAATTCGTTGTGTGATTTACTTATTTTAATTATATAATATCGTTATATAACTTTATGATGTGATTTTTTTCAATAGAGACATGCTAGATATGCATGTTTGTCGATAAAAGTGAGATATGAATACGGATCTAAGAGTTTGATATAAATATTTCATGAAAGTGAACACTGTATGATGACTGGACTAAACATACAGCGTAAACATAGAAAATTATGCTTTATATATATTTTTATGTGATAAGAAAACTAACCCAGGAGTCTCAGCTTACGCTTATTAGGATTACAGATTACATTTATATTATACGAATAATTAAAATAAATTATTTACATTATGATACTTTCTATTAAGAACAATTTGATAATACAAAGTATAATTAAATAAAGAAGTTTATTTATTAAAATAAAAAGTTAATATGTATTATCATAAAACTGTGCGTACAATTGTTACAATAATTCTCAACCAGATGCCTCTCATATATAATGCATGATACAAGATAACTTTATGCACGATTAATTTAAATTTGTTCTTTTAACAAAATAGTTACTATAAAAATTATCATATGCATTGTAAATGTCTGATATATGTGTGAGTTTTATATTGCTCTGCAATAATTCAACTGTTGTTGCTTCATATGCATGAAAAATGATTTTCTTCCTTTTTACAAACATATGAAACCCATTTTCCGAAAAACGACCTCGTATATTACCTATTTCTAACCACACGAAAAGTGCTATTTTATCTGTCGATAATACAATTTTAAAATCTGCATAATTGGAAAGTTTCCCAGGTAAATGATTTTCTTCGATCTTCATCTAAAACAAAAACAATTGCGTGTCAATATGTTTCAGTATTTATTGTACAATGTCTGTAATGTATCGAATTTTGTATGCGACACTAATTAATCCACTTACAGTAACGTTGGCTACTGGTACATCTACGTTTTTTAATGCATCAGGATATATATAATTAATTGGCGCAATTAGGGATCCAGATTTATCCGTAAAAGATAAAAGGGCGATGCAAGATCTTTTGGCGGATTTCAATGTTCCACAACCCACTTGAAACAGGAATCTATCTAACCAAAAAGATGTAACTTTCGTGACTTTATTAGATTCCTGAAAGAAAATCAGTTTAGCTGTACGGATATTTATATATAAATTTATCAACTCTAATACTCTGTATGTAACTACACACACACACACACACACACACACACACATACACATATACTGACTATTATGATATCATTGAAGAATAATACATATATAGGTTTCATGGATTCCCATTTGTAAACATGAAGTTTTACTGTACAATTTGTTAAAGTATACAATCGATCAGATACTATATATATCGAGAGTTCATTGGAAACGGACAAATACGATGTAACAATAATAGGCGCGAAAAAATCCTTGGCATAATAGTGAAGCATTTTCCAACGACCTTCATTATCTGTAAATATATATGCGGAGAAAATTTTTGCAATATGCAAAAAATAGAAGGATATCTTAAATTAGAATGATCAATATAGTACTTTCATATTAAATAAAAGGAAGAAAATATTATAAAAGCAAGATATATGTATTATAAAAATATTCATATTCTTCATATATCTCACTTATTATTAAGTGTAGTAAAAAGAAATCCATTATTTTCCCAGTCAATTTCATGCAAAAATAATGAATTTCTTTTTACTACACCTCATATTTTAAGAGCCTTTATACCTATAGATTTTAACAATCAAGGCTTTTAGTTCTAATTCCATGTCTTTGATTACCTATGGAAGACCATGAAGGAGCTTGCCAGACATCGTTCAATTGCCAATAGAGAGCTCCCATTGTCATACCCTCACCTACGGAATTCACTTCAGATTTGGCTTGTCTATACATTTCCGTTTGTATTCTTATAGAGACAGCTTGATTGATCTGACTAAGATATATATAACTTGCGAAATTTCGGATGCTATCATTACTTTGCGGTACAGCAAAGTTGTAAAAGATTAACTGCAACATATATTGATTGCCGAGTGGCTGATGTTGTCTGTGCTTCACAAAGTTGCTGTCAATATGAAGATCTTTGGTGCTTTCTATAGCAGTTGCTATCGTGTAAATCGATGGCCAAGATTGAAATCCATATTCAGAGCAAAATCTTGTCCGAGGATACTGAGTGATGTCCCAACTATTTCTAATGTAATTATAATAGTGGACTGGAAACACATTCAATTTAATATATTCAATATTCAATTAATCTCATTTTAAAGGGTCAAGAAAAAATGTATGTATATACACACGCGCGCGCGCGCGCGTATGTGTGTGTGTGTGTGTGTGTGTGTGTGTATATATATATAAATATATATTACCGTCACCGTAGAGATTGAAATAAGGATTTACTCCAGTATAATTGTATGTTTCTTCATACGCCCCGTTGCCTGGACTAGACACGACAAACGGTCTTGTCAGATCTAGTTTCTTCACTTCTGTCTTCAATAGATTCACATAAAGTTTCACATAATCATCTTTATACACATGAGCAGAACCGGTGCCATACCAATTACCATAAAGCGCCGCTTCGTTTTCGTTATTGCCAGCCCAAAGAACAATACTTGGATGATTTTTCAAACGTACTACGTTTTGTAATATTTCTTCTTTTATGCTCTTTAAGAATGAATGACTCGTAGGGTACATAGCGCACGCAAACATGAAATCTTGCCAAATCATGATCCCATATTCATCAGCCAAATCATAAAATAATTTCGACTCGTAAATACCACCGCCCCATACTCTTAGCATATTCATATGCGTCTCTTTTGCAGACAACAACAAATCTCTGATGGTATCTTCTTTTGCGCCTAGCTCAGGGAAGATACTGGCTGGAATAAAATTGCTGCCTTTAGCGAATATCGGTATATCGTTTATGCGAAAATAGAAGCTCAGCCCTTTTTTCAATGATTTTTCCACTAGCTGCACCGTTCTGAAGCCTATACGAATCCGTTTGAATAATACATCATTCGCCGTTGACACAATAATAGTTAAATAATACAAGTGTTGCTTGCCATAACCATTCGGCCACCAGTTCTCAACAGTATCCTGATCAGTAAAACATTAGACCATTAGAATTAATAAAATTACAATTTTATTTTTATTTGTATGCACTTGCAGATATTAAAATAAAAAATAAAAACCAAAAATATGAAAAAGAAATGAAATCAAAACAATATATTTCAAGTATACTTATTAAAATAAGAACATAATTTTTCGAACAGCGTCTTGAGGACATCTTTATTATAGACATGGTTTTGAACGTATATTGGTACATGTGTTACGTGTACATGTGTAATTAATATATCCATGTTTCTCTCTCAAGCTGTAATTTTTAATATACAGGTATACGTGTATCGAAATATACGGTTTGAAAAGCATGTATATCCATGAATTTCGATTACACGTGTAACATATTCATATTTTATTTCATGTGATTATTAATATATGACAAGATAATCGTATAATTAAGTACATTTTCGGCGTAAATGCTTATATTAATAAGATATTTATTCAATTGTTTGCATCGAGTTATAAACAAAAAGAAACGGGCGTGTCAAGTATACTGCTGCTGGAGATTTTTCGAATTTTTGTTTTACAATTTTCTATTTGTTATCGATGTAAAAATCTTTTTTTCAATTTCTGTTCTGGCTCTCATTATGCCATCTATTGCATTTCGCGTTGTCTTTTTAATATGTTATTCTATTTTATACACTTCAAATATCCCATATTTTATGTTAAGTCTAATACGATTGTGAGAGATTGTCCCATACAATACGGTTCTTAAAGGACATCATAAGGACATCCTCAAAAAGTCCTGTTTGAAGAACTATTCTGTAGAACTTATTTTAATAAATATACTTGAAATATATTATTTTGATTTCGCTTCTTTTTCATGGCATTATTTTTTATTTTTTCATTATTTTTAAATATCTTTATTTTGATATATTTGCATAAAAACATTGCATTTTAGTTCGCTTTTTTTTTTGTAATATTTTTTATTCCTTTCATTATGTTTTAGAATATATTTAGAAAATAATTTTGCCTAAAGATATTGCAAAATATATTTGACCTTTTTTTAAAATTTTTAATTTCGAATTTTAGAACTTACTGCAGGCACGATGAGCGAAATGTTAACATTTATGTATTTTTCACTTGCGTCAAGTACAACTTCACTGGTATTGCTAACAACTTTATTTTGTGCAATATGCAATATCGATGTTATGTGACAACTAATTCCTATGAATTCGTCCTTACTCTTTGTTGTCTCAAGAAATATTGTAACAAGGATGTTCCAAATATTATTTTCTTTGCGTATATCAGTCGTAATATCATTAATCAATATATCATTTACGGGAATCAATTCAACATCTCTCCTGTAAATATCTTGTGTTATTTGTTAATAAAAATGTAGTAATTAGTAAAAAATATAATAAAATATATTGTAAAATAATCGATTGCTTGTTACCAAATGCCAATCGAGGGAAAAGCAGGACCCCAATCCCATGAGAAACTGGCTTGCATCTTACGAATGTGATTTACATGGCATTCTCCATTGTATTCTTTAGGTACACATACTGGTGGTATAACGTAATGATTTTTTTGCTCATTGTATAAATCTTCGGCTACTTTAACAGCCGAACGAAATGTGACTTTCAATACATTCTGTTCTTTCTGCATAAATCAAATAAACAAATTGTATTATCAATACGTATATTTTGCATGACTTTTTCAATCTCTTTGATTACCTTAATAAAATCTGTTACGTCAAAAATATATCTTAAAAACATATTTGAGGTTTCTCCAAGAATGTGATTGTTCAAAGAAACATTGGCAAACGTATCGATTCCGTGAAAAATTAACACTATCTTACGAGCTTTTAGAAAATTATCATTCACTGAAAATATAATTGAAATTTAGATTACTTTTTAATTTTAAACTATTACCTAATATTACCTCATATATACATTTACGTAATATATATATATATATTATTATATATTATTATATAGATTATGTATATATACACTTATAGCCAATTACCTCTAAAATTTTTTATGTAAGTGACAGATTGATTTCCGACCCAACGATTATTGATATCATTTCTTCCAAGCAAATTGTTTTCTATTATGTTATTCTTATATAAATCAGTATAAATTCCTCCAGGAACAGTCGCGCTAAAATTGATATCTGTAGAACAGAATAATTATTGTATCATTTATGTGAACATTTTTAAAAAAAGTCTTAGATTTAAAGAAAATTATATATAATTTTTAAAAAATTGTTTTAAATCTCTTACCATTGTTGCATTTTTCATAGGGCTTCTTATCTGAAAAAATGATTTTTTATTGCATTTTATTGATTAATAAATAATTTTGTACATATAAATTGTACATATACATATATAGAATGTTTTTTGTAACTTGATTATTTAAAATATCTCTATCGTTTTTGATACAAGAAATCATATGGAAAATCATATGGAAAATCATATGGAATATCATATGGAAAAGTAATTCGATTCGAAGGAACACATATTATGATGAGCAAAAAATTTTTCTCAAGATCATACTTTTTATCGGTGTAAAAGTAGTACATAGTTGTTTAAAAAAAAAATGTATATACAAAATGGATAATTTTTTAAATAAGCAAGTATGTATTTTCTTTACACCAATTGATTCATTTCATTATTCTGTTCATAAAAGTATTAAGGTGTAATGGTACGATTATTAAAAAAATAATAGTTTAGAAATAAAAGGAAAAAACCTGATTTAGGAAGCCAAAAAAGGTAATTTTTTTATAATTTTTTGAAAAAGAAATAGTAATTTAAAAAAAAACCCTATTCTCATTGGAAGCATTCAACGGATTCAAGAAAACAAAAAAGTTGATTGCTCGCTGTTATTAGTGTATTCTTTTAGATCATCCAATCAGAATTCTAAATCTAGAAGAATATATCAATAGTAGTGAGCACTTACTCAACTGTTAAGTCTGTTGAAACTCAGCCATTGGCTGTCGCTACTTAACGATACCGACAATTGTTATTAAGTAGCAACAGCCAATGAAAACCGTGCTTTTATCCTACGATAGTCCTTGCTATTGACTATCATTAATTAGCGACATCGACAATTGTCCGTAGACGTGTGTGTGTATATAGAATATGGGTCTTGACAAAGGCAGGATGTCACAAAATGTTTTCTTTGATTAGTTAATAAACTTTTTTCTTCTGATTAATCAATCAAATGTTTTAAAACGTTTTTAATGAGATATTGGTTGTTTTTTATTCTCAGATAATTCTCATTTGTGATGTCATAACTCAATTGAATGCGCGTTTTATTTACATTCTGAATTACACTTTACAAGTGAAATTCAACTGAGTTTTTACCTACAATCTGCACAAGCTCGAGATTGTACATGTTATTTTACTGAGTCTCATAAACTCATTTTAAAAGTGAGGTCATAACTTGTGATAACTTTTTATCAAATGGTAATGTTCCAAAATTGACTGTCTTGAAAATCTATAGTACACATAACGTAAAGAACTGTAGCATTTTCAGTTCTGACAGTAAATTTAGAAAACTACACAAGGTGCGTAGTGATTGTAACGCACAATCTTTATATAAAGTAAATATACAGTTTCCTATATATAAATATGTACTTTTATTGAAAAAAATAAAGATATCTAATAAATCATATTTACCACAGGTATTAATGATCCCTGTCCATGCACCATTTAGTATTACAATTTGACAGTGTATACTAATTAAGCATGAAGTCCACAATGTCAAAATAAAAAACTTCATTTCATCAGATGGCATATATATTGAAGTAAGATAAAACCTGATATCAAAAACTGCAAATACAATGAAAACTTTACGCGTACTCGCTTGTCGCTTTTCGCCAACGTATCAATTTTCAATAAACGTAGAGATAGAAACAACAGTTTACCTAAGCAATCTTATTATTATCTAATCTATAAATGCCTTCCAAGATTATCATCTTATATCAAAACAAGATTTATCAATCCATAACCTTAATATAAAGAAAAAGATGATAATACACATGATAGGACATATCCTGTTGTTTAACGTTCATTAAACAACAAGGATGGAGGAATACCTGAGTAGCACTCGGGTGGGAATTTGGGAATCTAAACGTAGCCCTTAATCAAGTCTGCTACGATCATTGCAATTTAAATATTGCAATTTGAGTAGTACATTAAAGCCATTGTCCATGTAAAAGTTTTATTCTGCGAATACAATATAGTAAATTTAAGTCCGGATCTACAATAGGTGTTTTAAGTAAGAAATTGACCAACTACAATCGAATTCTCGAAGAGAATAAGTGATTGTGATTCATTCATTCCTTATGACTTAAGACTTAAAAATCTATTGTAGATCCGGGATAATAGACCATGATTGGTCTATTCCTTAAGGTTTACTAGTTACTCTATTGTTTGCGGAGTTATGTAGTCAAATGCAAGGAAAATAATCGACTATTGATCTGTTCGCGTTGCTTGCACTTTTTGCACTTAGTATCTTTATTCTCTCTTTTCAACGCCTGAATATATATATTTATTTCGTTTTAGGTTTTAAGAGATTTCAAACAACGCGAACAAATTTTATGATTTGTTCAGTTAGTCTTTTCTTTCTATGGAATACACTTTAGTCGATTCTTTTATATTTCATGCATATATTATAAAAAAAACTATGTCCGACTTTTACAAGACTCTGCTTCCTTTTATTCCACGCTATTTTGGAATGCATCCTAGGGTATCTCATTTATAGGGAATCATAAATTTTAATTCACTTGAAATAAATTTGTTTGCTATTTGTCATAAATTTTTTGCTTTAAATATCTTAGTAAGTAATGCTTAAATTTATAAATTTATTAATTAGCTGAATCTGAAATAAAAAACTTGATTGTGCATATTATTACATACTAGTATTTCTTAAACAGTAAGTATAAAATATATTTAAACATTCAGAAGTTCTTAAAATAATAAGATAGATATTCCGTAATATTCAAAATCCATAATATTCAATCGGTATTCTCTTTGTTCTTTGATATTCTATTTAGAGAGTTCGCTCATTAACTGTGCCGTTACTTCTTTCATTGTGATGATATTCTTTTTTACTTGATCCATCTACAAAATATTATTATTAAACATAACTAAATAAATGGAAACAAATATAATTTGAAGTATATACAATTACAATATAATTTAAAGTATACGCAAAACTTACATATTCTTTTGTCTTGTATTTTTTATATAAATCATATAATTCATCCACTGTCCATTCTTTTTCATCTTGCTTATTTAATTTAACAAACGGACAGCTCGACTGATGTTTCTCATGTTCACTCCTGTAAGTTTTCAATTTATACGTTTTGTTAACAAAAATAGTGGGTAAATATAGAGAATTAAAAGATAAAATGTCAACAGCCCTATAGATGCCTGTACATATTTTCCATAATAGTAAACATAAGAATTAGCCAATTAAAGAATCAAGAATTTTCAGAAACTTACAGGCTAATTCTTGACTAATTCTTACAGTACGAGTTGCATGTATGTTGAATTTAAATTTTCCTCTATTGCAATGTGACATGTACCTAAAATACATTTGTCAGCATAGAACAAGTATGTGACTGCAGTACATACTCAGAACTTGTGCTGGTAATTCACTGTTTCAGCTTTCTGCTTACCAGCACAAGTTTTGATTGGCTTTTGCTTCTCTGCTTTTCTGTCAAGGTCTGAATGGTCTAAACTCTAAATCCATCCTTAGTTGATACAACAGATATCTTAACCTCTAAAGTTTCAAAATTCAACGCTTAATTATTTGTTTCGCGAGGCAAATCGCTGAATTTTCCTGCCGGATTCTTTTGTTTTAAGTAAAAAAGTGTCGAAAAGATAGATTTTTATTTAAGATTTGAGGTAAGGAGAGTATTCTCTCTCTTTAAAGTACCATAAAATATAATAATTAATAATAAGTGAAAATAACTAATAAATGTATGTACGAATTATTAGACGTACCATGGATCATCGTCCGGTTCCCAACCATCGAGTTGCTTGCTACAAATGAAACATTCAACCAAGTCCGGCTCATTATTGTCCCCAATAACATAAAATCCAGCGGCGGCCATGCGTTCAGCACTGCATTTGTCGGATTCGTTGAAGGGCCAGCTGCCATATGTTGTCCTTCTACTTTGTTTCCAGAAGTTGGAAGTAGCTTCCCTAAAAACGAGATGGGAAATGAAACAATAACCTAGCTTACAATCTCGTTTTGAAAACCCAAGAACTTGTACTGTCTGTGAATTTTTAATATACAACATTTAATCATTTCGATATTTTGTCAATTAATACTTACGGTAATTCCACTATCATCTCGTTTTCTAACATCAATAATCTTTCTCAATAAACAACGCGATAACGGACAATCCGAATCATGCGTATGGATTCATGATATTACGTTCATAATATTTCACGATTCAGCAACTCGATCAACAATTGAATGCTGCTATTGATGTATTCTGCTAGATCTAAAAGTCTGATTGGATGATTTAAAAGAATACACCAATAACAGCGAGCACTTATTCAACCGTTGAGTTTGAATGTAGTCAAGTGAACGGGTGATGTGTACAGTTTGCAAGCTTCTCTCTCTAATTATTTATTCTTTCACTTCTTTTCTGATAATTCTGACCGCTTAGAATGCAACAGGCTGTGTTCCAAAATTCATTGCCAGCGCTGAAAATCTATAGTCTACGTTACATGTAGCACTATACATTTTTAGCACTGAATTGTGGAATACAATTGGTCAATGGCCTAATTTTCACCAAGGATTTAATCCGAACCAGGACCCCTATTCTTGAGCATATACAAAAATGATAATTTCTCGATTGTGATTGATCGATTGTATGGAATTGCCCCAGAATGTAAGAACCAACCAACTATTATTTCCCTGTTACAGTCGACAATTCTGACGCGGATTAAACCTTCGGTGGAAAGGTCAATGTCAAGACATAGGGTACAATCAATGCTGCAAATGCTTTGAAGCATTTTTTAACTAGTCAGTTTGTAAAATTCTTTCTTCTAATTGATCCATCAAATATGCCTCAAAGCATTTGTAACGAGACTTTGACTACAGCCATAAACACAAAATGTTTGATTCTGCAAAATATTATGATCATCTGAGTCAAATAGATAATTTTATTTGACAAATTTATTTATATTTCCAATGCGTTAAAAATTAATATAATCTAACAAAATAAGAAAACGTAAAATAAAATTATATATTATAATTATGTAATTATGTAATTGTATATTAATAATATGTATATAAATAATATGTATATATATAATATGTATATAAATAATATGTATATAAATTATTATAATTAATTATAATTAATATATTATTTAATAATATATTATAATTATAATAAATTGTAAACATTACATAATTTTTTATATAAAATTTAACAGGATTGCTCTAAATAGATTTTTCATTTCCAGAACTTTCTTGCAGCAACAGTAAAAATCTCTAGAGATGTTTATCCTGATTTAAAACCTTTCCATACAAGATAATTTTTTTGTCTCACAATCTTAACATATATATTTATAAATTATGTTAATTAAATTAATATAATAACATAATATTTTTATTATGTTACCCGACGAAATGGACATGGATGGAAGGTTCGGTATGCACACGCACAATTTCATGTCTTGAAGCCGCCAAACGAAGGATGCGGTAAAACATAAGTAAAGGATTTTCGGCGTCTAATCCTGGCGGCGAATACCGAGTTAATGATACTTGTCGCTGTTATCGGGCGATCCATCGTAACTTTAAGTTATGAAATGTTATTTACTCTGTATATATAATATATCTGACATATGTAACATATATAATATATTTCATTCAACAATATCTTATAATCTTTTTGCTCAAAATTATAGACACTTAAAATTCTTTATCGCAAATTTCAACCGGTTTATGGCGTCTAAATGCTCCTTAAGTCACAGATGTGCAGTCTTTTTACACTTTGCTAAATATCTGCATGCAATCATTTATTTTCTCAATACAAAATATCATGTATGACAGCATTGTCCATAACGTAATGAACACGCATCAATATATTTAGTTATCTGATGATGACAATAATTATCTATAACTGATAAAGTATTACAAATTTCGAGAGAGAGAGAGAGAGAGAGAGAGAGAGAGAGAAAGAGAGAGAGAACATAATTCAAGGCATAACAAGATTGTTTCATAACATAAACAATCATACCAAAAGATAAAAACTTATTTTTATTTATTATTTGTTTTTTTACTGCTTGATCGAAATGTCCTAAACACAGTTTTTACAAGACATTGCTCTAATAAGGGGCATATATCCTTGTGAGCCTTGCTCAAAAGATCCATGGAATATTCCATAGTATCCATATTGATGCTGCCCATCACAAACATTTCAGAAATTTGGCCATGTTGTGGAAGAGCAGCTTGTACAATAATCCCATGATCATTTGTCGTATCTGATGCAGCTTTTGTAGAACAAAAATTTTCTTCTATATCTGTTGGATCTACTAAATACGTCCCATTGCATATGCCCTATTGAGAACAGTATATAATTTGTCATCATACATTCTTGTTACTTGATTAAAATTCTCAGTTGTTTACTTACAACAGTGGATGCAGTGACTAAACCAAACATTGGTACTCCAGCATTTGCCAAAGCTAAACTAGCTGCCATTATCGCTGCAGCCAATGCAGATCCTCCATTATCGAGAACTGTTGCATAGACATCGACTTGGAAATTAGGAAACTCTTGCTAAAATTAAAACATAAAGGAAACAATTAATAAATAAGATTTTTACATATTTTTAAAATTGTATAAATTATTGGTTTCACAGTGTTTCTTTATACATTGTATCAAGAAAATTTCCAATGAAAAAAAAAGATGGAAAGTTATGTACCAGACACACCGCTGGTTCTAAAGCTCTTTGTAATATCAAACTATACTCCTTTTCCTCGGCATCTTGCTGATGCAATTTCCGTTTGCGATGAGAGAAAGATGCAAATTTGAATTCACAAAATAGTTCCCCTTGCATGCAGAAGCCAGTTTTGTTTGGTATTTCTCTAGGATCAAATACTGAGCAGATGACCTTGGTATCACCCATCTCAATGTATGCAGAACCTTTTGCCTGACTAACAATGCCTGTTTTCAAAACTATACAAAAAAAGTTATTTCTTATAAGATATACTAAAAAAATCTAATTCTTAATGACAATCACAACAAAACATTTGATTATTATAATTTAACTGACAGAATTTATTAATATTTGCAATTAATTCATTGCTTAACTTAATCATTATTTTTATGTTCAACAAAAAAAAAATTAATAACTTTATGCAGACTAATAAAATACTACAAACATTTCTTGATAAGCAATTGTTAAGTTACTCAGATATCAAAGTCAACTTAATTGTACTGATATAACATGTGAACACAACCTCAACACCCTTACATATATTTCTAAGTTCATTGTTTGAGCGATCGTCATGCCTTTTCGGAACATTACGTTGTATCTCATTGTCTTTCGTTTCGGAGTAAATATAAATTTCGTATGATGTAGATGTATCTGGTCCGTTAATACGTTTCTGATCAACCGGCATTCTTTTCAAGTCTTTTTCTTTGTACTCATTTGTTTTGTTAACAAATTGTTTGAAAGTCAGAGTCGTCAACTCGCTTGAATCGCTAATGCAAGCAGTGGGGTCTACAGTCAACAAGTCTACAATGACTGCGTTCGGAAACGTCACTCGGATGCCTCCGGATGCCTCCGATGTTTCGAATTCATGTGCACAATGGAGGAAATATTAGCTCGAAATATATAATACACGTAATGTATACTATAGCATAAAGAGTAAAATCTTCCTCCTTCCGGAGAGGAAATTTTGGAACGTAGTCTAGGAATAGAAATAAATATTAAGGGGTTCCGCACAATAAAAGAATTTCAACCTATTAGAAACTGTGTATTCCACAATACATGATTTCTGGTAGATTGAAATTCTTATTTTCTGTTCTCTGTTCCTTGTTCCTTTTATTGTGTTGTTCCTTTTATCTAAGATTTCAATCCATCAGAAATCATGTACTCCGATGTAACTGGATTCTGACAGGTTGAAATCTTAATATTTATTCCTGTTCCCTAAAGCCCAAGACACAATGCGAGGGAATAGCGATAGCGATAGAAATAACACGATTTCAATCCATCGGAATATACAGTTTCTGATAGGTTGAAATCGTGTTATTTCTATCGCTATCGCTATTCCCTCGCATTGTGTCTTGGGCTTAATATTTGTTCCGTGCCGTGTGCGCCCCTCTTCCTCCTCCATCCACATTCTCCTTCTTTTTTTCCGGCCAGGAGCCTCCTCTACCTTACGCTACGCGGTTTGCGCTGCATCGCTGCCATCTTTGTCGTCTCTCTCTCACGTATTCCCGTCCCGCGCCCCGCGCTATCCCGTTACATGTTACATTCAGTTATAAATTACAACATCTCGTGTTTCTTGTACATACGTTTGGCGGTTACGAGTTACATTACGGCGTGTCTGACTGAGATTTCAAGTGTTCGCATTTTCTATCTGCGTGGACTTTCACGATCGTATTCAAGTCACGTGTAAGCTTTATAATGAGTACCGACAGTATTGAAAAGCTGTATAGGAACTTTGGCATTCTTGCTGACGCCAAAGATAAACTGGTACAAGTATGTATAATTTGTTGGTTACATCGAGTACCGGCCACGTTCCATTAAAAATATATGTAGTTGTGATTTTGTTTTTGATGTACATACGTGCAATCGACGCTATTATTTTATAGAGCACTGTTCGTGCAAATTGTTCCTATCGTATAAAACATCAAAATGCATTTCAAAGTGCCGAAAATATGTGTAACGTTCTATGTGCATCTGCAGATTACCATACAATCTATTATCAAAATTGAATTTTTTCCTCTGTATGTATATCATTATATTCTTTCTGTGAAGAACTCCGTACTATAGTAAACTATTCGCCGAAAACAGTTTCTGTTTTCAAAGAGCTACTCACTGAATATTTTAAATACTTATAATAGACATAGTTTAATCATCATTGTTTTTTAAATTGATTTATAATGCGTTTGGCAGAATGTTTATTTTACAATTGTTGGAAGTTTTTTCATGCTGATAATATTACATTTTTGAGATCTAGATTGATTTCAAAAACTTTACCTAGGCACATCACTTTATCCTTGTTTAACATTTGCCAACATTTGGTGAACAATAAAGATACATGGCTGCATTCGAGTCAAGTTTTATAACCGAGTCCTAGATAATTAGTCTTTTCTCAGCAAAGAAAATTCCAATAGTTGTAAGATAAACTATTTGCCGAATACAGCTATTGATTCATATAAGTGCGCCATACTTTTGAATAATTTGTTTTCAGCTTTGATGCCAATTAAAAAGGGATTTGATTTACAATATAAATTTAATCACATACATCGTTCCTTGTAAATTGATGGTTAACTTTCTCAAGTTAACTGTCTGGTTAATAATTTGCAATATTTTACATAAATGTACAGCACTCATTGATTCTTCTTATTACACAATGTATCTAACAGTCTTTAGCTATCTATCTATTATTATTACATAATTTTATCAAAATGGAAGGTGAAAAAGTTCTTCTGAAAAAATATCAAGTTTTTTCTTATTAATTTTAAAAGTTTGAAAATTTTCAACTATATAAGAAATTGTAACACCTGAATTTAATACAAATATATATAGTATGATAAATAGCCTATATGAATAGAATAAAACTGAAAAATAACCATCCATTAATAATATAACACTTTAAAAGGCATAGTCAATTTTTTTATTGCGAATTCTGGTAGATAAATGTAAATCTGTAAAAAAATAAGTAAAATAGAATCCAACTTTTTATAATAGTACAATAAAAACTTATTGAAGCTTTCACAATGTGAGAATTTTTTTCTAATTCTTACAGTCTAGTCCAGAGCAATATAAAAATCTACAATGAAATTCAAAAACTCAGATTGCAGACAAAGAATAAAAATTTTATATTTTCAACAGAGAGATAAGATTATGAAACATAAAATTATTTCAAATCATTATAGTATTTAAAAATTAGGAAAACGTCTCAAGTATAATATTTTTCAAGGCAATCCTTGATATGAAGTCTTACTTTTCTCGTGTCGCGGGCATATCCTAATTAATAATATTAAGCTGACTTTGTTTCCATTATACTAAACTGACTTGTCTGTTTCGAAAGAATGATTTCAGCCGATTATTCGTGTAGACCAAGAGCTTCAGCTTCATCTTTTGTTTAAATTTAATCATTTTTTAAATTTAATTCTTTTTCAATAAATTTCTATCTTTACAGTTCTGTATCTTAATAAAAATCACATTGTTATGTTTCTTAAAATTATGTACGTTTTACAGTCTATAGCTCGATAAAAAATTCTCAAAAAGTTTAATATTTTTACAAGAAAAAAAATATAATATATATTTGATAATATAAATTTACTGAGGGAACTTTGTATTGCTCTTGTAAGTTATCTTCAATACTATTTATATTGTAGCATGAAAAGGAATATTTAGAAATTCTGACAGCAGTTAAAGGATCGCCTAAGGAAAAACGGCTAGCATCGCAATTTATTGCAAGATTCTTCAAACATTTCCCAAAGTTAGCAGATCAAGCTATAGATGCTCATTTAGATTTATGCGAAGATGAAGATATGGCTGTAAGTTTTTAAATAAAAGATTGAGCTGTTTTCAATTTTAAATATGCTTTAGTAGCTGAAATAATAAATTGCATATACTACACAGGATGTATACTAAATACTGAAAGATTTTAAGAGGCCATTCCTCATATAAATTCAAGAAATGAAAATTTTATATGATCATATATCCAAAATGGTTTAATTTCGAAGATACAGTTATAATTAAAGGAAAAATTTGTTTTTTTTTTCTAAAAATTTCGAAAAATTATTTTAATAAAACTTTGTATATATTTAAAGTTTTATCATAATAACTCGAATGGTTTTCGAAATTTTTGAAAAGAAATGAAATTTTTTGAACCCAGTATCTTTGAAACTAAGCTGTTTTGGATATACAATCACATGAAAGTTTCATCTTGAATTTGTGTAAAGCATTACCCTTTAAAATCTTTTAGCGTACTTAGTATATACCCTGTACAATATCCTCATTTTCTTTTACAGATTCGAAAACAAGCTATTAAAGATTTACCAGCACTTTGTAAAGACAATAAAGAACATACAGCACGAATTGCAGATATCTTAGCACAATTATTACAAGCTGAGGATCCTTCAGAATTGGCAGTTGTACATAACAGTATTATGTCACTTATGAAAAGTGATCCTAAAGGTATTATTTAATAAATAATAATAGCTAAATAAATTCACTGATGTAACTTGGATTAAATTTTGCATTTGTTGTGGCCAATTTATAATTGTATACTTAATTATTGGATTATAAAACAAATTTCTGTTTATAGGTACCTTAAGTGGATTTTTTAGCCAAATTATTAGTGGCGACGATGGGACGAGAGAACGTTGTATAAAATTCCTAGCTATCAAACTTAAAGCAATAGGACATGACATTATCACGAAGGAACCGGAAGACTTGCTAATTGTAGAATGTAAAAAAGTATTGCAGGTAATTTACTATGATTTTTAATATAACGTAATGCGTGTGCGTGCGCGCGCGCGCG
>Ga0157364_1000584_pt1 | contig 26168 bp, 13 predicted proteins | sample AttsexASBM2_FD_111476 | JGI IMG/M metagenome (GOLD analysis project Ga0157364, IMG submission 111476) | Fungus gardens microbial communities from leaf cutter ant in Ribeirão Preto, State of São Paulo, Brazil - Atta sexdens ASBM2 | ecosystem: Host-associated > Fungi > Mycelium > Unclassified ... | reverse complement strand
TTCCTTTTTCTCTCTCGTTCTTTTTCTTCCTCCCTCGGACCTGGTGAATTCGGGCTAAATCTCCGTTTCAGAATTTCGATGGCGACCGCAACGAATGAGATCACCCTACCGCGTACGCGTTATGAAATATCTAAAGTGTTCATAGGGTTGCTACCGGCCAACCAATGTGTGCGTGAAGTCGAAGGCGAGAGATTACCGTTGGTAAAAATGCCGACGAGATTCGATCGTCGGCCGTTGTCGTCATCCTCGTTGTCGTTGGCCAAACGACGTGTTTACGGATTAAAACATCGCGTCTCTCTTCGCACAGCGCCGGCCTTCTCTTTGGGGGATTATGAGAATTCTGATGTTATAGCCAGGGCTTCTTATATTGTCCGTTCCTTCCCTGACAAATGTCCAATCCCTTTGGATCAGCCATCGAAGATACGGCTTTCACCGTATAGGGTACCGCCACAAAAAAAAGTAGAAACGAAAAGAGAGCATCCCCTAAGCTTGTCAACGAGCGAGCGAGCTTGAAAGCAAATGATCGCGAAGCGTTTTCAAAACACAAAGTGACAAATAGTCGGAAAAGAAAAAAGATACCGACGAAGTCTGCGTTAAACGGAATCATATGGAGAGATGTAAGAGGAAGCGACGTATTAGTTCTTTCTTAAAGTTCGTTCCTATTGAAGTTGATCGTGCAGATTAATATTCAACATATGCTTCTTCTTCTATTTTTGTAAAAATAAAGAAGAAATCAGTATATCAATCCGCACTATTAGCTTCAATAAGGACGAATCTTTAACTGTAACTAATAATATTTTACACGCAACTTATATAGGTATAAATCTTATCGTTATACTTTCTTTCATAAAAACAAGTGGCATCTTAATCAGCATAGAATATTTATCTGAAAATCTAATAATTACTATCGTAACGCTCGTACATAATATGTTATCTGTATGGAGTGATCAGCATGCCATCGATCAGTTATCGATCGATCAATCTGTCGATTACTATCAAGGAATGTTCCAGAACGACCATCTCGCGCGAAGACGCACGTCCGCGGCGCGTTCCACGGTGGCGAAATTCGTAACGGTTTGATCGATTCCCTTTATCTCCGGCAGCGACGAGACAAAAGGAGTCGCGCACAGTTGGAAGCTCCAAGGCAGCCTTGAGTTCGGCATAGTCCAACTCCCGCGCCTCCACCTGACAGAGGGCCCACAGATTTATCACCGTAGACCTCTACCCGCACCAGATATCATCTCGCCGCCGCCGATCTCATGTCCCGTCATACGTAATCCCGGCGCTCCGACAGCTCATCTATTTATGAGCTGACATTTCTTCCCTCCAAGTCCCTCTTTCTCTTTCCTTCATTCGCCCACACTTCGTTCAAACTCGACGCCCCGCCAGGAACAATCAGATTTTACATACGAGAGAAACGTAGGACGCATCCGTCTGAATTTTTTCCTCGCTTAGAAAAAAATGATGCTGATACAAAACATGCATAAAACGATTACGTTACTCTGTATACTTAAGCCTTGTTATTGACAATAAAATCAAGCTTGTAATATAAAATGGTCCCTAAATAAATAAGGTTTATAAAAAAAATTGCATATTTCTCCTAATTATTGCGACTAAAATCCCAGAATTTTTTATATACCTGAAATTTAATATTACTTAAACGACTTATAATGACACGGAATGCAGAGATACTTTAATATTTATCACAAGTGACTGTTTGTAAAACCAGATTCGACGACAGTGTATTCGGGGAGTGAAATTTAGGTCCATGGAAAACGAGTCGTGTCCCTGTTAATGTGATCATTTTTCAGGCAGGTTTATAGAGAGACGGTCTTATTAAGAGAAGGAAAAAATGTTTCAAGTATGGAGGCTTGATGACCGTTCTAATCTTGATCAAACACGAAAGTACTTATACGGAAAAGAAAATAATCAACATATAAGACATTCGAAACCGGATAAGTTTGGCTTGTCTATTCAGTCATATCTATTCATCTATTTCGATATGAAACACCGCGGTAGCGGCACCAATATGTTCATGAAAATAATGGCCATTGTAATATTCCGGAAACGAGCAGCAATGACACAATACCCATGCCATAATGTGTAAAATGATATTCCATCATTTAAAACGTAAAGATATCAAATTAAGACGGAAGAATATCAAATCTTATTGTGAAATAATTATACAATTAAAAAATGAATGTTAAATAATTAAATAAAAATTCTTGTAAAATTAGATCGATATTTCCATAATCATAACGGAAGTAGCATGTATCGTTATGTAAATCAACAATCTAACACCTCTTTCTTCCCTTCTGCCCAGTGGATTTTCCAACATACGTTTATGAGTAATGAATCGTGATTGCTGATCGTGAAGATTTGAAATAAGTGAATGGTAGAGTGTTATAACCATATCCGCGATGAAGCGAAACAGGAAGTGGGAAGGGCACGATTTTGCAATCTTCACCGGGAAGAATGAAGCGCGAAAAATGTGCATTTCATTCGGTGTATTCACGCACATGTTACGCGTAATATTTTCTTTGCAAGTTTATCAATTCCCATTCATTTTTGTCTCGTCATCATTTAAACGCGATAATGTCTCACAATTATTCCTTTTTGATTAGCAGATAAATACAATACTTTCATATGAAGTAAACCAAGCATCGATTGTATCGTGATATTTATAATGTTCTGAAAACCATTATAAAAATATTTATATAAAAATACACAAGTGTTATTGTCAGTATTTATCTGTTATTGCTTATTAATTAATTAGCTAATAAACGTGAAGGTACACAAAAAAAACAGATTTGCTACAAATAGATCTACAAATAATTTTGTCAGCTATTTAAGCTGGTTGTTAGAATATTAAAATCTTTTATAACATTACTCGTTATGACTTTCCTATATATTCATTCCTATATATTCAAGTAGAACATTAACGTCATGATAACGTCAAAATGACATTAAAATGAATCGAAAATAATTGAAAATGACTTTTAATCATTTTAGAATCATTTTGATATCATAATGATTTGTTGTTCTGCTTGGGATAAATATTTTGATAACCCAACAAAATTAATATTAAATGTATTTACCATGGTATCTAAATTTTTTGATACTTCAGCAAACTCAGTTTTTCCGATTTATAAAGTGATAGAAAGGCGCTTAATTATTTTTATATAGTTTTCCATTAATCATACGATTTTCACTTCGTGTTAATCGATCAACGATCTGTCGATGGTCATCTAAGTCGCAAACTTTCCTTGCTATCTTCCGCGTTCAATTCTTTGGATACTGCCTGTCTATCAGGTTTCAGACTGTGAATTGCCATCCGGTAGAGATACGCTCTCACATGATGCGCGATCATCGGATGCCAACCAGCCAACGATAATCACGTGGATTAAACGTAGCGGATAAGGCGCCAGGTGTTCGCGTTTGAATCTTTCTCAAGACGTATCAGAGAAGATAATAACGCAAAACAATTATTACTCGTCTGACATGATTAATACTTATCTATGTAATTAAATTAATAAGCGATCGTTCTTAAAACTGTCAGTTAAATACAATTAGTTGTATCTCAAGATCAGAAAAACAATTTGTTAAGAAATTCCATGTATCAATTAACTGGAAATTATTTAAGAGAAGATTATTTTTACAAATTATTAAATACATGCTATTCATATATTATACAAGTAAATATGTATATCTTTAACAATATATCTTTAAATTTTTAAGACAGATGCAAAAAAAATAAATACATTCTGGACAGTTTTTATATCCCAAAGTATGAGCACCACATAATTTCCCATTTCGGCAAGATTAAATAATCTTCAGTTTAAAATTCTAAAAAATTTGATACTCGCTACCCTGTAATTTGTTGAATTCGTGGCATTACAGTAGACACTTAAATTAATGTACGTATTATTTGGCAACTTATGATGGTTATTCCAGACACGGAAATTCAGATGGCATCCAGTCATCATGAACGAGCCAAGTGATGAGCACGAAAACGCAAATCAACAGACAATGATAATCGCGCGAATAAGACGTCTGGATGTCGGATATTCGGCTATGCGAGCGAGCTCACGCCTTTCTTAAACGAGCGGGGGCCAGAGTCCGGAGGAGAAAGCCCATGCCGACCGCGGTCAGAGAGGATCCGCGGGCCCGAAAAGAGCCGCGCGACGAACGGTGTGTGACAGCGTATAATCTCGCCTCGGCTTCGTACCCGTCGAAATAACAGGTTCCTCTTTCCCTCGTTCGCAGCTCAAGATCTTCCCTGCTTCTTCCTCGCTTTTCGACGCGACCGCGTACACCGTAAGCCCAATGTACCTTCTTATCCGGTACCCGACGCACAAAGTTACGGTTTCGCGTTGGGGACATTATTAAGCTGACACCGACATCGTCGTACAAAACAGGCTGCGGCGAGAAGGTGGTTCGCCAGATCGAGCGTCAGAAAACCGGATCTCGAAAGTTCTCGCATGCACATGTAAACGCAGCGCTCGAGGGGACTCTAACGACGATCGCGTGGAGATATGGCCAGTGCGAGTGAGTTTATAAAAGTTCGCCTGGAAGTTCATAACGCTCGTGTTCGCAGGTTAGTCCTTATGGCGACATTGCTTGTAAACGGTTCACAGCCGAAGTCCAGTTCGATAAACTAAATGATAATTCTTAATCCTCACGTATCACACTTTCATATCGCTGTTCGAACTTTTCTTGCTCAGTTCTTTGAGCTTTATTTATTAAATAAAACAGAAAATACACAGAAATTGTGTCTGTTATTTTATCGTTAGATACCGTTTTTATCTAAGCATTATTAATATGAAATATTAATATTGTTTCTGATAAAAAGATTTTTTTTCATGTATGTATAAAGTATTTAGAGAAATCTAAAAATTCCATTGTATTAATTAATGAAATGACTTCACACGGAAAGAATGATGCTGAGGTATGTAAAAATTTAGATAGATACAGATCTGAAAATAATTTTGCTATATATATAATTAAAATAATTATGTAAGAAACTCAAGCATGATGAGCAATGCTACAAGAACTTTTGACATTCCAGCAACCAGTTTGAGTAATATATTTTCAGATCTGTATCTATACTGAAAACAAAATTTACTGAATTTTATTAAATATTTGTTTGAATAATACTAACGAAATATTTAATGTAAAAGTATATTTATTTAATTTAAGTACAATTTTCTTATTTTAAATAAATATTTATTTACTATAAGTAAATATCTCGTTAGTATTATTCAATCAAATATTTAAGTAAAATTTGATAAATTTTTTTTCAGTGTTTTTAAATATTTAGATACTTCAGTAAAATAATTTAAAATACTTCAGCAAAATCATTCTTTCCATGTAGAATTAAGAGTACATATCATAATGTTTCCTCTGGGGATTTTAAAAGAACATACGTTAAGAATCAATTGCGATAAGATAGCGAAAGTAATGACAGTCACAACGTTATTATTTATCACATTTGCGAACCTGCGCGGTCAAGAGTTGCGCAATTTTTGATTAAGACTGCAAACACGGTGCTAAATGTTCCACACGCATTGATCCCATATTTCATGAATCAATTTCTCCATTTAACCAACGCGATGCGAACAGAACCGACCGACCGCTACCACGCCGGCGATCCTCAAGAGAAATCCGACCGCTTGAAAAATGACGTTTCGCTCGGCTAACTTCGCCGACGAGGGGCAGACTCAAAACTATCCGGCCGACTGCGGCCGGTAGTATATCGGTAGCTTTGAACCGGTTGTGGCCGCCGATTGCGACTCGCCGGAAATTAAAATGACCGAACACCGCGACGTTGTATATACATTAGACAAATATACACTGTATCTCAAATATGTATATGCGTGTGTCATTGCTCTTTCTCTCACACTGTCTCTCTTATAAGAACGGCGGTTTCACCATGACGACGATGATATCGCGTGCCACATCGATCCGCATGAATACCAAAGAATCAATCACCGTGCCGATCGGTGGTGCCGATAGGAAAACGTTGCACGATCGCGATTTGCATCGGCGGTCTGCAGCATTGAAATCATAATAATAGACTGGACCATTCTTATCGCGTACCGAATGGAATAAAGATGTCTTTAAGCATTCTTCTGCGCTCGCTCCCCAACCGGCATTATAACTTCGGAAATGGGAATCGTTACATCGTTCCACATGCGTGCACGTGATTATGAAACGGTACAGAACACAAACGAGCGAGAACAAAAATATTTTATAATATTAAAGTACGCGCCGCGAATTGCACTATTAAAATAAATTTTATTATTTTACCATTTAATGAATAAAATCAATTTCATGTAAAACTGTAACCGAAAATTTCTCATAAACTTTTACAGATAGTAATCAATATTAACTGTAAATATTTAGTTATGAATTTCAAATTCTCGTATAGAATTCATTACAGGAGAAATAAGAATAATAATAAATGAAATTACATGATAAATTCGAAAACAAATCAAAGGATAATTCTATTATCAAATTCCAATAGAACACCTGGTGCGGAACATTGCCATAATATCCTGCGCGCAATCCTAAAAGCTGGCGCTTGGCTCGGTTCTGAACCTCATTCTTTGACCCAAGAGTGCAGAGTCATTCGGAGCGGTTCACTGTCAACGTCGAAACACCACAATTTCCGACGATGATAGAGAACCAACCACCTGCACGAGATGGTGTTTGTCCGCGGCTTCAATATCCTACAGTCAATTAAGTGGCCATTGTGCCATTTGAATGCATTCTTATGTGTGCGACAAATATTAAATTATCTGAAGAGGGAGAAGGCTTCTCAAAGATTGGACATGCACAATTTTCGAAAAATCGATACAATATATTCAATTATGTATGCGAATAGAAATTTTCTAGAAGTGCTCTTATAGTAGTGATTACAAGATATAAAGATAATGTGATATATCAGTGCATTTAAGCTTTTCGCTCCAGGTAAATTGCTTCTCGTCGATTTAATCCGATACAACGGATATCGTTAACTAGTACTTTTCTAATATCTTCTCTGGTAAAAATAAAAATCGAAGCGTAAATCGAATGTAATGGGTTTACGCTTCTGTTACTCTTCCCTTACATTCGACTTATGCTTCGATTTTTATTTTCGCCAAGGTTAGTGATAATACATCTAAATATTACCAAAGTGTCTATTCTGGATATGAATATCTAAACTGCAGCATTTATTCCAAGCCGCAATTATTTGCAACTCGGTAGCAATCTCGCGCGCATCTCGGGTACGATTGCGACCCCGTATGGTAATCGTTACTCGGATGCTACAACGCAGATCGTTGGATCGCCACTCCTAGCTAGGGATATACTGCCGACCTTAACCTCCACATGATAAACACCGCGTCTCTCAGTACGCATGCACATGTATATTTTATCCTATCTCCCAATCGGGTAGATACTGTACAGGAAATTAAAATTACGCGGCTCCAGTGAATACGATACATCCTTACATTCCAGTAAAAGCGCCTGTACGTAAATCAATTTGTCACGCAGTACCGCGGAATTCTATCGTTTTCAGCGAAATCGTAGAATAACTCAAGAATACATTTATTCATGCCTGACGCACAATCCCCCTTCGAAGCAGGGTTCTCTGACTGATGCATATTTCTCAACCCGATAACAATTTGGCAAAGTAAATGGTATAATTCCGAAATATTCCACTGCTAAATGTGTTTCGATTTATCTCTTAATTCGAGCAGTCGATAATTTTTAGCGTGTTTCACCTCGCCTGTCGCAGATAATATAGCCGACGATCAATCAGCCACCGATCTTACGCGCTTACTGGACTCGGACTAGTCATTTGAAGATGTCCGCGCTCGTCGTCATAGCAGATTTCAGGATCATGAGATATAATCACAGGAAGGATCGTCCAACATTATAAACAGCATAGCATCACGCGAGCGCACGCCGAGTTAACGCCGTTGAAGTCTATTTCGTGAGGGTAGAATACAAAGAAAACGAAGAAGAAGAAGAAGAAGAAGAAGAAGAAGAAGAAGAAGAAGAAAAAGAAGAAGAAGAAGAACAAGAACAAGAACAAGAAAACAAAGATAAAGAGTAGTTGGAAGGAGTTTAAAGAATACAGCGGCAAAGGAAACTGTGTAAAGCAGGCGGTCACGAGAAAAACCACAGATCTCTTGTCTTCAGGTTCGCCGAGAGATGAACGGATGTATAATCTTCACAAGATAAAGAGAGATAGGGTAGTACGACAGGAGGAGAAGTTGGGGAAGAGAAAGAGAGAGAGAGAGAGAGAGAGAGAGAGAGATCCTCGTGATCACGATGAGGGTGGGGGCAAGGTGGATCGTGGATTGAGTCATTATGCTCAGAGGAGACCACAGGCCTTGATGCGGGAACGGCTGCCATCGACTTGTGAAAGGAAACCGGATGATTCAACGCGTACAGACAGACAAAGTAGTCGCGATGTCTACTATATACTGCTCAGTATCTTTTCCTCATTCAGTTCAGCGTCGTTGTTTCCTCTCCTGATTATTTCTGCTTCTACAATCGACTTTGGTCAGATGGACAGAGATAAGTCATAGAACGTTCATCAAGTTCGATCGCGGATGCACGCGAGAGAGTTTAAAACGAAAGACGAAGATAAACGAGATCCTCGATCCCACGTTAACTCATTATCGGCAAGTTCTGTGCTCGCTCTCCCAGAAAATTAATGGGATAGTAGATTCGCATGCGCTTTCATATCTTCCGTTCTTCTACATTCGGGCCTATTGTCCCTATTACAATTAATTCCTGCTCATTGAATTAATCGTCTCCTTGTTAGCACAATAAATATTTTATTTGTAGAACAAATAATTTTATTTCGATCTCTATTTTAAAAAATTTTTTTTCTATCTCGGGCAATGAAAGTCTATGACGATTTAACATTGTTGCTTCACTACCATACATGTCGGTTTTCAGCTACATTAACATTGTTCATCCAATGAAAGGGAAGTTCTCGCGTCACACGACACCACTAACATCAGCACGTATCATAATATTATGACATCAAGCCGGTTCTGACTGGTTTAGTATCGATGCTATTACCGAGGCTAATCCGCCACCGGATTTTATCTCGTCCTCAATACTAATACAAATCAAATGAGAACAAGATTTTAAGGCGAGTCGCTACGAAGAAAAAAGACAAGAAGAAGCACAAACTAGAAGAAACAGGTTCGGAAAATAGCAAGTACGTCCCTGCAAGTCAACAGAACCCGCAGAGCCTGTTGGCCGTTTTAGATCGATCACCCAGTTCTTAGGGAGGATTAAAGTATCTTTTGACAAGTCATTTTTGTTTGTTCGCTTCCTTTCTTCAAGGCAAGAAAGCAAACGAAATAGATTTCGACGTTGATTATGGTTTTATCTATCTCTCGAGTCATAAAACCAGAAATTAATTTCAGACATCAGACATTCAAATCTAAACTCCTTCTCTCCTGATATATAATAATAAAATTGCAATGGAAGATAGATTTTCACAAAAATCACAAGTATATTTATGTTTGAATATATTGTCGCATCAAGTCTGTCTCTCTCTCTCTCTCTCTCTCTCTCTCCCTCTCTCTCTCTCCTCCCCCCCCCCTCTCCTCGAAGAAGAAAACATGTCAATTATATAAAAATTATTAAAAGGAATTATGAAAGTTAAAAACTTATTGTTAGTCAAAAATGTTTATAAGAAACATACGATAAGATATAAAATATTTTCTTTTAATTGATATGAACGCAAATGATTATTATAGGCGCTTAACTGTTCATAGAATTAGAAGTAATTAATAAAAGGAAAAATCTGTCTTCTATTTTAAGCAAATAAATAACTTCAGTCGCGAGTAGATAATTAAATAATTTACCATGGATCAAGTATAGTTATTAAATTCCTAAGTAATAATACGTGTCTTATATTAGCATTTCATGCGTGAGTAACTAGGAGAAGGTAAATATAGTGACATAAACATATAATAAAGTCACTTGATTAAAGAGCCTTCGCAAATCGCATTTCACTGGTGAGAGGAGGATAAGCATTAAAGGTCCGTCGTGTCCTGGCGTAATCACGAGCGTTAATATTCTTTGCGCGTGCGTGCATACACGCGCGAGTACTCCTACGTGTCGACTGCGTGCGGTTCAATAAAAAGCCGCTCGGGTGTGAAAATCATCATCGCCGTTGTCTTCGTAACGACGCGGAACGCATCGAAGAAAAATGTACGGTCAGCTGAAATATACTCTGAGAAGTTCATTAGCTCTCTTAATGCGTAAGGGTGTTGCGTGCTATTGCGTGGCACGCGTGGGGTCGCGGCGCACGGCGAACAGCGGGAGATGGTAATTTGCGGCGTAATTTAAAGGAGACTTCATATACTTTCACGGGCATTACGAACGCTCCACTTGCGATTCGCGTAACCGCACGTTCATGTATCGCGACTCTCGCCTCGTACATACGAGAGATACGTATATACGCAACGCGGAACGGATCTTTATAATCTTGTCGCATTTGTCTGTCCGTTTAAATTGCCCTCTCAATTATCGGGCGTGTTAGGCATATTCGTTAAATCACCGATAATAACAATGCATGTGCATTGAAAACGTATAACTCTTCGCAAAATTGTATATTGCGTATGGCATCGGTTTCGCAAGTGTCCATTACTCGTTCTGTAACTTTATAGTAGTTTCGTATATGATTTAGAAAGAACTCGATTAAACCAGTAACTTTATGTCTTATTTAGCCTTATCAGAATTCCAACTATTTAATAAAGAAATACGATATGCAAATGCTATACATGACACTTCAGATAGATATCATGATTACATAATTGAATTCCTATTGCTTACCTTCATATGTATCGTACAAATAAGAAATGCTTCGCTATCTTTATAAAGTATCTTTGTAAAGTATCTTTATAAAGAACAGATGGAAGTATGAAAAAAACATATTTTATACAAATTATAAAATTATTGTTGCCTTGCGCAAATCTAAAATTTCTATTATTCTTTTTCTTGAAAAAGAATTATATTTTTTCATAGTTTCACATTTTTAATTTCTTATCCCAGTATCCCAATTCTATAACTCTTAACAGTTCGGTATGGTGCACAGTTTTTTTTACCATATATAATATTTACACAACAACAGTATCGATTTGTAGTTAAGAGTTGAATCGGGGTACAGGTCTCGTGTTTTATCTTTTTTCGATAATGTATAGATAATTGCTAAAGTACCGCTACATCGGGCTGCAATTAAGCCGAAATGAGATTGCCCCTCGCGAGGAAGAAAGTACCGTGTCATGATCGCGTTTGTGCCTTTTCGAACATCAGAATTGAAGAATTTACGAGTCCGTTGAGCGAGCACAAGCATTTGCCCTCCACTTCCTTCTGGCTGAACGTCACGTCTCGTGCTCTCTCGCGGTTCCGTTCGACCGGTTGGTCGAATTTCGTAACCTCACGTCGCACCGCCTCTCGTCTCCTTTCGGCCGTACGTCCATCCACGCGAATTCAATGTCCATGCAAAGCAAACGGCGGCTCCGGCACGGCTGTCAATTATCCGTTATATACGGCCCTGGACCTCGAACCCATCTTTAACGACCTCTCAAACTTAGCGAGAGGGGAAAAGAGAGGGAAAGGAAGAGGGGAATGATGGGACTCGTCCTCCCCCCTTGCGCCAAGAAGCGCCGAAAATTCACGGGGGGCACGAGGATCACGAAACAACGTCAATGACGACGGAGAGAACGGGATCGAAGACGAAGAGACGATGTGAGATAGACCAGGGAGGTTTCCACGAATCATTTGATATTCCAACGTTCCCGCCACGTAGCTCATGGGGATATCCTTCTCCTTTTGTCTTTGTCTCGAGGAGAGCAGATTCACCAGCGTGCACTGTGTTATACTTCACCGCCAAATGTGTCAGAATTGCAAATGCGTGCAGTCCGACGAAACACGTCGAGAGGCGGCGGCAGCGGTTCGATAGAAACAGGGCGCGAATTCCGCGGTGCGAGCTCTAAGATATATTCGAAGACGATGGAAAGAAGAATGTTAGTAAGGGGAAAGGAGCCATAGGGGACAATGGTGTGAATCGCAACCGAAATGTCGGAAGAATCTTAGATCTACTTTAACATGGAAATTTGAGACAGACTCTATTATTTTTGTCGCATTCTGAATGTCAACCCTTTGAATTCGACGTTTCTTATATTCCCATCGCGTAAAAGTTATGTTTCAATCGTTGTGAATAATATTTACACAAACATTTAAATGCTAATTATGTAACATTTCTATCTATTAATGTTTAATACTTTGATTTTACCTATCCTAATTTTCAAACAGTTTATGTTATTTTTTATTTCATTTTACGATAATAATTTTTTAATCAGGTAAAAAGAATATTTTCATCGATCACAAATGGATACTTAAATAATTTCGATAATATGATGGATAAAAACAATTGTTCATATCAAAACATAATGCACAAATTCGCGTTAGCGAACAAAGTTCGAGTTAACAAATCTTCTAAAGGGTTGAGTCACGCTTGTCCAGAAAGAACAGAGCAGTTGAACAGGATGTTAAAGTTAACAAGGCTTCATCCCTTTTCGCTCGTAAACGCCAACGCCTCGTAATTATAACGAGACGTTTCCTTCGAATATAACGAGCATAGCTGATAAGATCGGAAAGTAATAGCTCGAAGATAGCTAACACTTTGAATCAGTCCTTATTAAAGTCATGCATCAAATGTTGTAAATTAATAGAACGATTCCTATTTTTTAATATTTAATTAGCTAATACGAACGTGGATATTTATAAAATATTTGTGAAATTATGCATGTCATATAGGAAGTATTATCGTACAATATATAACGAACCGATTAGTCATAAATGTGAATATCGTTGCATGTCGTCAATAAAAATGTAAACTGGTTTTCGTGTCACTAACCTTAAATCTAAAGCGATCACAACGTCGAGATTAACTACAGTCTTCGGCTATGGTTTTTCTTTTCACAGTCAATCTGGAAAGATAACACACGATTCTTTGATTTTGGCCTTGAATCCAAATGATGCAAATGCGCACAGATAATGCAGTATCACACAAAAAATTTATGACGCCACGTTAGAAATCCGGAAAGGATAATCGCGTGATAGTTTGCTGATTCTTAATTGTCTCAAGATATTGTTTAACGTACAGGATGATCAAAATATATAAGTCATACATATTAAATAACATACATATTAATACATACATATTAATAGAATTAAAAGTAATGATATTAATATAACAATTATTTAAATTTAATATTAGAAAATATGATAAAAATTAGGTTTCAAAAGGCTGATAAAAAATATTATCAAGTATAAAATTATAAGAAAAGATAAACATAGAGAAAAATATAAAGCAAAGCTTTTTCCAATATCGTTCATCATTATATATGGGCGTAATCTTTCGTCTCTTTTCTCGATATCAAATTGCAATATATTCACTCAATTGAGCGGAAATGTGCCCACTTGAAAAATTGACTCTACTTGGATGGTCCCGCACACGCCGCGAATAAGATTGCCTTTGTAATTTCTCCACTGGCCTCTACAAGCCGCGCTTCTTTAAAAGCACCACGCGATTGAACGCGCGCCTCGCTGATCCGCCGAAGGTGCGTCGCCGGCCGGATAATGGCTTATTAACAAAGCGTTGCCGAGGAACGCGGGGAAGTGACAGAGGGGCCTTGACGAGAATCGTACGAAGGAATCGAAAAGAGAGACGGAGAGAATGCGAGAATCCTGACGCCGGGAGTCGAGTCACGGGTTACTTCGACGCCTTCGTAGAAAGGGTCCCAACACAACGGGGCTTTAATTACGCCGATATCACGGTAATTAAGCCGATCAATGCGTGCTATTGTGCGCCAAGCGGAGAGCCTCAGTGCTTCACCCGGGTTCCTATCCGCAATCCCGACTACGAGCCTCCTCCGCATGCCACAAAAGCATCCCACCTTCCGTGGGGATACAAGGATGCATCCTGCCTGCAGTCGAATCTTCACCGCAACTACCTCACCGCCGCCACGCCGTGGAAAAGCCATGACAAAGAACGGGGAGGAGAATAAACACAGTGACTCTCCCAATCTCGTCGATGATACGCAAACCGTTGGGCCTTCTACCTACCGGTGACGAGAACATCGGATATGAAGAACCATCGTGAACACTCAAATGGATCCCTTCATGGGGAGATTATTTCGTTCGATCGTTCGATCAGATCCGAATCTAATGGAATTCAATGGAGGGGAACGCTTCGCGGAGCATTGTTTCTATGCTTTTCAATCTTTTTAATCCTTTAAAGCGTGACGACCGAACACTAAAATCGTTCCATATCTTTAATGTGTCGTACTTAATAGCGATTGTTATATTTTGCAGATAGATTTAAGGGGTTCCTAAAGCGACAGAATTATCAATATTACAGATTAGAAAGTTCTCCGAATTGGCTGTAATGTATAGATTATAAAATCCTTTTACACAATTAAAATACAAAAAAAGATGCAAGATAGTCGATTTGGAAAAAAAATAAAAAAAATTATTATATTTAGTATCATTATAATTTTTTAATCTTTTCTCGCATTTTTTATGCATATTTTAATTGTATAAAAGGATTTTGCAACTTGTACAGCCAATTCGAAGAACTACTTTTTAATCTGTAATGTTGATAATTCTATCACTTTAGGATCTCCTTAAAATTTTTTTGTATTCAATTGATATACTTCATTTTCATCTAATTATTATATACAATTTTCTTATTAAAGAAGTATAAATTAAGATTGAGATATATTAGTTTTAATTTTAACATTATATTTTTTTTACAAAACTCTTGTAGTACTCCATTAAGAAGAAAGTTGTATAATAATTTATAAAAGCACATTAAAGGCACTATTAGGCAAGATAATATTTCGTTCTTAACGAACTACATTTATCTCTAATACTAATCTCTAAAACTACGAATGTATCATTCCGTTTGAATATCTGATTGCGCATCTTAGATTGATATGCGGTTCACATGAAACACATTGGAATGCCTCGTGGCAACGAATGGATAAAGTCATTAATTCCAAGTTGCATGTGATCCCCCTTCGCAAAGAAATACATTTTTAAATAAACATACTGCAATTATGGTAATCAAACAAGTAAAAAAGAAAGCCATACGTTCGTCTAATATTTCTCCAATATTTCTGTATTTCAATCATTATAATTACGATATCGAAAATATCAGCATGGAAAGTTTACGAATAATAATTCGACAAATTCTCCATTAAATTCTTTATCTTACGGCGATAAAGAAAGATGTAATTTTGTCTTACAAAATCATCTTTCGAAATAATTTGATGATCTACGCAGATATATGAAGAAATATATATATATATATATATATATATATATATATATATATTTCTTCATGCTACACACTGGAATATATTCAATACTGTACACAGTTATAGTATTTCTCAATTTTCTTGATTATCTCATGCTAACCGTGCGATTACGTTGATCTCAAATGCATATTTATTACTTACAGAAAAAATATGTACACTTCAAATATTTTGGAATCAATAAATTAAATGATATAAGCTTCTTATACGTTATATTGAAATAAACTTATCAGACAACATAAGTTCTAAGTTGTTCCATCTTTCGAAAAATCTTAGTTTATTCGCTTCCTCTTTTATCCATTAGTGATGAATAAATACCACATAATTTATCCGAAGGTGAAACAATTAATCCTCTCATTAATTTATATTTATATCAAAATAAAGAAATTCGTACATGTTTATAATTCTCATTATCTTCTACTTATTCTTCGAGAATATATTTACATAATTTATTTCCTTAATTAACGTACAGACATCTAGTTGCTATGTGTAAGTCTCTATTTGTAAGTCTCTTCATTAAATTTTTGTACGAGATGCAGAAAGCGATTTAAAAGAGCGAGAGAAAGAAAGAAGGCACGTTTGTTTGCTACTGCCTATACAGTTTTTCAGTGTTTGTCGTAAGAGTTAGGACACTGAACATCTCTTTCCGAAGACCCGCTTCATCCGGTGTTTCAAGTAAGAAAAATGTTCAGAAATGCGCCGACTTTGTTCCTCCACTTTTTGATTTTAACGTCTGTTTGTTCCACCATTTCCTGAAACATGTACCGATGTACCAGAGGACGGACTGGATTGCATTCGATTCTTTATCCGCAACTCACGCAGAGATAGCAAGGTTCCATTAGTTGTGTTTACTTGGGACTGTCAAAGCGCATTGAGAGACATATAGATTAGCAAAATATAAACACACTATATCTAATAAATTATTAGTAATAGATTGCGCTCAAATTTATCCTATAAAATTAATTAATGGATATGATTAAAAATGTTGCGAAATTTCCAAAATATATATTATTAAATATAATTAAAATAGAAAAACTTTTTCATAAAATTAAAATATCTACGTAAAGATGATTTCTCAAATTTTTATTATTTATTATTTTTTTATTATTTATTATTTAAATTAAAGAAACGTAAGATAATTGGTTATAACATAAATATATGTTCAATTGCATATATATGAAAATATATCGTGCATTGTATAATTACAAGATTTTTATGTCTAATTAAAGATAATTTTTCATTAAAATCGAAAGAGTAAGAAACACAGTTCCTACGTCTTTAAACATGCTCTAATATATTATGAATTTGTATTGACCAATTGTATTATTTTTTTAGGTCACGGTCACTGGTTCAACCACGACAAGTACGAACACAGTCCATCCTAGTGTAAACGATATGGACTGGTTCGCCGGTGTCGCCGAGGAAGAATTGTTGTATTACACCGGCGTCGGCAACGACGTCGATTCCTTGTGGGCTGTTATTGGAAGCTTTGTACCCCCGCCACCTAGACCACCTTATCTACCCGAAGAGAGCATCGCTACCGATGGACTCACTACTTGCGATTTATGTTCGTGGGCATGGAGGAACGACAGGCATTCTTTTTCTTTGGATGGCACCCTTGGTAAGTCTTACATTCTTACTCGTAATATAAATGCTATCATATTAGAATGCTATCATATTTCTTTGTTCAGATGATGTACTAGTTAATTTTAATTTAACTATTTGTTATACAAGTGTAAACAGAAGCAAGGATTTGATGTTTAAAATCCGCTTTTATAAAAGCTGATATATATAGAAATATACATAAAAAATATATAAAATAAAATTATATCTTTAAAAATAAAGTCCTGTGATACACTAATTATAAGATTACAAACATTCACAAGTAAAAAATCACGAGAAATTAATTCCTTTTGCAAAATCAAATTATTGATATTTAAAGAAAATTTCGACACTAAAAAATAAATATGTTTAATTTCTCATAACTTTTAAATATGGATTTTATTCAAACGTTTTAATTGTTCCATATTAACAACAATCGCAATTCAAGGGGTTTCTATCAGGCACGAGTAGAAGTACTATCAAAATACGTTCGCTTCAAGTAATATGGCATTTGTCATTTACTAAGCTCTGTCAGTTTTTCTTGTCATCACTTCAGCTAGTAGTTCTCAAAAGACGAGTGTTCTTTCGAGCCATACATCTGTCCACATCAAGACCGAGAGTTATTCCTCGTATACACACTCGACTGTGTTTGCAACGTATTTATTCGTCAAACAGCTTTTCCAGTCTAGTACGTGCTTCAGGATTTGGGGAGATTCCTCTCGAATAAACGTCAACGAAGGTTCATTGTAACGAAACTGTGAAATTCTTATTCTTCTAGACATCCTAATGAAGGGCGTTCAAAACACACACACACACACACACACACACACACACACACACACACACACACACACACACACACACACACACACACACAGATTCTCTTCTAATTATCTATTATATATGTCATACATAATTATTATTTCATGTATTATTCTAATATAGTTTCGTTAAAAAAAGGATAAATATATAATTAAACAAAGAAGATTTTTTTTTATTGAAAAGTTAAATTTAACGTGTGGTACGTGTGTACGTTAATTACGTAACAGTGTGGTACATTTTATAAGAATACCTGTACATACTACGACTTGGCTTGCGAACTTTTCAAAGATCTTTATTTCTCACTCTACCTGCTACACACAGGAAGTGTTATACGAAGATTTTCATTATTCGAAATTGCTCCAAATCAAGGGTTGGACACAGGATAAATGTCGGTGCGATGATGAGAGAGATCATTATTACAAGCACACGAGGTGATCGTCTTAAGCACGTTCATTAAACGTAATGATTAGTAATGCAAAGGTACAACAGCATACTGTGTTTTTTATCTCTTCTGTCGTGATTTTTGTCACATCTTAATTATGAGAGTGCAAAATGCATTCAATATACAGTTTTACATAATCGTAGATAATATTATATTATTTTTTCGTGTATAATTACATGCTAGAGAGAAACAGAAAATGATAATGCTGCTATACAAGAGACAGAAATAAATTGAAAAATATTAAAACCGCAGTAGATATTACAGAAGATTGCCGGAACATCGTTGAAAATTTCAATTTCATTGCCGTATTTTCTTATCTTTTCTTACTCATTTCTTGTCTCTCATTTGTATTAGCATTAATTATTGTAACAGACATTATTGCTAAAATTGTTTCCGTTTTTTTATAACGAAGGTTGCCCCCCAAATATATTATTTATATACTAATCATATATTTGTTTGTTCTTGATTTTAAACTGAAGGAAATTGATTACAATATTAATATAAGTGCATTGCAACGATAACAATTGTCGACTACAAAAGAATTCGTCAGACCTCCCTATACGTTTCCTATCGTAACGTGTAAACTGTAAGGGATAATTCTCGGATGCCCTAACGTATAGGCCGACCTTCACATCCGGTTGATGTGCCCCGACCAATCAGAAGCACGCCGGTCCCGCTCTCATGGTTCTTTCTTTCGGGATCGGTGTTCGCATGTACGCACGAAACATACGCAAGTTTCTGCATCATGACACGCGGTGTTTCCCCACTCCTTCGATGGGCCTCCTCAGGGGCCTCGCCCCTATCCTCTTCCGTCCCGCCGACCCCATCGTCCGGGCTCGCATTATCGCCATTACCATGAATTCCCGCAGTTATTACGCCTCTGTTGCACCGCCACCAAAATGGCGGCTGGGTGCATCCTACCGTGCGAGGAGGACGCACTCTTCGTTTGCTCTTCTTTTTATTGTGGCGCCTGCGCTGCCGGCATGTCGTGCTACATTATACCGCTCGACAATTAACGTCGAGAATGGCGGCGGTCGACGGTGGGGATAATTGACCCTGTCAGGACTATGACAGCACTTTTACACTGTTGCATGATTCGCTGGGTCGATCTCTTCTCGTACTTTATATTTTGTATCGGATAACTTGTAGCGTATTTCCGATCGCAATGAAAGCCGAGGTTTTAAATTAGATTTGAATCTAATCTCCCTTGATCGCTCAAGCATTTGTTTCCGATGATAAAATCATTTGATACCTCTTGCAAGTTCAATCACAATGCCATAGATATAATAGAGCATATAACTATTTATAAACTTCGAATGAAAGCTGTTAGTCATTACATCATCGTCATACCAATTAAATCTTAATTACTATCATGTTATAACTTGTTCTAACTTGAGAAAAAAAATTTCTCATTCTATTATCTTCATAAATGCACGCGTCATGTATTACATGGTTTACGAGAAACGTGTTTCGACGCGCGACTCGACATCCTCGTCACCAAATCGTGTACGAAGTATGGCGCACGAGTGGAACCTGACGATAAATAAAGAAAATAGAACCGGAGCAAGAGAGCGGTGCATCAGGGGCTTCAAGGAGGCTGGCAACGGCGGTAATCATCGCGTCACTTCCCATCCTTCACGACGTAATAATTACGAGATCGCGCCTCTTACTCTCGACGTGATGCAGGCCCGGGATGCTTGTCGACGAGAAAAGACAACGAGAGAGGCGGGGAGGCCGAGACAAAAGAAAACAGAGGAGAGAACGGACTTAATGCGAGCTTGCGAGTATCTTTCGGTCTTTTGCCTCATGTCGACGTAGGCCGCACGATTCGGCGTGACTTCAACAGCGAGCAATAACTCGTACATTTCGCACTCGAAGATCTGCGCGAAGGTTCGTTAACGCTCGACGAGGGTGGCATTTATTATGTGAACGACGAGTAAAAATTTCACACTGAGAGCCAGTAAGAGATTCGCAAATAGAACAAAAGGTGATTAATTATTGTACCCTCAAGGAATATTTCAGTCAAGAAAGTGTGTCAAGTTAACAGAGAAAAGTAGTTTGTGTATTTATTAAGTTTTCAAGTTCGCAGTGAATGTTAAATTTGATTTATCAAAAAAATCAAAAAAATATATAAATTTCAATTTTAACTCATTTTTGCAATCCTTTAATATCTCGTAAAAAATGCTTTGATATCAAATCTACAATATATTTTATTATATAATATAGAACTGAATTTTTTTTATTTATATTATAAATAAAATTATAGATTTAATTATTGTGTAGAGATATTAATATTTCTAAAACTTTATAACAAAATAGATCAATAAATAAATATCAAAGATAAATGGACTTGCTCATTTTTTATCATAAAAATCTTTTATGGCATTTAATACATTCGTAAAAATAATCTATATTATGACTAGATATATATTTTTGAGCTATATAATAAATAATGTTTTTTGATCTATATAAATAAACATATCAAAAAACCAAACTTTTATATATTTGTAATTACTTTTGTCTGTCTCTAATATTTGTCTCTTATTGTGTTAGAAATTTTATGTTTTATATAAAGTGGTTAATCTCAGCATCGGAATATAAATCGATTTAATAATGCGGAACGCATAACGGTGCGTGTATAAATTGCCAGACATTAATTGCACCATGACATTAAGCAAAGCGAACTACGCTGCACAAAGCGACCAGTCTTGATTCTCAAAGAAATAAGAAATAATGAGTATAATAAGTTACGATATGTAAATCACCCTCGTTCAAACACTTCCGGTTTCTAGGACTCTAAGTTAAATTAAAGCATTAATAACTGCATTAATTGTAACAGGGAATAATTGGGCTATTCAGAATAAATTGATATCTTCATTTAATTATTCGATAGATATAATAGAATTAAACTTCTCTGCATAATTCGAAATAAAACCCTCCTTTAAATAATCAAAAATTGTACATCTAATTCACGCTATGCCTGCGAGCACGTTTTGCTATTTCCATGGTACGATAACCAGCAGGTAGCCGTACTCTCTCGCGTATATCCGCACTGGACTGATGTTATCTTGTTGCGTATACGTCTGGACCAAGAGAACGTAACGAGGCTTCCCTTAGTTCAACGGTAAGCATCTCCTCCATTCCCTCTTCTTCTTCTTTACTGTTTCACATCGTCGTTTCCCGTGCTCCTCTCCATATCTTCCTTTTTCAACGAGCCACAGTGTCGAGCATTCGCTGCGACGAAAGTAAGCACCTTCGCGCCTGTATATCGCGCGATGCCGACGAATGCAAACGAGAACAAGTAGCAAGGAGGTCTCGTGCGTGCGAGAAATTTCATGGGCTAACTCTTGAGTCCCACCTTCCCGCCTCTTTATGTGCCCCCGAGCCGTACACTTTTAATCTAAAAGCCGATCTCGCCCACGTAGATTTATTGGCAGGACTCCCTCCCCCGGCGAAGCCGTATTCGAATAATACGAAGACTATCCCTCGTATACTTCGATTACGAGCACGTGATTGCACGCGTTAGAATTTAATTTGTTACGTCGTTTCATGGAGAATAGAACATTTTTTAATTGAAAGAAAATCCAAAAATATGATAAAAAATGTTAGATTAATTGATGAATATAATCGCTTCTTAAGGAAAAGATTTGTACATTGAAAGAAAAGATTGGCTGCTACAATAAATTAGATGATAAAATATGACTTAGCATTTTTAATTGACTGCAACAGCCAGTATTTTGTTGCAGCAATTTTTGATTGTTTTAGCTTATCTACAATGTCAATATAAGATTTCGATCGAAGGCTAACGCAACCAAAAATTGTCTGCTATAACCAATTAAAAATGCTATGCTATATTCAGCCAATTTTTTCTTTCAGTGTATAGTTAAAAAAATTTTGTAACGATCATCTTATTATTAGCGACAAGGCATGTTAAATACGGACGTAGATGCATTAATGATATATGAATCTATAAATGTATTTTCAAAAATAAGTGATAATATTTTAAATAATTATATATGTACATCATGTGCGTACTTTCTTCTTCAAAATGAAATTTATATAGATTTATACATTAATTCGTTTAATTTACATAATGCAGGAATATTATTTTTGTATTTTGATTTATTGTTTGATAAACATGGATAAAGACTCGTGTATTTATTAAAAACGATATTAACAAAAGAAAGAAATAAAAAATAAAAAGAGTTTCACGAAACAAAGCGAAATGATATAATACTCAAATGATATAATACTCAATTTCTTATCCTGTAATAGGATAAGAACGTTCATAATTAAGGTAAGCATTGATTCAATGTCTATAAAGTTTCTCGATTGTGTCGCCGGTATGAATACACAAGTAGACTTCATTCTGCCGATGATGGATATGAAAAATGATTCGCGATCTCGCGGAGAGGCACGTATGAATTATCGCAGGCTCACTAATGCCATCAGATAGCTGTCATGAAAGCGGAGAAATTACACAGGAAGAGAGGCTAAGACTGGTGAGCGTATTAATCGTGCATTTTAGTGGATAATTAATTCAACTTCAAAGAGTCACGAGTTAATTATATGTAAATAAAGATCGCTGGCGTAGATAGGCAAATCATCAATCTTGCGAGAAGCGGTCGGCGTACTGCTATGTTCGCCGGCACACATGTGAATTATAGAAAACGGTAAATTGGATAATGGTACGTTTATTACCGAGACAGTGCATTGCACATCGATGCCCACGCGCGAGCTCATGTATCGCACAATTTTGCTGCAACGAACAGCGATTGAGCGCACCGCTAACGATGATTGGTACGGAGTTAATTATCGTGTCCTCTATATTATTTCCCTTTGACAGTCTCCTCGTACAAATTATTCAAAGATTACGCATCGAAGTTTGCTTTATAATAGTGCATATTAATCACAACTATGAAGCTGTCGTAATCTACGTAATGCCGCGGCGATAGCTAGGATTAATTAGTGAGTCTCACGGTATACTAGTGCGCTAACGTTTTCATTAAAATAGCGAGCGAGGTTTATGACATTTCATTTAACCTGCGATATCTCACGCCGCTCAATTATATTTCGTGATTATATAATTCGCGTTACGCTCCGTTGTCGCAATCTCTTTTCGACGCCTCGCAAACAGCATGCCAATAAAATCTATTATCCATCTGTTCTTTATCGATGAACTCTTTGAACCGGCGCAGTGCAATAAGTTAAAGTGAAATAAATATATATTTGTTTCATTTCAATTTATTGCACCTTATGCAGCAGTTCAGAGAGTTCATCGATAAAGAACAGACGATATGTTCGTGATTCTGCAAGAAGAAATAAAATCGACGTCGCCACAAATTAAAATCCCCGTGTATTCCGTTGCTTAGCGATGAATTTACCATGATGTAAAGATCGCAGTACAGACTTTTTCATAGCGCATAGTGAGAGCAGCATACAAGAGAGTCAACAAATTAGAATTCTTTCTTTCCTTCCATTTCATTGAAAAGTGAAAACTTTGATTGATTGTGCAAAAATCTGTGCTGCAGCGTTAAATATCCATTCTTATACAACATGCAGTAAACAAACATCATTTAATTATATAAAATAGTAATCGTAAAATAGGAATCATATGGCGATCATATTTATTAATTTCTGGTATGAAAGGCACCAGAATTAAAATTTTATTGTACTTTTTAAATTCTTTATATTTATATATATAAAGTAACGAGAAGAAACATACGTAACTCAGAAAAACACTTTTATTCTTATCCAAGAACTGTTAGGAAATCTTCTTTCTCTCATATTTAAATTTTTCTCGAAGACTTTCCTTTAGCAGCTGACTATTTACGCTTTGCTGTTTCCAACAGTATTTCAACATAATTAAGATTACCTGAAACGATTATATGAAGACAGTTGAAATCATTCCGGCGAGACTTCCTTATCTGCGGCACTTACCGAGCTATGCCGAACATAGTTGCTTTATCTGGACAACACGAAATGTGGCGCGGTACCGAAAACATCCGCGTTCCACCTGCCGATGGCATCGCGCTCATTTAGGAATGCTTGTAAAGACGCGATCGATCGTCAGAAGTGGTCGTTCTTTATCGTTCTTTTTCAACTTTCTTCTTGTCAACTCGCGTTGTTTCACGTGGGAGTGCGGTTAGGTGAGAACGCAAAAGAAGATGTTAACACCTGTCACGTATCTCTATACTAAACATCGTAGAAATACCACAATATTCATGGCGATCGTCGTGAGTCAGAAGATTCGACGAACCCGGTGGCAACCCGCAGAGACTAACTTTTCCTACCCCGATTGCGGCGAAAGCTGTCGACCTCCTGCGCGGTGTGGCTGCTCTTCACAGAATTTTATACGAACCACCCAGAAGTAAAATGGATGTCGATATCTTGTACACTTAGCTCTTTCTGTGAGATAATTAAGCTCTATTCCAATTTTACTCAAACTGTATTTGGAGAACGCTATAATAATTTCTTGTTGCGCATATCATTAAGATATCTTATTAATGTGAAAGGTTGAATTTTTTATACAACATTTTTTGCAGATATAAATAAAGGTATACCTTTTTTTATGTGAATAAGGATTTTATTAATTTTATTTCAATGTACTAATTTTGTGTTAAGTGTAGCATCATTATACTATAATAATTTTCAGTTTCTGTGAAAAAAAATATATAAGAAAATGTAAAAATAAAATGATCAAATAGTCATAGAAAAAAGTTATGCCTTTTCATGATATTTTGATTTTTTAAATAAAATCTTCAACTTTCTATTAAATATACGTGTTCATAATAGTAACTCTACAGACAAAAAGTTCTTCGGACGACTTATGATTCGCACTATTACATGACGTTAAAAAATAAAGTCATCAAATTACGACTCATCGATTATATTCCGAAGTGACTGTAATGTCGTTCCGTAAAACGCGACAATGGCGCCTTTGTTTTCCTCCTGAACCTCTTCTCGTACATTATTAACGATAACGCGCATGCTTCTTGAGAAGGTTTTTAAAGACATACTCCGGCTTCGTGAAGAAGTGCTCTTCTATCTTTCTTGTTCTCCGTGCCTTTCTATTTCGCTTCTTTTTGGCCCAACGTGCGCAGAACGAGCCACACACAGAAGAACCTATCCACTCGATTCTATTCTTACACTTTTATCCGACGTAGGTACGAACCTGACGTTGACGTGTACCAAGTACCTTCGAGCGTGTTTCTCGAGTTCAGGGTTGATGTAGTGTATGAGCGAACGATTCCGTTAACTAAGCTCCGTTTGTATAAGCACAGAGTATTTCTCACGAACAGCCACTGGGAATAACCGACTGGTTCTTCAAAGAAAGTTTTTTGCTTATTAATGCATGCAGATGCCATTAATATGCCAAAAGTTTCACTCATGAAATTAGACATTACATGACACGTTATGAAAAGCTATCAATTGTATAATTTGTACTTTCACATATTAATATATTATGTACTTCTCTGTACATATATTCAATATTGAATAAATATTGAATTGCTTTGTTGCGTTTCCAATATATTATTAGCATCTACAGATTTTTACAATATATACACTTTTTCTGCACTCATATTTATATTAATTATATTTTTATTATTTAAATCTTGTATAATAATATTTTTAAATAATTAAGGATTGTTATCAAAGTACAAAATGCATTTCTAAAAAAACATGGCCGATATTTGACATTTCCAAAATTGAAATTGAAATTATTTAAATATATTTCTGGATCAGAATTTTTTAATCAATCATTCCAAACATTCTATACATTTATTTATATATGTTCAAATAATTTTTTTGAATAGAATAACAAAATATATTTTACTTACTTGTAAAAACGAAGATATTTATCTCTTTATTGAGAGAATTTTATTGAGATATCTTATGTA
>Ga0157364_1000583_pt1 | contig 26172 bp, 11 predicted proteins | sample AttsexASBM2_FD_111476 | JGI IMG/M metagenome (GOLD analysis project Ga0157364, IMG submission 111476) | Fungus gardens microbial communities from leaf cutter ant in Ribeirão Preto, State of São Paulo, Brazil - Atta sexdens ASBM2 | ecosystem: Host-associated > Fungi > Mycelium > Unclassified ... | reverse complement strand
TTTAATAAATATTTAGTTGAATACTTCCAACTAAATATTTATTAAATATAAAGATATATTTATTTGATACAAGGAATGTTAATTTGATTTAACAATCATTTTTTTTATTGAACAAATATTTACTTACTGTAAGTAAATGTTTAGTTGGCAGTATTGAACTAAATATTTATTAAAATTAACTTATATTTTTTTCTCAGTGTACATACACACACTTCGACGTTTTGTTTGTTAATTATCCACCCAGCAAACGAGAATAGATTGAAATGGATTCAGAAATACGGATTCATGAATGTTAAAATGAATCCTTTTCAATCCTGAATGCATTTTTATTCATTTATAAGTATTGTATAGAACATATCTCTATGCCTTTCAATATTAGCATTTTCTGCAAATCGTGCACATCGTAAATACTATTCAATTCAGAATTGTGAACAGGAAATACAGTTTTTTTAATTTAGTTAAATTCAAAAATAATATCAGCAATTTCTGTGCAATATGAATACTGCTCATTACAATATTCTCAATATGAAATAATTTTTCAATCTAATTTTTCGTTCGTAATTTTTCGTAATTTTTTTAATTCAACTAAATTCAAAAAAGTTGTAACGTAAAAATAATTGAGCTATGTTCTTTTGTTTCTCTTTGATTCGAAGTAAAATGAATGATCGATGTGAACACTCGCTAAATCGAACAGCCCGAATATTAGGTTAATCACGGCATACGATATCAGCCAAGCGAGATTTGATTATCCGACATTTACCCATAATAATGTAAATTGTTTATACTTTATTATATCTGTTAAATGATGATATTTTTATTATATCTAATTTTATTACTAATTTAGCTGGTTGTAATTGAAATAAAGAATAAATAACACATTCATCAATTGAAGAAATGGTGTAGCGTATAACATAGAAGATTCATAATCCAGAGATCCCAAGTTCGAATCCCACTTTGGTGCCCACTTTGTTATACCAATAACAGTAGTTAATTTCAGATATAATTATTATAAATGTCTTAGAGATAAAATTTGTAACCCTTAAATATGAATGTTTTTTTTTTAAATATTAAAGTAGTATCAGCTTGAATCCAATCCATTCAATCCATTTTCATGGATTTAAAGTATGCGTTAAAAACATTTAAATCCATTTTAATCCATTCTTGTTTGCTGAATCTAATAGATCATGTATAAATATATATAGAATTACAATCGATAGTAGGAACATCACAATTTAAATTGTGAAATAGAAGTTTATGAGTTACTAATAACTTGCCGGTACAAATTTGGCGGTCGCAACACGAAAAGAAGGCAAGGAAGCGGAGGAACGAATCGAATGATGTAATAAAGGGAGTATTTTTTTAAATACTCCCATGCACCATGTGCTAACATAAAAAATCATTATTAATTCTTTGGAATTAATAATTTTGTCCTATATTTTCGACTTACTTTCTCATGTAAAATATACATATATCTGCACCTCTCGATTACATCAATAATAAATCGTCTTACATCATGCAAGATATTACATTTTCATTGTTCGTAAATAATTACAAAGCAATTACGTAGAGATGCATGCGAAAAACGCGTTTACATATTTATACGCACGTCGATGTATAACAATACTGTGCGTGTAAAGAAGAATGTCGCTGATCTTCAGTGCGCGCGATTTGAACTGCCCATTTCAAATGTTATAACGACTTTTCAACTGTGTAAAATGTTCGTTTCTACCTTGTCCTATTTAAATACGCCGGAACATGTGTTTTATTTGCAAGCTTACCTACCGAGAGTCAATGTATTGGGTTGTCCGGAAAGTTCGTGCTGACTAACCTATATAATTTAATAAATATATATTAAAATTTAAATTTTCTGCGTTTCCATTTTCCTTCAACATCGGCACGAACTTTCCGGACAACCCAATAGATATAAAACGAAGGATCAGTTAAGTAATTATATTCATTAAACATTATTAACGATTTTTTCCATATTCGTATGTGCGTTTAGTATGCTTTTTCAAATTTTGCTTGAATGCTCAGTAAGTTTTCTTGAAAATTTCTGTGATATACGATAAGATACGCTATTTCGGAGCAAGACGTCTGAAACGTATCTAAAAGGTTCATTAAAGTTGCAAGCGGATTAAATTACTAAGTATGCTTTATTAGCGAACTTTGATACTATAATTTTAAGTTTACTATATATATATATATATATATATATATATCTCAAGTTTTTAAAAATACTTCTCATTAATTTGATGAGCCTATTATATAATATGTTAGAATTTTTAGCCATTTTCGGCACAAAAGGGTCTTTAAAATATGTCAATAAGTAGATTAAATCCATTGATGAAACAAGAAGTTCCAACTTCAAGAACGTTAACAATTAAAAATTGCACAGTCAAAAAAGTTAATCAAAAAAGTTAAATTATTTCAGACATTAAACTCACAATTTTTTTTGCTGAGAACGGCATAGAAACTATCCAAGTAAAGTAACTTTTGACTTTCCCATGTTAGTAGATTATTTAAATTCCGTAATTGGTATCGAAATTTCTTTTGCACTTTTTCGCTCTTGACATTTAACGTAGTGTAAAAAAATAAGCAACGACGAGAGAAATATTAGGATGCTTCGGGATTCGAATCGAGACCTGGTTTCCTCCATATAAGCATCAATCTTTGCCACAGCCTTGACTCTGATAGTTTCTCTGTTGTACCTGTTATTTCATCTAAATTTCTTACAGTAAGTAATAATATTTAATATTACAACTTTGTCCTCTTTTAAGCATTTAAATTGCTTCACGGTTTAATTATACGTGCTTAAAATAAAAGACCTCGCGTCCGTTTATAATAATGTCGAGAAGTCTGAGTGTACAATGTTTATGAATCCTTATCAATTTCATATACAAACGCGTGCGCAATAGAAGCATATAATCTTCAGACTTATTAATTTCATTGTAAATTTGACGTGACTTTTTGTATTACTGGATTGCGCGTTTGACACAGTGAATTTCATAAATTGTATACATTCTGATTCTGCGTATCACACACCGAAATGTTCTTTCAGACTCAAAATACATTCATGATTAGAACCAAAATACAACCAAAATTTATACAAGAAATGTGTATTTAAGCGTTAAGATCCGCTTCGACTGAATATAGAGTTGTTCTTATTTAAAATTTGATTTATATACATATATATATATATATATTATAAATATTCATATCAGTCTAAGTCGCTTCATATAAGTCTTTTAAATTATAATAACATTTTCGATAAAAGGAGTTAAATCGAGGTAGGCGAGTTTACGGATGATTTTAGCAACATTCTCGCGTTCTCTTGAGAGGGTAAATATCTTTGCGAGGACATTTTTAGAGCGACTGGTTTGTTTATTTTGTGCAACGAGGGGGCGTTCTCAATGTAACGACGTTCTTTTCTGAAGGCGAGCACGAAGCGCAGTGGATCGGCGTCGCATAGGCCGGTGGTCGGCATAGCCGTCTCAACCGCTAATTGTTGCACAATGCTCTCTTGCGAGTTCACAGGTGCATTGCACCAGAAATCCTCTCACTGCTTGCTTCTCCCGTACTCGTGTCGCTCAATGGCGTAGAGAGTGTTATCCTAGAAAAGGAAATATCAAATCATTGGATGTTTTCATCAAGTAATAAAGAAAGCCAAGATCGGTCAAATTTTGGATGTTATAAATAATACATTATATATTCTTTTATTAAATCAATTTATTCCAGATATAATTGCGAGCCGATAACATTCGATTTCAACACAATCATCCTGAAACGCTAATAATCCCTCCTAAATTAAATTAGAAAGAAAGAAAGAAAGAAAGTAAGAAATTTATTGCGAAAAATATTACCTCAGCCAGGATTCGAACCTGAGACCTCTCAACTTTTCGGGAAGAATGTTTTAGCCAGCTCAATCATTGAAGCTTCCGAGGAAGACACTCCTCCCGAAAAGTTGAGAGGTCTCAGGTTCGAATTCTGAAGTAATATTTTTCGCAATAAATTTCTTACTTTCTTTCTTTCTTTTTTTCTAATTTAATTTAGGGGGGATTATTAATGTTTCAGAATGATTGTGTTGAAACCGAATGTTATCGACTCGTAATTATATCTGGAATAAATTGATTAATAAAAGAATTGATTAATAAAAGAATATATAATGTATTATTTGTATATAACATTCAAAATTTGATCGATCTTGACTTTATTACTTGATGTATTCACATATACAATCGTGCTTAAAATTCTTAATATGATTGAGTATTTTCTATTTGATGAGACAAGTCGATATAAGATATCGTTCTATCTTTGTTACTCACTGAATATTAAGAAAGATAGACTAATGCTTGTGTTAATTTGTATGACCAAATGGAAAACAGAACTGAAAAATGAAACTGAAGGGAGAGTAACTCGATATTATTAAGACATTCAGATGACTCTGACCGTTTTGACCATTTTCAAAGGAAAACTTTTAGCAGAGATTTTTTTCTAAAGCTTTATTACTGTTACAAGTATTGTATTTTTTCGGAAGAGATATACTTGTCTGGGACTGTGTAATCAGAACATCCTCAAAATATAATAATGAGTAAAACTCGGTTGAAATTATATCCGTTTATATATATATATATAAACATTTAAAGCGATAAGATAGAATGTTTTGTATCAATTATGGTAAATAGCAGATTGTTTGAAACCGTTTAATCGTGCGACAGTTTGCCGTGGAATATCCTCCTCTCTAGGTTTCCGGTTCATTGTTACGATACCGTTTCTACTGACGCGAATGTAATTTCGCAATTCTCGACCTCTTCCTTCCTCTTCGCGAGCGCGCGCGTAATTCGCGGATACGCTTTTCTGCATATTACATTTGCTCTATACTGTGCTTATTTCCAACGCCAATTGGCTCTCTCCTCTCTCTCTCTCTCTTTCTCTCTCTCTCTCTCTCTTTCTCTTCCCCTTTCCTCTCTTGTACCGTGTCGACTGGGGCACCGGGATCCGCGTGCGATACGTGTCACTGACAGCAGTTCCAGCGATGTTGAACGGTAGCATCCTGTGAGCTCAATGCGAATCGACGATGGCCACACCGGTTAGCCATTATCACAGATGAGAAGATTGGTCCGGAATTTTCGTAATTAACACTGATCGTCGACGTACGACCACCGTGCTCTACTAGTTATTGTTTCGTATTCAAGTGGAACAAGTTATGTTCCCGCAGCGCGCGATTTGTTAACATTTTTGCGAGCTCTTGCCGATGGACGATAAGTATGCGAAACGTTCGCTTATTCTTGTGGAAGAAAGGAATTCCGCATATTTTATGCTTCGATTATCCCGTGTGATTTCGAATGATCCTTCCTCTTGATTCGGATGTTACTTAACTCTGATCTGGGAATGGATTACGTAATATTGTTCGTGTTGTGTATTTTTTTGAGATAAGTAGACTTGCTCATACGCTATTGCAAAAATATGGCTTTGTCATCAGAACACAGTGAAGATTATATATGTAATTTCTAAATTTATGAAAAGTTACCGCATCGAGACATAACAGTAAACGCAACTTATCAAAATCTTACCAGAGAGAAACCTGAGAGTGGATATCCCTGCTTTTTTCGTGTATCAAACTTCGTAGGGTAATGTCCACATTTTCGTGGTTGTCTTCTATGCTATTACATGGATTAGACAAGGATAAACGATCAACTTTGATGGATGTAAAAGACTAGAATGACCACTGTCAGGTTTTTCTTTGCTTATATTTATCAATGACACAATATTTCCGGGAGAGATTGCGCCTTGAGTCACCAGACGTCAAGATTAATCTGGCTTAAATAGAATATATTAATATTAATATTGTGTTTTATGTTATTTTCAAAATACACTAAAGGTACACCAGTCAAAATAATCTTTTATGTGTTACTTACAACATCAACCGGTATTATATGGAAAAAATTTACCTATATCGTAAATATATTATCTACATTGAATATCGTTAATGAATATATCAAATTAGAATTAATATTCTAACTGACAAATATACGTATATTTAATAATTTAAAGCTTTATATCACATTGTACCCTTTAAAAAAAGATTGTTTTTGGGATCTTTTTTCAAGTTTCAAATGAATAAAAATAGAAGTTATATGCTGATTTGAATAATGTCGTTTTCCAAGAAAAAAACTTTTTTAATTAGTATATTATTGTTTGCAGTCGGACTTGTTATATAATTACTTTTTATCGTCGATATTGTTGATTTATGAATCTCGAGGTGAAGAAAAAGTCCTCTGTACGAATGTCAGCTGCGATTGAAAAGGTTAACGGAGCATCCGCTCGTGGGATTTTCTTATCTTGAACTTTACTCGATCTCTCGAGCCGTAGTAAAGGATTCCAGACTTTTTTGACCGGTATGTACCGGTCCGAGTGACTGTTCCGTGGATTAGAGATGGAGTATCAGTATACGATAGTCTGTTCTCGTTTCTCTCTCTTTATGAAGGAAAGAGAGAGAGAGAGAGAGAGCTCCCCTTTGATTTTCTAAAGTACCGTTTTCTTCTATGAATCTAGCGCAATCCATCTGTTTCTCTGTGCAATATGTGGAGCCTCTGTTACGCCGTTGCTGACGTTTTAAATTCTCTCTTCTGTGCCGCGTGATAAAAATTAAATCAGTGAAGTCAACATATACATACATCGTGTCGCTGTGACATCCATCTCTTCTCTAACGGATTTATCCTTGTTATCGAAGAAGAAAGAAACGTCTCTGAATTTCTTAGAAGTGCATCGATAGAATTACGTTTTAATCAAAAATAGAAATATCTCAGATAGACTTGTATAAAGATCACGATACGCATAAATTAATTTACTGAATACTTAGAACAATTTTATGATTACTTATGACATTATAAAAGCAAAAACATTAAGGTAATTACATTAAGGTAATTATAAAATTCAGATTATGCAATGATTAAGTGTTTTAGTGTTAAATATCCTTGTAAATATTATAATGTTGCAACAACATATGTATGAAAAGTATGTATTTTCAGATTTATAATATTATTATGATATTACTATACGGAACATTAACATCATACATACTTAAATGCAATACATTATATAATACTTTTACAATTATTATATGATGCCATATAGTAAGTATAAATGATTTGCAAATTTTTATTTATTTCATGCCGCATAAAATATACGAATAAATATACTCTACAAAATTTTATTTTATAAAATAAACTTAAACTCATAGATTGTCGTTTTCAAATAAGTGACAAGCTTGCAATTTAAATTCCAAAATAGACGTGTACGCATGATGTAAAAATTCAATATCTGATTGCAGATTTAAATTATTGTTTTGCATGTGAACATGTAATATTTCTGAAATCCACCTTTCATAAAAAAATCTTTTACTATCTAAATCTTGGACTCCTCTATAATCAAATTCGTGAATGAATATTATTAATTTACAGTTACTATGTTTACAGTATTATTTTGTTTATTATGCTTGTTATAAGAAATTTATCGTTGTATTTCGAGATACACGCATAAAATTTGTAGAATGAAAAGACAGAAATATTATTGTTACGAAAAGTGACTCGAACTGTGTGAAATAATGAAAGGAACATTTCGCGATTTCACTATTTCCGCCGAAAGAATTACATAATTAAGGAATATGTATTAAGACGAACATCGTATCTTTCATGTTATTTTCACTTCAGCGAAAACACTCGATTTGTAGCCGAAAGAAAAGACGTATATATAGGTAAAAGGATATATAAATAGGTAATGTACGTTACATCGTGACCGCATAGTTTCTTAATTACGTCTCTTCCGTGACACATCACTACTATATTACTATCATTGCTGTCGAGGTCTTGCGGTTCTCGTCATTATCCACTTATCATCGCGACTTCATTTGCGACTTCGAAATTCGCGAACAAACAGACCTTGTGTTGTGCTTTTTAAGCGCTGTTAAATATTAAGGGACAAAATTTAAAGTAGGTACTTAAATCAATTCGTTGAATTAAATAACATTTTATTACTTTTAATTTTCACATCATATCAAAATTTATTATTTTAACATAAGATGTACAATTAAAAAAAAGCATCAACATATATTCTCTCGATGTTTTTGCTCTTTCGCGAGAGCTACTTGATTTCTTGCGGAACGAAGAAGAATGAATTAATTTTGATATTTGTCTTGGCCATTACAGATTTAACTCTCCATCGGTAATATTAAATTTTAAGGCATAATCGATTTTTTATTGTAAATTCTGGTAGATAAATTCAAATTTGTAAAAAATACGTAAAATACAATCCAATTTTTAAATAATAGTAAAAACTAATTGTTAAAACTTTCTCAAGAATATAGGAATTTTTCCAGATTTTTCCATGGTAGAAATTTCATGCATTATTTGAGCAGTTATTAAACAGTTATACTAACTTCTGTCTAGTAACTGAGAAGGAAAACTACTTAGGATCCCAATCAGGATATAATGCAGTTGTTGCATACAAAAGTTGCGTAAAATCTGAATCCATTTACTGAATAGAAACACAACAAATAATGAATATTAAATTGATTAATAAGCAAGCAAACTGCTCATGGGCACAATAAAATTCTATCTCGTCCATTTCCTACTCAATATTGACACAATTAATGAGAATACAGTAATATTAGATAGTAACTGGATAGGGTCTAGAAAAACTGCATACATTTCTACCTGGATTTATACTGTCCGGAACAATAACAAAATCTGTATCGATCCAAATTGCAAACGAAGATTGAAAATCTTACTGATGGAAGTTAAATCGAACGGAGTCTTTTGCCGACGTTTACAGGTTATAGTCACAGGTTATGCGTCCAGGAGTTACTGATCCGACAATAGTCATGCATTTCCATGATACGATCGATGAAGCATACGAAATGCATGGGTGCATGTCATATTCGTTGCGTGAGGTTCCTCTTCAACTTGTGAAGGTTTCCCTTTCTGTTTGAACCTCAACCAATCCGTGTATTGGTCAATATCTTACTTTCGCGCACGTAGCAACGCGTTCGATACATAAATGGTATTTAATATTAAAACGAAATTTTTGTTGAAAGTGTTAGGGGCTCCGCATAATAAAAGGAACAAGGAACAGAGAATAAGATAATTTCAACCTATCAGAAACTGTATATTCTACAATACATGATTTCTGATAGGTTGACATTCTTATTCTCTGTTCCTTGTTCCTTTTATTGTGCAGAGTCCCTTACACGTGGAATATTGATTTTCAACAATTTACTGGTAGTTTCCGGAAGAGAGAGAGAGAGAGAGAGAGAGAGAGAGAGAGAGAGAGAATATATAGAATATGTAAAAATAATCTTGAATATGATTGGTTTATACATTTAGATCCAGTGAGGAATTAAGGGCAAGATTAAAGATATAAACATATTAAAGAATTTTATAACAGTTGCAAAGCTAACTGCTTTTTCTGCTGAACGTAGCCATTCACATGTCAAGCGACCTGTTTTATATTTTTATGTACATGGCGTCGCGATGCTATCGCGTCGCTTGTTGTTAATTATTTATTTTTCTTATTATTAGATAAACAAATATCTATATTTGTTTAGGTTATAAATAAACTCATATTCAGGTATACTTCGCAACATCTGGCGATGAGTTATAACTGTACACTTTGTATTGGCGAATTCCTTCGTGGAGGCAGACGTTAACCAGGTTATGGCCGATTTTCTACCTTTTCTGATGAATGATGGCAAAATTTGAAGTTGTTTTTTCTTTATCGCCGTGTTGTCTTCCACTGTCTCGTTGTATATCGACAGATTCCGCATTCAGTCTGATTCAATCCTCGTTCGCTCGCACGCGCATTTCGCGCGGAGGAGTAAATCGCAAAGTACAGTTATTCGTTTGTAGGAACGCCATAGAGAGGACTCGGACGATAGGCACCTCGCATGGATCGCGTTAGCTCTTTTAGCATCAAGTCTTTACACATTGTAGCGGAAGTATTGTATAAAATACAACGGGGAAGGATAGAAGCAAATTGCCAAAATTTCTCGATTAAAATATCACTAGAGATATTTAAAAAAAATTTTGTAGGAATATTCTATAGAAAATAAATAACAATAAATTAAGGGCAAAGTAAGAGTCAAACACATTTCAAATTAACACAATTAAATAGAATAAATTATAAAGAAAAATAAAGAAAAATAAAAATAAAGAAAATAATTTAAATTCAAATATAAAACATTACAACTTTTGTACCGGTAACATACTGGAATTCTAGCAAGTAAAAACTCACCAAAAGCCATGTGTACTTGTTTAAATAATTTACACATGGCTTTTGATGAGTTTTTACTTATTAGAATTCCGGTATATTACTTTGATCTGGTTTAGTATTTCATAAGAAACTACTTTTTTTTTTATTTTTTTTATCGATTAGATTTTTTTCCAAGAGAAACACATTTGACTGTCCAATCGTATGCGAATAATGTCGAATTTTAAATCAAAATTTTACATCAAGACTCACTCGAGCTGTTATTATAAGGAATATGTGAGCATTTTTGATAACTAATTTTGTACAGCGATCTTTGTGATAAGTAAATGTCTGAAGAGGTAGCCGAAACTTGTAATGTTTTATATTTGAATTTAAACTATTTTCTTTATTTTTATTTTTTTTATTTGTAATTTATTCTATTTAATTGTGTTACAATTTAAAATGTTTGATTCTTACTTTGCTCTTTATTTATTGTTATTTATTTTGTACATGAAGAGTCCTTCTATCTGTTAAATATTCTATACATCGAGAAGAGAAAAATTTAATATGGTTCGAAATGTGAAAAATTTATGAGTTTATGAGATTATAATGCATTTTGAAGTTCATAATTAGAAAATCGAAACAGCAATTTGATATTTAAAAGAAAGATCTTTGATAAGATTACGATAGATATCTTTACTGAGAAAAGATTTTGTTAATTTAACAAACTATCAGTACCTTTAACAAAAGATTTGTAAATATGCGACAACAAATTGATTTGTGATTATAATCATCGTCGTCATTTAACTAAATCAGTTATTTCATTATTCTAAACGTATAACTTTTTTATTACAATCTCTGAAGTGACTTTATATAAGTATATAAGAATAAATTTAATTGTTATATTATATCAAATATACAAAAACCTCAATTGTTATAAATAAATTTGTTAACAGTACAATCATTTACGTTTAATATCATTACGTGCAATATACACCATCATACATGATTGTATAGTGACATCTTTTACGCTCACACTATGTACGTGCCTTCATCACATTGTAAAGGTGACGTAATGACATCCTTGTACGCACGACGTGATAATCACGTGTGTGAGGGCAATATGAGCCCTCATAAATTATTATCTGGAAAAGGTATAAAACGTTATTGAAAGTATTTTATTACTTTTAAATTAATTTTGAATGTAAATTCGGGAAAATTTGATTCGGATTTGAATAAAAAAATTTTGATTAAATTCATTTTCGAACATTTTATCAAAGATTCGATTCGATTCGATTCGAGCTCATAAATACTTGATTTGCTTCTAATGCGAAAAATACTTTATGCTTTATTGATATTTCAGAAAGTTTATGCACTGATAAAGTAATGCTGCAATAATTAAAAGATTAATGTACACTTTGGATAAATATATTATATTAAAGCGGAATATATTTATCTTGAAATATTAAGTAAAATATATCTATCGTATATTAATGATACGCATGATACGCATTTATTAATGATACGCGAAACGGATTTTAATTATGTAAATAATAGAGTACTCAGTTATCAGGTAATCCTCACAATCGTATGTAGTTAGTTAGTTGTATATTTACGTGATGAAACGAGCTACGAGAAGTTGTAGCGCGATAATTACGACGTCATATTATTTAAACATGGGAAAATGACAGTTTGCGTGTTCATATTGCACATGTGCAAACGCACATGCATATGCGGGAAGATCGAGCATCTGCTGACCATCCGTTCAGTCCGCCAATTGTAGCTTGTTAATTTTACGAGCGAGGAGTCGCCTCGCGCTAATTGGACGCCTTGACGAATTTTAAACGGGACCAGAAAGACATTGTGATCCGTAGTCTTCATTTAATTATTAAGTCTGTTGAAAAGAGGTCTCATTTTATAAATAGTCTCATTTTAAAAATCATAATGATGTGTTGTGTATGTGTGTATGTGTATTATTTAATGGACAACCTTGACTTCAAATTAAGCTCATTTGTCCTTAAATTTATTTTCTTATTATCTAATTATTTAGTATATTATATACACATTTATCTTTGAGAAAACGTTTTTTGAGAAAAGTTTTTTGAAAACACTCAGACTTTTGTCTGCTTCGATACTATTGCATGTAGTGCGTCGTTACTTTTATCTCATTACTGCGAAATTACCATATATAAAATAATATCCGCATTTACCTGACGTGTTTATAATGTTTCCCGCGTTTCGCGTTTTACTTTTGCGATAGAGTCGTTGCCACGGCTTATTGGTCTCCCTGGTGGCCTAACAGCGGTGCTCAATCGGCCATGCACTCAAAAGTGTGTCGAATATCGAACAGGAAGTGAATGTATCTGTAGGTGAGTAGATCTGTACATCAAACGGTCGAAAAATGCACGTTTACATTCACATATCGCCTATTAGATACACGCGGAAAATTCTAGCCTTAACATTAAAATATGGAAATTATATATAAACAATATGACTCTGACGAGTTTTTAAAAATAATTTTTAACATAGAAAATTTATAAAACATCTTTAAAAGACTTATAAAATGCTAAGACATTTTATTAAAAAATGTTAAAATGTTTTATGGAAATTGTATAGCAGTTTGCGTTATAAAACTCCACGATGAAAGTGAGCTGTTACTTTTTAGAAAGTAACAACACATATGTATTATTTATAATTTATAGCGCATCTGATCTTCTATTCGTATAAATATAAAGCTTTTATTGGGGAAAGTTTAACGTTTGTATTTGAAAAATACTGCAAAAGAAGGTTACGCTACTAATAATTTCATATTAGCATTCGTAAAGTGCTCGGCGTTTTAAATTATCCTTTTTATTATATATACTTTTTATTATATATACTTGGGCGGTAAAAAGATGTTGGAAGACTAAAAGGCTGCGTTTGGCAAGCGCGCTTATCAGTTGCTGTTATATCATTTTATCCTTGATTTGACGTATAATGTATGATAAAGATAGAACCATACAATAACGTTGATAACGTTGTCTAAAACGCGCGACATGAGGATCATGCAGGAACTGTTTTATTAATAATGTAGGTTTATAGATAAAATGGGTCTTATGTACCTATAGTTCCATTTATATATATTCAAGTTCCATTTATATATATCGCACTGTGTACTTTTAGTTAATATTTACGAACGTCCAGAAAGAATAATATCGCGTAATCTATACTTATTTCCAAATTGAATTGCGATAACACAGTTATCCGTCTTTGTCACATAATTTTAATAGATATATATATATATATATATATATATATATATATATATAAAACTTCAAAGAGGAAAGACTTCTCTTAAAAGAAAATTTTTTTTAACTTTCCTTTTGACATTATCTTCAAAAAAATAGCTTAATTCAAATCTTCGGGCATAATATAATACCTAAAAAAAATCTTTAAATAGGAAAAAATATATGCCAAGTGCAAAAAGGAATCGAATATTAGATTCCTTTTATATAAAAATGGATACGAAATAAATGCAAGCCAAATATTTCATTTTGCCCGGAGTCGCCTGGCATCGCCCGGCGTCGCCCGGCGTCGTCCGGCGTCGCCCAGTGTCGCTAGTCATAGTAGCGTTGCGAATTTGGCAAAGGCACGAACATATTCGCAATGACACACATCAAAGCGAGTTCATTTTGTATTTTTATGTACTTGGCACCGCGTCGCTTGATTTGGTCTTTACATATTTTTCAATTAATTACAAAATTCTCATAAAAAAAAATTGAGTGATGACATGGTGGCTTTCTTTTATTCTCTCAAAATTTCTTTCTTCGCTATTGAGCATATTTCATTTTAAAATGAATTTTTTTACGTGCGTGTAATTTAATACTCTGCGTCGGAGTAAATGCTTCAGGGAAATTGCTTGAAAGCCCTAATCAGCGAATGGAACTACGACGATGTGGGTTGAGAGACTCTGACGTAAATCACTGCTAGTTCATATTATGAGCGCTGCATCAATGATCAACGATAGCAACAGTGTACCGATCTTCGATGACGTTCGATCGAGGGAGAAAGAGAGAGAAGTTTCACCTGACTAATAAATGGCACTTTCCGATAGATGGAAATGCCTCGGTCTGACGCAGGTACGAACTACCGTGATATCGATCTCGACCGACCACTGGAACGTAAATAATTCCCAACGATCCGCGAAATATATCGCCGGAATTTGTCCGAACGCAATCATAAAATGCGTGTTCGTCAAGGGTTTTTGTCGCGGAAATTGCACACGGAAGCATCGATCCTTGTCGTTTGCATGCATTGATCTCTAGAAGTCCATAACTCTTTTTTTTGTCACTCATTAATTTTCTATACTCGACTAAACATAAATCCTACTTTTGTTCTCTATGTTTCTTGAAAATAAACGCGGGACAGTTCTGTACTGTGTTGCCAATGTCTTATTCGTGTCTGTCCATGAAGAAATTTTTAGGCAAGGACATTTATCTGAATTTTCGCGCAGGTCACTTCTTGTCTAACAAGTCAACGCGTGTTTGTGAATATTTTTATCTCTTCGTCTCTTTAGAGAGACTTTCTTCGCTGGTCTCGCCTAGGAAAACTGGAAATACTAGAGTAATTGTTGGTTTTACGGATTGGCTCCAAAGAACGCAGTTTAGGACCAAAATTTATGATTGAAACGTATGAAATCGGTCAATCTTTATACTAAATTTGGATGTGCTCGAATGAAGCTCAAAATTCTCCAAAGTTCGGGAAACTTTGTGAAAATGCAATTTTTCTACTCGTTTTACAGTAAAATGTTTCTTAATGAATAAATACTAACTGTGAAAAAAAGAAGTATTCTTCTATTAATATTTTTTAGGAGAAAGAAAAATGCTATAATATCTCTTATTTTTATCGCAATTGCACATTTTTATGGTTCGATTTAGTAATACTTTAACGAAACTTTTCTCTAGATTATTTATAGTTTTTACAGTAATATATGTAATTAATTATGTATAATTATACGTATGGAAATATTTCATCAATTTTTACATAAAATTTTGTGAAATATGCTGAATCTTAGTATATGGAACTTTTTGGGATTGCTGATTGCAAATTTGAAAAAATTAAAAAAATCTTAAATTAAAAAAATATAACTTGTTGATATACATGTTAATATTTGTTTGAAATACGTAACTTTTCGACCGTGACGAAATGGGAAATTTATGTTACTTTTGTAGAGATATATTCTCTAATGTATGTCTGTTCTTTTTTATTTCTCTACCTACATGAGAATCGGATTTTTTTAAGTCTTTTTTTATGTATATACTGCAGTCCGTGTTCACTGTTGAACGCTTCGAATGCATTTTATCTCTAATGAAACTTTTTATTGGAGATTACTGAAAGCATACACTTCTGATATTCAATGTCTACCGATACTACATGCGATGGTACAGCTTCAATATTACATCGTTCTTTTTGATCTCTGAATACATAATGATGAGAAAAAAGATACCTTTCGATAAATAGCGACAATTTTCAACAATTATTAAACATATGTCCAATCTCATCGGCGATTGCGTAATAGCAAAATAGATATCTTGGTACATATGTCACTTGAATTACTCTCACACTTATTGGATAATATTGTGCTTTATTATGTAATGAATTCATAAATAGAAAGTGCAATATATGGACTGCTTTATCCGGTGTCTGTATATTTGATTATGTGTATTTTTTATAAGAATATAGTATTCAATATGAAACACAATTCCATTTACAAAAAGAAAAACGAAATTTAATTCTTTAACATTATGTTAATAATACTAAAAATTAATTAAATGTAACTTTAAAAGTGATAGTTTCTAACATACTCATCTTATGTTAAATTAACACAAAGATTTGAATGAACCGTTTGGGACGTGTCAAATGTGCTATATTTAACATGAACTCAACTGCAGTGTACTTTACACGATTTTAGAAAGATCATATTTCATACAAATCAAAGCGCAATATATACACAGGAGGTTTGAAGGTCAAAGTTTTGGAACATTTACCGACAACGGCATTGCTCGTTTCTTTGATTTACAGAAAATTAGAATATCCAGTCTGTCATATCCAGTCATTCGATTCTTTGAATGCACTTTTTCGCCTCGCGAAGTAATTGTAAAAAAATGAAGTTAGAAATTATTCAATGAAGTTCGCACCAACTTGTGCGGTACTCAATCCAGCTTCTCTTGTCCATTGCTGATCGAATGTTCGTATCTCACACTTTGTGTTCATCGCGTTGTGGACGCGAGTAACTGTACTCTTGTGCGTATATCAGAGAATATACGAGCGATTGATACACGAGCTTCGTCTCAAAAAAAGTCTATGTCTTGGTACTCACTCGTCTATGTGAACTATAATAAAGAAAGAAAACTTACTTCTTTAAAAAAAGATAAAAAAAGGCATTAAGAGTACGTGCTTTTTGAAAAAAACTATTGTTCCAAATTATAAAACCCAAATGTAATACTATCTTTTTGTATCAAATTAAAAGGTAGAATCCAAGTGTTATTATTTTTATTAACTCTTATAATATGTATCATTTGATGAAAGTAAAAGTCGGAGCGTAAGTCGAATGTAATGGGAGAGTAACAGAAGCGTAAATAAAATTTATAGGAAATTGAAACAACGAAATGTAAAAAAGACATTTACGCTTTAAACTTAAAAGCAATAAATTCATAGTGGAGTCAACAAATAGCATTTATTAGAAACTAGTTAGATATTAGACTATAGAAATTAGTTTATTAGAAACGCTGCTATCTCATATTAGACGCTTATCTCATAATAAGAGGCTTTTCACTATATATAACATTAATCTTATTCGTTATTATTTGTATATATATATAGAGGATTTGTTTATCTATAGAGGATTTATTTGTATATATGGAGGATGTATATATAAAGGATGGTATATTAAAGGATTGTAAAATAAGGTAATATAATTTCGAACGTGATACAATTCGGAATGAAATAAAATAATCCAATTTTCGAGGTTCAAGTTTGATAACCCTGATCTTATCATGTGAAGAATGAGGAATATTGAAGACACCAAACGAAAAAGAATCAAATTTACACTTCGAAAATTTGATTCAAATTTTATTTTGTTCAGAAATGTTCGAAATTGTAGTATTTTATCTTATAGGAGATTCTTATATAAGACTGATTTTGAAAAAATATCTAATAGCTGCATAAGAAATAAGTTGAATTATGCTAGCAGATCGTATAATTCAATATACAGTCACATGTTTCCATGCTACATAACATAGGAAATAAGGAAAAGATTCTAGATATATGAATTTTTAAGTATAGAAGTACGTCAGCAGTACACAATAGAGGGTCTAATTAACTATACTAATTAATAATGAAAACGAGTATGTAGTTGTTGTTACACTTATCTGAGTTCCTTTATAAATGATTCTTCGCTATGAAATTAACAAATGTTTCGCTTAATAAAATTCTTGATATTACAAATCTACGAGATCCAATCCAACTCCTTTTTTCTTTTTTTTTTCTCCTTGTTTTTCTTTTTACAGTTTTTACAGTTTTTACAATTTTCTGGATAAACGACGAAAAAAACGTCCGCAGTAAAATGGAAAATTGCGCCGATTCGATCGCGTGGGCTGCTCGAAGTAACTTCTCTCCTCGACCTTTAATTTATCTAATTAAAACTCAACTCGTATAAAACCCACTAACAGCGTTTCGACGTGAAGAAGATTATGAAAAATTGTTTATTGATGGAAACCTATTTGAAAAATCAAACAAAAATGTGACATAATTAATTTTAAAAAATCTAGAATTAAAATAATTTATAAGAATGCAAAGTAATTATTGCAAAAAAATTAAATTTTACCGTTGACTTTGTTTTTTTACATATAATGAATAAAACGAAATAACGTCTTATTTCTGCAATATATATAAATTAAAAATTATCTCACTTGTTCTCCTGCCTAGAGGCACAAAACTTTCTACGCGAAGCGTTCCTACCATTTCCTCTCCTGTCTAAGTGTAGGCCTCGCTTTGCATGAAATATCATACGCCCCTAGACAAAAAGGGGAGATAGGATGGACTTCGCTTGTGCATGGAAAGTCCTGCGCCCCTTTGCCAGGACGAGAAATGGGGTGGATCTCGCTTTGCGTGGAAAGTCGCAACTTTAAAAATAAGACGTTATTTCGTTTTATTAAAATATAGATGAACAATATCATATATATTTCAGAAATTAGAAGAGTTTGTAATCAGATTCAAAGTGTGCACGATTCAGAATTATATCGATTTTAATTATATGTAAAAATTGAAGTCATTGATAAAGTTTAATCTTTTCGCAATAATTACCGAATACAATATTTCTTCGCGACATAAATTTCGTATTTTTATTATCGAAAACATTGTAATTTTACATTTATTATTAATTTTTCCTTATTTATTGACTCGTTTAAATAAATTTGAAAAATTGCGGGAGAATGTAATGCAATTAATTTTAAATGGAGTTGAAATAATTTCTAAAAATATAAATTTCTTTGTGATATAAATTTCATATTTTTTTGTTATCAAAATATCTTATATTAATTATCAAGTTCTCCATATTATGTATATTGGTGCGTTTAAGTAACGTAATTTTTGAAAATTATACGAAAACGTAGCACAATTTTAATTTTAATTCTGGAATGTTGAAAAATAATCTCTAAGAATATGAATTTCTTCGCGATATAAAATTTTCTCTCTTGTCATCGAAATATAATTCTACATTATTTAATCCTTCTATGTATATTAATTAAGTAATTATTTAAATAACGTAAATATCCATTTTCTTTTCGCCTTGAACTATTTCGCGGCGAACTTTCAAAATCACGTGTCACGCATGACTTTCTATTAAATAATATGTATATTAAATGATCGACAGTACTTTCTATCGAGATAGTATGAGATAAAAATCGATCATTAATGCGAATAAGAGTCATCCAATAATATAATGTAATTTCTTCTTGTCATACAATTATAAGATATTTTTCTGAATGACGCTCTCCTTGACAAATTGTCCGGCACATTTTCTGAGAACTTGGCCATCTGTCACGCGCGAGAAAAACGTGTAGAAAGTTGAAACTCGGAGGGAATCGCGCGTCCTGATGGCGATGCCCAGAAGCATTCTCCATCGAATCATCGACGAAGTCGTAGGATGTTGATGGTAAAATAAATAAGTGATTCCGCGATTTTTTTTTCATAGAGCCACGCTACGATAGAGAAGGAGTCCCGAGCGGTTCTCTCCGACCTAGTGTTCTCAACTTGGAGAATGTGTGTGTCGCGTCGCGTCGCGTCGCGTCGCGGCGTCCGTCATGCTGTTTTGAAGTGCGCGGAACGCGCATGCGCGTTTATAGACCCACATAATCAAGAAACCAGCAACCGCATTCCTTATACATGTACTAATGAACCGTCTCACTATAGTTGTTTCCCCCTTGTGCACACGAGGTCTTTCAATTTTCTCGCTCACTGTCCATCCGGCTGTCTTCAGTGACCCCGCGTGATGTATATCTGGTCACAGAGCATGAAGGAAGAGACGTAACTAGGAAGAGAAAGGGAATGAGAGATGCAACTGGTGTGTACCTGGCACACAATTTTAACAAAAAAAAATGGATACGTAGCGCGTTTGTACTTTGTTTCAACGGTTTATTATTTCATTTGTATACCTCAAAGAGTAAAAACATAAGTAAAAATAATAACCAGCGCGTAACGATAAGATGTTTTAATGTCGTTTATGTCATTCGAATAAGAAGTCGTTTTTATTTGTTGTATTCATTTTCCTTTGTATCACAAAGAGTTCGAATATACAGCAGTTTTCAAATTTTTGAAAATCCGACATGGGGATAAGTCGGTCACTTTAAAAGATATCGAAAAGTGACCTATGACATTCGAAAGAGAATTGTTCGTATCCGTTTGTACCTCAAAGGGTTAGGTTCAACAAGGGTTTCGGTACAAACAGATATAAACGAAGTAAAAACGGTATCCATTTTTATTTTTATTAAAGTTGATCAATTTAATTCATGTCAGATTAATTCATATTAGATATGACATACAATCAGGAGAAGATGTTAGCGAGATTACAAATGAGCATCTCGCGCAATACGCTCACGCTGTGTGATGAAGATGTCAAAAAATGTATTAAAATATTGAAGCTACTGCGAGATGCGTCTCTCAAGAGTAGTCATAAATGGTATTTAGAAAATAATGCCTGGAAAACGATATTTGCTGGATCATTTCTGTCAAAAATAATAGAATAGTTCAACATCTTAATATTCAGACCGTAGTAGCGTATTTAAAATAATGTTGTATGGTCTTATTTCCAATCTTATTGTTTATACACGCTCGCCTACAATGTGTAACTCTCTATACATATCAGTTATTGCAAAGAATTTTGCTAAGTCTAAAGGCTTAGGACGCTCGCAAGAAATGCAAGAGATCCAAGTTCAACTCCCGGCCGAGGCAATATTTTTCGCAATAAGTTTATTATAGTTTTTTAAGATTAATTTGGGAAATTTGGGAGGATTATTAATATTTCAGATTGATTGCGTTGAAAGTCTGACAATCATATCGGCATGCAATTATCATTTCTGAAATTAATCTATTTATATAAATATATATAATAGTTCAACATCTTAACATTCAGATCACAGTGGGGCTTCGTATTTAAAGTTATGTATTTAAACGGTCTTGTTTCCAATCTTATTGAAAAATAACAGAATTCTAATGAGAAAAAGACAGAACAAAGATGTAAGAAAGAACGAAGATGTACATAATATAAAATCGTACACGCATGAAGAAATGCCGTTAGAATATGAGGAAAGTAATGTGAATCTCTCTCGCATTCTTACCGCGTTGATCCATAGCCTCAAGCAATGGCCCAAATGCCTGACATACATAACGTGCGTAACTGCACTACCTAACTTGTACAAAATTCTATTAGTTTCCGACTGAAAGATTTTGACGTTTGCAAACGTGTATTACATACATTATTTATGACTTCTGTAATTGCTCGAATTATGATACTATGCTTTCTAAATTTGACGATTGACTGAAGAAAATTATAATACTCGAAGATTATAATACTCGACCCAAGATACTCGAAGACAACGAACGACAATACTGTAACAAAAAGTTATTTTTTTTTTAGCATAAAAACGAAATTGATTTTTTTGAGGGCATTAAAAAGTGTGTCTTCTTCATCAAAATTGCATAAAAAGTTATTATATTTTAATATATCTTAATATACTATATCATTATTATGATATATATATTGAAGAAATTTTATTGAAATCAAAATTAAGTATGTTATTACAGGATTTTTAGCTCTTAAAAGGAATTTATTGTGTCGATAATAATTACATATTTGTAATTAATATAAAGTTTAAGTTGGTGATTTATATAAGCTATTAAGGATCTATCAAATATTTTTCACAATTATGTTATACAAGTTTGAAAATTTTTCTGTAATAAGTGATAATAAACGATTTATTAAGACCGTATAATATGAATAGACAGCAAGTAAGGAAAAAGCTAAAAGGCACTGTCAACTCCGTTATAACCAATGCTGTAATTCAGCGCAAACTTTCTGCCGTTACAGCTTTCGAAGAGTAAGATTCCAAAGTTTATATCGAGCGTAAGTTCTTATCTAAGTTTGGCAATCGTTATAACATCAACAAAAACTTCAAAAAGTTTGATAAATGCGAGCAATTTCAAACTCGAGACGCAGGCTCTAGATTTTAAAAAAATATGGCGCAGCTTTCACGATATTTTTCATGTAAAAGATCAATATTTTTGTTTAATATCTATCTTTATTCTTAAAGAATAATTTTGACACACGTTTTTCAAAAAACAAATGCTTTGGATAATAATGAAATAAATCGCGTTTTATCAATTGCAGCAGCCATAGAATGTATCGAATCCGAGACGGGATGCAGGAGGTGCAGAGACGGGACGTGTGCCAGATGCGCTGTATTGTTACATCAGGGTACTTGTGTGCACACCTGCCCATCAGGCTTCGTCGCCGACTGGTCCACCCGGGACGAATACATGGGTCGTGTCTGTCGAGAGACCGGCTACATGTTCGGCCTCACCGGTAGCCAGGTTGCGATTTTGGTAGGGGTGGTCTCCGGTACAACTATCTGTATCTTCATCATCCTCTGCGGCGCGATAGTCGTACACCGACGTAAGAAGAAGGCGGTGAAGCTGGCCCAGCAGTTTGAGGACAGGTATTCTTTTCAATTTTCTTTTTACTCTATCACTTAATTACCCGTAGTGATTCATTGAGCGTTCTTGTGCATTTCAGCGCAGAGAGAAGAGAATTTCTGAAACACCTAGCGACGCTCCGTGGAGAGGCTAATACTTTCCTCGCTATGCTCAATGATACTAGAAGACAGGTCAGAGAGTTGTACTACTCGGGAAATAACGGAGATGGTGCCGTCGGAATTCAAGCGTACAGGTACAAACAGTAGAAAAATTAGACCATCGTATACTTTTCTAATATTAATCCGTTGAGAGTCGTTGTAGCAAAAATTAATTTGTCAAATATTAAATAAAATATTGTAGAAAAATGTACTAGAAGATTGGACACTTCTAATAGAAATTATACTAATATGTTCTCTAATAAATCTCTTGTGAATATCTCTCTTTTTAATAAAAAGAATCTATTGAAAATTTAATGAGCTCTTATTAATCTTTATTGATATTGATACAGACCAGTGCTGCGTGACCTGGCGAGGATACTGGTTCTCGTGAATAGGAGAGACGATGAGATACCACTTCCGCCCGACGATTGGCAACGACTATTCTCATGGGCAGAGCGGCTGTTGAGAAGATATAAAAGACACAGTTCTCCAGAAGTAAGATTGTTATGACAAATATTTCTACTTGAAGTGAAAACGACAAATGAACGCTATCAATATCATCTCACACTTTCAATTCTTTTTCACGCTAGTCCCTAAAGCATTTTGGTGAGTCACATACCCAGTTGTATGCAAAAAGCATAGCATTATACGAGAATTCCCCGCGTAAAAGTTCCCTTCTCTCTTTCAACGACAGGCTGTTTTTTTTTATAAAACGTGTATGAAACATTGCCGAACTGTATTCATTACCCTTTTATAACTTAAAGGTGGCTCAGCTCGTGACATTCCTGCAACAGCCGACCAGCAACCCTGTCCAAATGACCTCGTTATCGGCGCAACCGGTCACGACATCGCAGCCACCACTTCAACCTGTATACGAACCGAGAAGCACCCCCACTAATCTCACCACATTCCAAGCGAACGTGCCTCTCGCGACGTTCCAAGCGAGTGATAAATCGAGCATCAGTCCAGCGAGTTCGAGCCTCGGCTACACAAAGGATAGCAGTCCCCTCGGTTCGAGTTTGGGTCAAAATAGTGCTTTAGGCATTTACAGCAGTGAAAAGTTCAGCCCGAACGGCTCGACAATCGGTCAAACGACGCCTCTCGTCTACGGAAATAATCTGAAGCGAACAGGATCGAGAGCGACGAGTGACTGTCAAGAATTGCAGACCATCTCTGCGTTTAATCGCAGTTACAATGGCACGCTGCCTTTGGAGACCAACAACATCCGTGCATTACACGATGAATGCGCAGTCAACGATGGTCTAGACCGCGACTTGAATCCTCAATGGAAGTTTCAGAGTAGCCCCGTAGAGGCGGCCAATTACACCATTCTGTCGGACTGGTCGCCAGCTCACGATTATCTCATCGACGATTTCACAATTCTCGGTTTTCGGCCGCAGGACGAAATCACTACGGAATTGTAGTATCGACTAATAGTGAAATATAACAAGAGCCAAACAAGACTTGTAAAGAAAGAGAGAGTTGTGCAAATGCTTGCGCATTTCAAATACCATCATTTAAATAATATTTCAAAAATTCTCAACAATCTTCTTTGACAATCCTGTAACGATACTTTGTATTGTATTAACGAGATTTATCAATTGTGTTATTTATGAAAAAGGATCGTATGAAATTAATTCTATCTGTTACATTTGGCAATCTATGCGTGTTACTCGATAATGCGATATCGACGTATATTAGGTTTGCTTTTTATTGTTGCACTCTTGGAATATATACTGAAAATGGCATATAGCTAATTAGCATTCTTTCTAACATATATCTGTCCTCGTCTGTTTATTTTATTGCGATGCGCATGCATCGATTGTCTACAATTTTGAAAATTCTTTATTATTATAAAGGTGTATCGCGTATAAAGTTAGGCAATTGTATGCCATTATTATCTAGTCTAGTGCAAGCGCAAACAGATTTTAAATAGATAAGAACAGACATATGTTGGGAACATTTTTGCTATATTATTCAGATTGAATGGCACTTCCAGTTTATTCTAAGGCTGCACTGAATTTCAGTGAAACTTTTTTCTTTTTTTCGACAAATTTAAATATATATCTGTTTTATTTCAAATCAGTACACTAGTTCAGCTATAAAAAATAAACTCATTTTCTAATTATCAATAATATTGATAATTAGGAAATATATGAGTAATAAATAATCCTACGATCAATATGAGATACAGACAAATATCGTTAAAAATACGAAGAATTCTCATTAAATTAAATCGTAATGAAAAAAACAATCGAAAATTTGCCGCTTGTAAAATTTGTAAACTTGAATAAACTTGAATTTTCTATTGTTTTCTTCACATCGCTCTAACGTGAAATGTTGAATACGAATGATATATTTTTATAAAATCTTGAATTTCTAATGAAACAGTATTTATGTTTTAATTAAATTCTACCTTTAAAGAATATATTCAAGTACACTGTGCAATAAGGAAGGTACAATGATACCAAATTGTAAAATCTCTGTACAAACATTGGTCTTTATTTAATTTCTCTGTATCGTACACATCTAATAACAATTATTTTATATTATATAGTGTACTAGTCAATATTTTCGTTTGTTCACATCGAAATGTTGAAGTGTATCTTTGTGACTTTCATACATCCGCATTTACATAGTTATACAATTTTTATTGATAAATTTTTAATACGTAGGGAAAGTTACTTTATAAAACCGTTATCGTTCATTTTTTCTGAAAAATAATTCGTTATCATTACTTTTTCGTTGTTTCCTTAGAAAGTAATTTGTTATCATTATCGTTACTCAAAAAGTAATGACTCGTTACAATTTCTGTTATTTTTTCACCGAATTTTGATAACTTTTTTTTAGGAGTAGCATCCAATCGTCTTGGTCATTAATTTACTAATTCAACACGAGATCTACTGGCTGATGATGGTTGCGATTAATTGCAACGTGATCAAACATAACAAAATATAACATTTTCTTTTTTTGAAACTCTCTTGTGCATGTTTCATACATATGTATTGTGTACAAAGTAACGATTACATTCGCTACCGTTATAAAAAATAATTGCATAATTATTAACGTTATAAATAAGGAAAATTAATCATTACTGGAAAAAAATAATTGTAACGATAACGATGTTTACAAGTAACGCATTACTTTCCCCTGCAAATTTGCAATCATTAATGTCAATGAAGTTGAATATCATATGATTCGCAGAGTGCGCATTATATTTATTTATACATTGCATTTTAAGAATTCACGTTCCACTCAAGTTATAACAGCCATAACAGTGTAAACTTGACAACAAAATGGAAAGAAGCGAATCATACAGCTGCAATTTTATTCACATAAACGAATACACACTAAACATACAGTATTTAAGTTGAACGTGTCATTATATATATGTATGACCAAAGTGGTCACTTGTACAAATTTATGTAAATACTAAAATGATGTAATTAATATTTTAGTAATAAATATAAGAAGGTATAAAATATATATATAAATATATATATATATATATATATATATATATATATATATATATATATATTTT
>Ga0157364_1000582_pt1 | contig 26178 bp, 16 predicted proteins | sample AttsexASBM2_FD_111476 | JGI IMG/M metagenome (GOLD analysis project Ga0157364, IMG submission 111476) | Fungus gardens microbial communities from leaf cutter ant in Ribeirão Preto, State of São Paulo, Brazil - Atta sexdens ASBM2 | ecosystem: Host-associated > Fungi > Mycelium > Unclassified ... | reverse complement strand
TATTTTTTTTTAGAATTTTTTTTTTTTTTTCGTGTTAATTTTTTTTAAAATTTTTTTGAAGTAATAATTTTAAAAAAAAAAAGTTTTCCCTTTTTTTTTTTTTTTTGATAAATTTAGCACTTACAACACTTTATTTTAACGTGTCTAAATTATCAAAAAAAAGTATATTAAACGGTATCGTCACACAAAACAATATTTTACAATAATATTTTACAATAATACATTTTTTTTTATCGCTGAAATGTAAAAAAATTGTTGATGATTACTCTCGAGTTAATATTCATAAATATTATAATATATTAATTCTATAACATTATAATTCTCTTGACACTATCGTGTCTCTTGGTACTACGTGTAAATGCGCGATATTTATCGATAAAAATGGAATAGACTAATAGAAATTAATACTTTCAAGAGCGTTAAATATACGATGAAATAATAATAATATTAGAATGTTATTACACTGAGAAAAAGATACATAAAATTTATTTGTGTGAAATATATTTATTTCACTGAAATAAATATTTTTTTTAAATACGGCAAAATATAAAATTTTATTTTTAGCAAATAAGCCATCTATAATATTTTATATTTTTACAATTAACAAAATATATTTTACAAAAATGTATATACCATTGCAATCAAATTTTGTTATAACTAATAAATATCGAAGAATATAAATAATATTCGCAATATTTTTCTCTCATGTCAGTCATGTATAACTAACTCTCACTATTGGATTATTCATATTCTGCACACTTCTTTTTTTCGAAAAACTATAGTAGAGGCATCAAATAATTAATTATAACATTTATATATAATTCTTTTAAATATACAATTTTATAAGTACTTTTTAAAGATGTTAAAGTATGCGTAAGAATTACTCAATAATTTTTGTATATTTAATATAATGAAAATTAATCACAAAATATAAATAACCCATCGTGTATAGTAAAATACTGGAAAATCATCGTGTACTAAGAGTTAAAAATAAAAGTAAATTAAGTGTTTCGTAATTGCTGTAATCGATTTTAGAAATCCGTTTTACGCTCCTATTTCGTATGCGCATTTATCCACTGTTATCTTATATATCCTTTTAGATTGAGACAGTAGGAGTCTCGAATAATCCGGAAACCCCAGGCTATAAAGAGCGCGCCTGATCCCGATCCTGATCCTGATTCCGTATGCACCATGTACCTATTTACGTGACGTATACCTGGCCCACGGCAGCGCAATCCTCATTTTTCACGTTGCCGCGTGCGCGCACGTAGCCTATGGGATTCACGTAAATTCGGTATATATACCGTATAAGGTACACAGGCAACCACAGAGGATTGGGTGAGCGAAGTACGTAGAAAGAGGAGGGATGAGGATGGTCCTGACCTCCCGCGTACGTCATTCCTGGGAAAAGTTTACAGAGTGCGACACAGCAAAAGGGGTTGAAAGCTGGACCCAGAACCGGGGCGACTCGAGGACGATGAAGCCGATCCCTTTATCTCCCTCTCCTCGTTTTCTGAGAAATTGCGTTACATTTGATTTACCGTCAGAATCGTTAGGGTCTCTGGATCCGAGATAGCGACCCACGTTTTTCAAACCGTCCTTGCCGTCTATGAAAGCAACCTTTCTTCTGTCGGGAGCTCTTTCTCTCCCTTCTCACCCTTCCTTCATTTGACTCTCCCTCTTTCGTCCTCTTTCCCTCCGTTTGTCTCAAATTTCAATTCGTAGCTCCCAGGCTGGCACGCGGCGGGTTTCGTGCTCGCGCTGCGTGTTTCCCGTATATACTCATTCCATAGTCATTCCATGCTTAACCCGATAATGCATCCGATGAATGGTATGCATCTTCGTTTCCTTCATATGGCATAATTTTGTAACTTTAGGTCTATCTACTATCATTCAAATATAAGCCTTAATCTATTCCCGAGGCGACCCGATCTAAAATTCTCCCGTTAACGGAGGAATAATGTCAACCTTTAAATATTTTCACATTTATATAAATATATATCGCTTATTCTCCGCCCTCCTCTTTGCATTCTTACAAAGACTGAATAGGGTATCTAGTTCTTTTCATACACAAATTTCTAAAGACGCATGGGTATTCCGGAAATATTCTCCTTTGGAAATAGCTGCTGTTTGAGTTTTCCTTATTTGAATACTTTTCAAGTAATTTTAGTGAAATATTGAGAGATCTTTCCTAGAAAATGGAAACGTAAATAAACACGTTATCGAATAAAACCAATATTACGGTGCTGCGATTTTAGCAAAGAAATTATTCACACATGAAATCCGACTAGAATAACGAGACGCTTTGGTCATCCAAGAACAATCTGTTTTTTTTTCTTTTTTTTTTTTCGGTGTTTCCAAACCCGTCGCGGGTATTTGAAATTCATTTTAGTTTGTCCTAGTTCCACACTCCCTCAGTACACGAGCGAAAAATCGGATGACTTTTGTGAAAGCTTGTTAAAACTTCAGAGCGCGCTTCAAACTGAACGTAGTTATGGCACTCTCAGTGAGTAAGTCGATATCAGAATGATTCGATAAAATGACGTCGTTAATAAAGGATGAAAAAAATATAAGTGTAAAAACGCCCTACTTTCATTCCTTTAAAAAAAAAAAAAAGGAAGAGAAGAAACAAAAAAGATCAAACGTTCTCTCGCTTCCTGTTGTCCCAGTTGCGCGCGCGGAAGTATTGTATCCTCGCCCCAGACAGACAACTGGCAACGTAGTGTCTTTTGTAATGCAGCGGTGCATCATCGTGACGGGTTGTTGTCTGTTGCAGTGCTGCGGGATGAGTTTCGCGCGGAGCCACAGAACACGAGGGTCGCCGCCGGGGAGACGGCTTTGCTGGAGTGCGGACCGCCTCGCGGCCATCCGGAACCAACCCTCCATTGGAAGAGGAACGGTCACATAATAGACCTGGAAGCGACAAAACGGTGAGCTTTCTTTGTGACCCACGGTCCCGTCCCTTTGAATTTCGCTCGACACACCGCGACGGCCGAAAACGCAACGAAATTGCACGCCCGACGCGCAACGAAAAAGCGTAATGATTAAATGCGGGGTTGACTATTTTGTCGACGGACCAGCAAGGTCCCTTTCCTCTCTTTTTGGAACTTGGGGACCTATTGCTGGTGAACAACTCGGCGAGTTGCAGCAGCAGCTGCTGGCTGCTTGAAAATGACTTTAAGCCGCGAGCTTCCTTTACTTCTTCCTGCCTTTGTCTGATTGTCGTCCGACTCGTTGGCACTAAGCGGACAAGACAAACGTTCACTTTAGATGGTTACACCGAATGTTGCAATGTTACTAAATAAACTGAACGGGGACGCGCGACCGCTGTAATAAACATAAGCAAGTAAATAACAGTAATTAAATCCAAAATAAACTTGAAAATAAGCACCGAGTATTTCAATGCGCCTCGTTACTCCGCAGTATACGGCGATTAATTTGATTTTGTTTCGAATGAATGATAAAACAATAATAAATATACCCCCTCCATTCGCAATTTGCGAACCTTTAAAAGCGCGAATGCATCCGCCGTCGCATCCGCTTCAAACCCGCCCATTCCCGATTAAATTGCAACGTCGCGCCACCACACATAGGATAGAGCGCCTATATATGGGAATTTTGCGTAGTGTGTCTCCATACGCAATAATGTCGCGGCAGTAAGAGCAACTTTTACGCTCGCGGGATTACGGCCGGGAAATCTACTTTTATAGATGTGAGAGGGTGGAGACAGCAGAGAGAAAGGGACGGACGGAACTCCGGATTAACTTAATTCTAACAGCGACGCGCCGGGGTAAAAGGGACGTCGCCAGAACAAAAAATATCGTATCAAACGCCGCCACTAACGCAAATACGGACAGTTATCTCGCATTTGCCTGTGCTTTTTCGAAGTCCCGGTTTAAGGGGATGTTGGAATTGTCCTGTTTTACCGATCAAATGTGATTAATTTTCAAATCCTCCAATCTTTTTATTGCATTCACACCAGATTTTAAAATCCTCCACAATTAAAGTATAGACAAAACACACAGTCTGCAAGAACAATTTCATTTTTACGAAAAACGGAAAGGAAATTGAAAAATTGTCATCAACTTCTGTAGTCGACTCGTAACAATATGTGTTGCATATAAGAGTTTTAGATAGAAGAGTTTTTGTGCGTTTGAAATAAGTTTAGATTGCACTAGAAATTACATGAAAGAACATTACTATGTAGAAATGTATTTCTAGAAAATGTGCTTAGAAAGGGACTTCTATCTAAGAGGAAGAGGTAATCTCATTTGAGGAAGAGGAAAATTTCATTTGTATACTACGAATAAAATCGGTGTGAGAAATAAAACAAAGCAGTAATTATGTCTAGTAGTAGGTATCTCGCAAGAGAACAATAAGAAACTGAGTTTGGAGTTAAAAAGACTGTATTATTGACGATCAGGTATGATCGTTGCTACAACAGTTCATACTTTAGTTATGAAAAAGAATTTTTAAATCTGTTTATAAAATATCTGTATATATAAGCAGTTAAAAAAATACTTATTTAAAAAATGATCGGTAAAACAGACAACTTTAGAATTCCCTTAAGGCTGGTATAGTTGATTCTTATATTTGAGATTATATTTGTCTTAAGTATTGTTTGAAGATGTCATAAGTCAATTAGAAGACTGTATCATCTTAAGATATTATTTAAGACGGTCTTAAAGTAAAAATGAATACTATAAATATCATTCTAAATAGATATAAATTGCTTATGAAGATTCATTTCGATACATGACATCTCAATCGATTTCATATTAAAATATCATTATTACATAGCTAATGTTATTCATTAAGATTAAACTTATTATAGCCTCTCTATTATAAACCATTTTATGATTAAAATTGAAAAAGAGATGACGGATTAAATTAACCGCATCCATTTATCGGCTCGGATTTAAACATCATCCATTTCTATTCGCGATGCTCGATGACGCATTGAATATCTCTGCATTTAACGCCGTCACTGATATTTTCATCGGAAGTAAATCCATACCGTGATGTGTCAATAAAATTTCCCACTGAGGCTTATCGGTTTAATAATAAATCACGCAATGATATTTGACATATAACAAAGCATGAAAGTATGCACCGTATTTACCTATGTCTTGACGATTACGTTATAGCCGAATGAGAAACAGGGGAGACCCGCAACTCGTTTCTGTACAGGAATCGGCGCATAAATTCGGCGGGATACGAATTTACCCTTTCTCACTCTTCCTTACCCTCTTCCTTTCCATTTCTCTCTCTCTCTCTCTCTCTCTCTCTCTCTCTCTCTCTCTCTCTCGTTCTCTCTTCCTCCAGGATCAAGCTTTTAAGCGTACGCTTGCGCGAGCCATCTCGTTGTAACGACCCAGCACACTTCCGCGCTCCTCCGTCTGCCATTCGTATCTCGGGAACGGGTGATTTTTTTTCTCCCCCGAATCCCCGTGGATCGACTCGATCAAACTTTCATGGGGCGCTGAACGCCTCTTAGTTTTTTTCGCACCGCGATCCTGTCCTTTTCTCCTCATTCTTTTTCTCTCTTTCTCAGGAGAAATGTCGGCAAACCCTCACGACCTCCCTTATTCCGATCGGCGAAACTCCATCGGAGATAAGAAAAAAAAATTCTTATTACGAAAGTTCTCGAATGCATGATGAAAAAAAACACGGCTAGGGATTAAGGAGAAATTTATCCGCGGTGTTGTAGCGCGAGAGAGCGGGGTAAGAAAGTTGAGTATAATTTATCGACTTAATAAATTATTAATTGATTTGCTCTGTCATGATTACGATTTTTATTGCCCGTCATTTCGTCATGTGGGCTGTGAAAAAAAAAGATTCTTGTTATCAAACTTTTCGAATGAACAATGAAAAAATCACGGAGATTAAGGAGAAATTTATCCACGACGTTGTAACGCGAGAGTGAGATAATAGATCGAATATAATTTATCGACTTAATAAATTACTAATTAATTAGTTCTGCTACGATTACCATTATTTTATTCGCCGTCATTCCGGATTATATCTCCGTCATATCGTCATACGGACTATATCTCTGTACGGTTAGATTTTTCTCGTGTAATTACTTCCATTTACAACCGTATTGTATACGTTGGCTTAACGCTCTCAGGGACGCGGCACATTCCTTCTTCTTTCTTTTATGTATTTCCGTCCTCTATGGGACACGATACCACGTTTTGACCCGGCACCCGAGGGCACGTGACATACGATTTTCCTTTTTTTACCCTCTGTTCCTTTCGGATTTCCAAAGAGGGTGTGAGGCGCAAAGTCTCGACGGAAGGCGAGAAATGGAGACATTTTTTTTTCTCCCCGATGAGGTCTCTCACGTCTCGAAAACGAAATGAGAAACTAAGCGAAACTCGCACGCGCTTCGTTCACTCGCTCGCTCGTTTCGACGGCTATTTTCCTCTCCTTCGTCTCGATCAATAGGGTACTCTCCTCCGTTGTGGCGGCCCGCGGAAACCCTCCCTCCCCCTCCCGTTCCCTTCTCCCTATTCTCCTCCTCTATCACCGCCATCCGTCCCCACGCCGGATTTACCGATGGAAGCCCGAAGCCGCGATAAATTAGGACAACCGATAGGAATTAAATCCGGCCGTATCGGAACGTCGAGACCGCGCTTCTCTCCACCGCTTCTCTCTTCACTCTCCTCTCTCATCGAAGCGCGCGGAACCTGGTAAAACGGGACATGGAGAACGATGGAAGAATGGTACCGTAGTGAAGAGGGGGAGGAGGGAGGAGCTGGAGAGAAAGGGAGGGGGAGAGGTAATCGAGCACCACCGGCGCGAAAATTAATTGACACTATAAATTAGAGAGCGCGATCGAGAGCTATCGATCGATTCGCGTCGTCGCGAACATCGTTCTCCATACGCGGCGATATTGTGCATGTGCACCCCCCCCCTCCCCGCCCCCCTCAACGAGACGGCCATTTAATCTCGCGACCGCCGACGCGGGGAAGAGTCGATCCCTCGGGTAAGGACGGCTTGGGAATGTCAAGTACGCAGTCTTGAGTACGCGCCTTCGCGCGCCTTATTCCCTCGCATAAATAATATCAGGACGGTGAGGAGAAGAGAGGAAAGAGGGTGGTAAAGGGCGCGCGTACGAAAACCCGTCGTTCTCTCGAAAGTTTCCTCTCTGCTCTGGTGAAGGAAACCGGGCCGGGTAAGACAAACTACGTCTCTTGGAACGGAACGATTAAACATACGGGGGAGTGCACGAAATTGTCTCGCGACAGTTTGCACGAAAAACGATCTTTCGCCCGGTCTCAAGTTACGAAACTTGGGTAACATAATACGATAATAATGTATTACGATAATAAATATATGTATTACGTGATAACGTGAAGTATAGGGAACATTACTGGACCATTTACGTCTTCTCCCCGACGATGCTCGCGGCGCTTAAAGACGCGGTCGATCTCGGCAGACGGAAATTAATCGTCGTAATTTTCGTCGCCGTCGCTCTTATCGAATGGGAAATGTCGCGCGTCTTGATTAATCGTTCATCGGCCGTTTCAGGATAACCCTCGTAGATGGGGGTAACCTAATGATATCTGACGTGAGGCCAGCCGATCAGGGCAAATACCAATGCATCGCCGAAAACATGGTTGGCACTAAGGAGTCTGCGGTAGCGGTCCTCACAGTTCATGGTAAGAATTATGATAGGACATAAAAGAGTAAGACATGAATAATAAATAAATTGGCTAATCACAATAGAGAATGAAACAATAATGTAGGTATACATGGAAAAATTTTATTGTTTAGAAAAATGATCACTTAATTAATTTTTTTCTTTTAAGTAACGAGATTATTTTTAACAAAAAATATTTTTTTGATAATAATACTTGTTACAAATTTTAGAAGTACTCATTATATACTCAAAACAGGAATTTCTTTTCTTTAGAAGGATTATGAAATTTTATCACGAAGAAGCGACTTTGTATACTAAACAAATCAAATTTATTTTAATTTAATAATCTTGATTAAAAAGTATTAAACTTATGTATAAAAATTCGGAAAATTTTGTTGAATAAATTTGATGCTTGCAATGAACTTATGATAGAATTACTGATATATGAACTTTTAAAATACTTGAAACAAGTCATTATTATTTTTCTGTGTAAGCAGTAGCAAATAAAAAATTAATTTGCTTTTTGCTTACGTTAATCTATGTACCACTAGTTTAAAGCCCATAGCACAGAAAATTAAAGCAATAAAAAAATTGGTTAATTACAGTAGAGAACTTTTCTCGCTTAACTCTGTAGTCGCTGTTATTCTTATTTTTATTTTATAATTGATGCACAAATAAATTAAATTAATATTAGAAATTAAAATGCTTATAACGGTCGCTGAATCTTTATTGCTTAAATAATTCAATCTTGAATTATTATATATACCATATATGTATTAAATTAAATTAAATTAAATTAAAACATAAGACAATAATATGAGTAGTAGCAAATAAAAAATGATTACTGCTTATGCTTTTCTTGTCTGTCGCTATTTTTGAATGTGCTACTGCAGGCTTAAACCTTACCAAAAGCTCGTAACACGAACATATCCTATTTCCCTTCCCGCATCCTTGCGATTAAGACTAAGAGGCCAAACACGGATTCGTAGACACCATCGAGCTTAGCTCGGTTTAGCGCTGCACACTTAACGCTAATCCTGATTGTCCGATAAGTACTTTTCGTCTCGCGTGGCATGATTGTATTAAGTTTCAAATTTGGAAAATAAAATATTCCAGAGAGAACTGATAATTGTAAAAGTAGTGCTTTACATTTTGCCCGATGACATCGTCAATCATTTTAACAATTTATAACTATTGTATGACATAATTAATTGTCGCTCTTGCGTTCCATTTTGTTCCAGCTTTATCGTCTTTTCAATATTGCTCTGATTTGGTAGACAGTTCAATTTCGTGCATATTGGAAATGAACGAAATGATATTGTCATCGATGATCTTTTAATTCAAAGCAGCATTATGTATTGATAACGTTATTATTAATGCAACGCTTTAATGCATTCGTCTACTTATGATTTATTACTAAAATATTATTTGTTCTTTCGAACCAATTGATCAATCGTGATAACCAAACTGCATTAAATAAATAACGTCCGCGTGTCAATTTGTGACCACAGAGCCGTTCAGAATCCGATGAAAAGCCGCGGATCGTAATTCCGCGGAATATAGACCAAAACCTTTTCCATTCCTTCCAGCGCTATCGGGATTTTCCAACTAAATCCTCGCTCTGTCTTTACAGTGAAGCCATACTTCCTGGCCATGCCATCGAACCAGACGATCCTCGCGGAACAGACGGCGGAGTTTGCCTGCAGGGTGGGCGGCGACCCGGAGCCGGAGATCTTGTGGCGTCGAAACGACGGCAAGATGCCGATAGGCCGGGCGCACATTCTCAATGACAAAAGTTTACACATCGAGCGGGTGAACCCCCAGGACCAGGGGACGTACATCTGCGACGCGGAGAACGGCGTCGGTGCGATATCAGCGAGCGCCACTCTTACCGTGCACTGTGAGTACTAATCCTCCCTCTGTCACTTGCCCCGTCCTCTCTGCACTCGAGGATCCGCTCGACCGTGAAATTAATTACGCGCTCGGTGTACGATTATCATGATGAGTGAAGGGGGTGCCAGAGAGGAGGGCAGACGCGCATTATCACCGCATATCAAGCCCCGCAATGTGCATCCTGTCGGATGTCGACTTTTGCGCCTGGCTTCGACGGCGAAATCGAATCTGCGGCTTGGAAAATTCGAACATGTTGAGTAGCCCGGAGTGTACGAGATAGGAGGGTACGATCATACGATGGACACGGTATTATAGTCAGACAGCCCAAACTTTACGCTCAAGCGAGCAAGATGAATTCTGAACAGACATGTATGCGGGAACATAATAGCGTCGATCATATATACAAATTTTCTCTTTTTCCAAAATTTTTCTTTTTTAAATAAAGTATCTTTTGAGATAAAGGTCCTAAATAATTATGTTGGATCTCTAATTTAATGCTTAAATAATTCAATGTGAATTTATATGCTACATATCCAATCTTGCAAATTTGATGAGCAGTTTGCGGGAAATTGGGTACGTAGTGTATAAATTCACTTCGAATTATTTAAACATTAAAGATGCAGCTTGACCGTTTAAGACCTTTATTTCCTATACAACAATGTTTATCTATTTTAGTTAAGCGAGGAACTTAAAATCCATAACTCTGTTATTTCTCACACGAGATTTTTTTTATACGAAAAATTCACTACAAATTTAGCTCCAACTGATTAATTTTACATTAGCTTTAAATAATTAAAACGGAAAAGGATGCAGAAGGTTCGATATTTCTATCGCTGAAAAGGCTATTTTGAAATATCTATCTTTCAAAGTTCTCAATTGATTAATAAAAATTATAAAGATTATATGATGTAAAATTTTTATTTTATGCATTTGAAGAAATATTAGATCGTGGTTATCAAGGATTAATCGAAACTATTGCTAAATTATACGATGAGGAGACGTGTTCAAATAACTGTTTATCACAGCGAGGCCGGTATTCACAAACTTCCCCAAGGACGAGACGGTAAACGCCGGCACCGACGTCACTTTCTCATGCGCCGCGCGGGGTGCTCCGAAACCGTCGATATTTTGGACCCGAGAGGGTTCTCAGGAACTAATGTTCCCCGGCCACACGTATCAAAGCCACTACACCGTCACGGAAGACGGAAGTCTAAATATCAAGGGCGCCGTCAGGAAGGACGAGGGCCACTACGTGTGCAGCGCCATTAGTCAGGCCGGCGCCAGCACCGCCACCGTATTTCTTCAGGTACGTAAGCCTTGTAATCCACGTCTCGACGGTAGTTCAATCCCATGCTCGACAATCACCTACGACCCTGAGAATCTTCTCCGTCACGAACGCCATGACTTTTCTTTTTCTTTTTTTTTTTTTTTTCGTGTTACAATGGTACAAGTTAGTAGTTGCAAACTGACGATAATCACGCGTAATCATGCGTATCCGCACGTAGGACAACGAAAGTCGCGTGCTAAACAAACGCGCAACAGTTTGAAATATACGGGCAAGATAAATCTGTCCGGATGAGAGAGAGAGAGAGAGAGGGGCGAGCCCGCACATTAAGTGGTTCATTTTCTCGATACATATTTATATCATCCCCTCCTCTCCTCCTCATTCCTTTTTGGATGAGTGCAAAATTACCATTCCGGCTGGTGCACCGTGGTACCACAGTCCTAGCCTGAGGGGAGTTGCCCCACATTCTGGAATAAAATTCTTATCTACATGTAGGGAGCATTACGGCGAATCTACTTTAGCGAAAACTCCATAACTTATTCGCTCGCAACGGGTCAAAGTTGAAAGGTGTAGTATAGAAAGGAAACTTTTGAATTACATATTTCCAACAACGTAGCTATTCGAAAGAACTTGTTAGATTGGATATTCGTTCAATTCAGTAACCAAGTATCATGGGTGGCCAGCACGTAATTTATATCCTAGATATTATAGCAAAAAAAGATGTCAATCAAGTTTCGAACTAAAATATTAAGATTCCAATCGCGAATTATGGACATTTATGTAGCCATTTTTCTTGGAAAGATTGAAGGAATATTTAAGCGCATCACTTAGAGCGCCGATTCCTAAGAGCTTTTCATTTTCCTTTTTTGATTAATGTTTACTTGAAGAATCTTTTTAATCTTTTATTTGTTTGAACAAATATATTCCGAATAAAATTTGTCTTGTTACTCTCTAAATTCTTTGGAATACATTTTATTCCAAAAGAATGAAATCTTCAAAGAATTTAAAGAGTATTAAAACAAATTTTACTCGGAATATATCTCTTCAATTTTATTTATTAAAGTATATTAAAGTAAGTTTTACGAACTCTGGACTCGTTCTGGTTCCATATCTTAGAATTAAAGGAAAGACAGAGCATGGCATTTAGCCAGCCAACTTTCTTGTCCACTGATTAAGATCCACAGATAGGTTTCAAGTAAAATCGTTGTCGGCGAAATAGGTGACGTCCGTCGAGGAGACTCCACCGCCCATAATCGAGTTGGGCCCGGCGAATCAGACTCTGCCGCTAAAGAGTGTCGCCTCGTTGCCGTGTCGTGCAGTCGGTACACCCACGCCGCGGGTTCACTGGCACAAGGAAGGTGTACTCGTGCGACCGGGCGGTCGCATCACGATGGCCATCAACGGCACGTTATTCATCGATGACCTGCATGCCAATGATTCCGGCTTATACACCTGTATCGCCTCGTCGGAATCCGGCAACACCTCCTGGTCGGCGTACCTGACCATCAGCACCGGTGCCAGCTTTCATCGGACGCCCGACGTGTCGGCGTTGCCACAGAATCCGAGTAAGCCTCGGATAGTAAACGCCACTAGCAACTCTGTTACCCTAACGTGGAGCCCGGGTCATGAAGGTCAAAGCAAGATCATTGGCTACAACATTGAGTACTACAGCAGCAACCTGAACACCGGCTGGGTGGTGGCGGCCACGGGTGTTCTCGACGACATCTACACGGTGAGTGAATCGAGAATTGGCGATGATACTTGACCTCTTTTCCCCAGCGCTTATATCCCGCCTCGAGTTTCAACGATCTTCTCAAGTAGGCATTTTCAGTTTCCCTTCCTTTGTGCATTGTTTTTGAAAGTTTAGAACGTGCTGCTGCTACTACTGGCAAGGACAGTTCGCGACATTACGGTGTTAGGTAACGGACCGATAAACCTAAGTCGCTTACTGTTGAAAAATCCAATATCAAAGTTTCGTGTTAGAACTACGTTTTAATAAAGAGAAGCCTAATGCCACAAAGTAATGGCTGTCTACGTAAGAGACTTTAATATCCTGTATCAAACAGACGCAATATACTTCAAGTCGTTGTCGCGCAATATAAGGTTTTAACCAGCTCTTCAAGAATGTATTTCTCAGAGAGAACATCGCAATATAAAAGAAAGAGAAAATATCGCAGTAATAAAAAAAGTAAATGTTTAATAGTTAACCGCCGATATCCTGTTAGAACTGCCGAAGATGCCAATTTACTAATGTTCTATTCTTGTTTTTGGTTAGTGAAAAATTGTTTTAATATTATTTGTATTGTTAGAATTATTTGTATTATATTCACATATTTTCAATGTTCTATACTTTAATAAAAACAAATTTTTTTTAATGATTAGCGGAATCAAAATAGCATCAGCGGTTGTAATTCTAGTTTACTAAACAAACAGGAAACAATATACATGGACTATACGTGTGTGTATACATAGAATTTATTTTTTTTTATTTATTTGTCAAACTAACGAATCTGGTTTTCTGCTTTATCCATCAACAGGTGACAGATTTAAGGCCGGAGACCAATTACGTTTTCCTAGTACGAGCGGAAAATAGCCAGGGGCTCTCCTTGCCCGGACCACTGTCGGACGGCGTACAAACTACTAACGTAAATCAGCATACGGTACCGCAAGTGGAACTGACTCGCGCCAGGGATCGGCTGAACAGCGACATTTTACATCTCAAAGAGGTGCAACCGTTGACCAGTACCAGCGTGAAGATCATGTGGGACGTAAGTATCAGGCAACATTATACGCGACGTTTTACCGATATCGATTTAGCATAACAACACACGGAACTTAGCGACAGATGCCAACTTGAAAATTTCCAAAAATACATGTTTTTAACAGTACAGAAATAACATTTATTTGTTTATTTTAAAAAGATACTTGTTTATATCAAATGCACTCACTTTAGCAAAGATTTAATTTATCCAGACTGTATTTGTATTAGAAATAAAAATATAGATGAGAGCTATCAGCTTTTATTCATTTTTTTTAACAAAAAAATTTTTCAGTAAATCTCTCTCGGTATTTGAGATACTCTGCAGTTGCGATGTTGGATATTGGAATTGGAAAACATTAAAATAACAACAAAGAATTAGAATAACATACTAGAATTTGAATTTTAGATTCTTGGCGCGGCAGATTTAGTAGAGGGTCTTTATATACGATATCGCGAGGTTTCCGAGAAACCAGAATATCAGATGGTTACGGTGCTCAACGCTGGCGCTACCAGTTACGTACTGACTAATCTAAAAAAGTATACGCGTTACGAATTCTTCCTGGTTCCCTTCTACAAGATAATTGAAGGTCGACCAAGCAATGTGAAACTGGTCACCACATTGGAGGACATGCCTTCGGGCGCTCCCGAGAATGTTCACGTGGGGATGATAAATATGACCTCGGCGTTCGTTCGATGGTCACCACCGCCAAAGAACACTCAAAACGGCCAATTGATTGGTTATAAGGTAAGGGTCGCCGTTAGTCTTCCCTAATAGTGTAAGAATGTATCTCTCTATATCTCACTGCTGATTCGTATCTATTTAATACAGATTCAGATCAAGAGCAACAGCAGCAACAAGATCCTAGGTCAAATGTCCCTGAACGCGTCCACCACGTCGGTGATCATCAACAGCCTGACTACTGGGGGTTTATACACGGCTCGCGTCGCTGGACAAACCCGGGTAGGACTAGGTCCTTTTTCTAGTCCGACTCTATTAAACATGGATCCAGGACAGCTGACGCAATTACCGCCGCGTACCGATCCCAGCCACGGAGGCGCGTCTGTTGTCAGAGAAACGTGGTTCCTTGTACTGATAATAACGATGATATTCACCATTATCGCCGTGCTGCTAGCCGCCCTGTACGTGAGACGCAGGCAAGCGATGAGCAAGCAACTGGGTCACTTAAATGTACCCGTGGGTACCGCAAACGATATCTGTCAATTGAATAAAGACACGCTCTGGCTGGAACGAGGTTGGAGGCCAACTAATACCCTCCAGGCCGCCAATGATAAGGATTGTGAGACCAAGTTACTCAATAATCAGCACATGCTGGCGGCCGGTATAATGGGCATGACCGGCTCGGAGTACGCTGAAGTAAATCTGACGACGTTCTACAACACACGCAAGCAAATGCAAGCGCCACCGCCGGAGCCGTACGCGACCACGACCCTGTGTGTGGGCAGCCGTAACTCAGACTCGATCGAAACCAGCTGCCAGAAGTCAAACTCCAGCGATTCGTGTTTGAAACCGGATTATTCAAGCCTGGACTCGAATCAGGAGCCCAACAAGTCTACGGTGTCGCCAAGCAGTGATAACATGAGCGGCGGAGACGCCGCCTACGCGGACGAGAACCTGGACATGCAAAGGAGACAGTACAGAATAACAGGTCCTGCAAGCGACGCGCCACAAACCGGTATGCCGATGCCTAACTGGTGCGACATGTTGCCGCCGCCGCCTGAACATCCACCCCCTCTTGGCACATCCGTAGCCACTGGTCGGATGCAGCAGCAGCAGCAGCAGCATCAGTTGCAACATTCGCACCAACAGCAACAGCAACAAGTGCCATTCAGTCCACATCTCGGCAAGAGAAGCGTCCAGAACGATCTAGATCACTGCGGTAACTCAGGTTCATGCAATCCGCAGAGTCCACCTACTCCGCCTATTAGAGTGACCAATAGCTTCAGCCCGTCGCCAACACCCTGGAGTAACAGCGGACAGAGTCAGCACTCAGAGACCGGCGCTCTCCAAGTGCCTGGCAACCTTCAAATTCCGCAGGGCAGATACACGACACTGCCACCGCAAACTAATCCGCCACCATTGCCCTCGTTCCCGCAGGGTTTCAATCACTACGATTACAAGAACCAGGAGAATGAATACGAAAGTGGCTCCGTGATTTATGGCCATCATCAGAACGGTCTGCCAGACGATTATGGCGCGCGCGGCGATCCCGCGTTTACTCGTTCCAACAATCAACAGTCCCATCTGACGCCGTCCGCCATGAGCGAAGAACTGTATCGACACAGAGACGAAATGTTCCACAATGACAATCTCTATCAGCCCGAGAATGATGAGTGGGATAGGAAGTCATGCGACTCCAACACGCACTCGGACGCATGTTGCTCGTGCTCAGAATCGAGCTGCCTCTACGCCGATACCGTGCAATACAACGCGCAGCAATATAGTACGGCATGCGGTCACAGTAGTAGCAGAACGGGTTCCCGAAGCAGGAATAATAGGAGTCCGCGAAGAAGAAACAGGACGTCCTCACCCACGTACAGTAGCGACAGCAATTACTCCTGCATCCCTCAGAGGCAATGCGGAAGTACGAATTCACAGGAGAGATTGAGGCATCGTAGTAAAGGTAATCTATTCGAAAGAGAAAAACTTAACACTAAAAGTACCGAACAGTTACTATTAATCATTTCTATTTTTTAATATTATATTTCTTGTGTAAAAAAAATTTTTTACTTAATAATTATGTTCTTTATACTAATAAATATTTGATTTTTTATCTCTTTTTATTTTTATAATAATTTATTCGTTTGATTTCCTCTTTTTTTTAATGAATATAAAACGTTGATATTTATATTAATTTGTTCTTTTAATTAAACTTAATCCTAAGTCTGTTTGAACGATCAAACATATTTTTAACATGTTTCTATCGGTACTGCTTTCAGACAAGCTGCCTAATTTTTCAAGAACGGGCAATTACAGCCAACACAATTCTTCGGCCTCTAATACGATGAGTAGTACGGGCAGTCAACGATACAATAAGCTAAATAGTATCTTTGCAAGTGGCAATAACCCGAACGCTCCGACGGAGTCTAGTCGACTGGGTGATCACCGTGAAAGCTAAATACTGCCTGAACGTAGTAAATACAGGACGTGCCTGAACAAACGGCCTTCGATCACAACGAACGATCGTACTCTAGCGACTACGGGAGGCCGTTTCACAATCAGCAATGTCGTGGTAGCTCGTCGAATACGATTCGATTGAGCGCGTCGTATATGTAATGAAAGATACATCGTAGTGTCTCGCAAGGTTGCTATATTTCTATATATACTTGGCGCGAAACGCTACCGCGTTTCTTTCAACGGCCCACACGCTGGAAAGCTACATCGATTTGATTTGTTGATTATACACAAGTTCGTGATGACAATGAGACAGAGTGAATCTCGTACTTTCTCTGTGTTATATAATATCGAAAAAATTTAACAGCGAGATATTAAGTATTCCATGACTGACAATGTTTTACGTTTAGCTGATTACGTGGCAGTAGTTTAAGCTTGTAGAATATTCTTGTGTTTGTACGAAGCGCAATAACGATCTATCGTGGTAGGAACATTATTTCAACTTTCAAGACTCGAAAGATTGAATCGCTCCGTGACTGATGCTCGCAACATTTGAATGCTATGCCGCCTAGACCTCGTTACGTACACGCGATATAGTCGATTGTTTTGTACTCTGAACTCGGATAAGGACTTTCAAAACAGATAACATCGTAAGAGGAATGGAGGCAACGCGTAGTATTATCTTTCTTTGAACACTCTATCAAATAGACTGATTAACGTATCACCGGACCTTGCTTATATTTTCTTTATTCTTCACTTTGTATCACGCTGAGAGATAGAAGTGATCCCAATATTCGTGAAACATTAAGAAAAAGAAAGAGGAAAGAAAACATTCTTCTCTCTCATATATTGCGATTTGCTGTTGCGCGACATGTTCCTCGAATAAACATTTAATGCCTGAGCGGTCATGCCGGGCTCCAATTCCAATCTTGAATCTTCGCTGTATTTTCGATTGCCATGTAAACTGCCATTCCCGCTGACGTATTGTTAGTTTGATTAAGTTTTTATCTTAAATAATGACTTTAAAAGTCACATTTTAGCTTGCGAATGTCAGCGAGCTACAAAAGTTTTCGCGCGACCGCTCCAGGATGAATGTCGTGTATAAATTTTCCGTGTGTGGCGTGTTTTTTTTAACGTGGCGATAGCATAAACGGAGAGAAGAATATACGATACAACGGGTTGATCCGCTTGAGCGCGAACTAAGATTTGGGTCACGCGCGTACGAATCAAGCAAGCGCGGTCAACTATTTATTGATTGACAAATTTTATCTACAAAAAAATTTGAACTCAGGGGTAAATTATTTTAGTTTATTTCCATTTATAAGCAATAGAAGACATAAATAACCGAATTCTTTGTAATTTTACAAAGTAAGTTCTTGTTTTAAAAAATAACATATTTCTTATGACGAGCAGCTAAATATTTAGTTAAAATTATTGAAACAATTGCACTTATTACGCTCTAAGAGAGATAACGACTCCAATACTATAGCAATAATAAGAGTATACGTGTACGTTATCGTACCGAGACGAGCTTGTTTGTGAAAATGAGACTTCAAGATTTTTAGAATAATTCGGTATAGGATAGTTCCACGATCTCTTCGAGCGTCAAAGTGATTTCGTTCCGAAGTCATTGTCTCGGAAACAATCGAACAGGCAATCGTTCGCAATTGTTCTACTGTGCTGTACACGAAATTAACTTATCGACCGTGTCTGCTTGTTCTGTACGCAGAATGATCCTTTCGTTACGGTGGTTTTTGTCGAAAGGCTTCACTTCCTACGGATGAAGTGATTGTTTTCAATCGTGAAGTTCAAATGCAATATATTTGCGGCATTTGCAATACGCAGCAAAATCGCTGATATGTCCCATCGAGCTAAATGAGCTCGTTCGATTCTGATAGCATCTCTCATCTTTATGTTAAATAGCTAAGTATTCGGGAATCAGAATCAAAAAACGAAATGAATGGGCGTTTTGGTGGATGCAGTCATCCTTGATGCGAACAATTAGAGATGGATGATTACAGTATCTCTCAGCACGACGGAAGCTGAATGGATAGGCAGGTATAATCGTCGTAGCGAAAGGATTAACATGTCACGCCTGACAAAATGATTCGTGCTCGGCATCGCGATCGGCCTCGTAAAGCGTGGCATTTATTTTCGACAGCCTGTACGGTGCTCAGGCCACGACAAATGGAGTATATTATTTTGGATATAACGTTCCTAAATCCTAAGGTAACCGAGGGCTAATCTCCACGAAGGGCTACGTATAATTCTTCCAAAATGGGCGCACGTAGTAAATACGTTTTTAAAATGAAACGAAATAACAATAAAGACGCGTAATATATATATATAAATATATACATATTATATATATTATCATATCACGCAAACGGTCCTGTATAAATTGTACAAAGTTATTCTAACGAGATTAGTCATTAGTTATTAATTTATACGTCGTATCAATTGAACTCATGTCGCATAAGCAACAGATACGTAAGATATATCTCATATATCCTTTAATACACACGACCTGATATCTAAAAGTGAGAATGTGCTCGTCAAAAATGTGCGCTTCGAACTTGTCGACGATACTGCCAATATAAAGTACGTTATTCTCCAACGCGTACCTGATTCCGATTTTTATCGGATATTTCCATCGTCTCACCGCGATCTAATTCGTTTGCAAAACGAATTATAATTGCAAATCGTAAATTGTTTTAAAACTGCGTCTAAATTGTTGTTATAATACATTGATATTAGAGATAACATTACACTATAAGATATAACAGTAAAACAATGGAAAAAATACAGAAAAGAAACTAACACTTTTGTAAAATTTTAACATTGCTAGTAGTACGATTTGCACAAAGATCTTAAAATTTTTGTACGAAAAAAAAGATAGCTGAATCTTCGTATTCTTTTTCTCATTAATCTTTCAACTTTCTTCGCGATGGGACTTTAGATGGAAAACACAACGAAGTACATTTGCATTCGTAACGACCGACTTATTGAAAGCGTCTTTTGCATAGCGGTCAAAGAAGAATTGCATACTATTAGAACCATGAAATTTTATTATCCTTATCTTTCTCTCCTTTGAAGCGCATATTTTTAACAGGATAGAATACACGTCGCGTCTGAATGCGGCATTTATGGATGGAGCATCGCGTTTACGGATGATTCCGGCTAACATTTCTTACCGGTTTCCATAGACGGATCTAGAATAGAAGTGAAACCCATGGAAATGTACATCAGCAAATGAAATATTTAATATAAGAAAATAGTGTTGGATTTCATTTTTAATATGCTTATTTCCATTTATGTAAAATATTGAGAATATCAACCAGGCACACATATATTGAATATATCTCGCCATTTATCGAAAGCACAGCGTAGTTTTTTTATACGAATATAATTACTTAAATATAATTACTCGTCATTGGAACTTACGTGAGATTACATATGATTTTCCGTTGAGAATAATTCGACTAAAACTGTTTTCCTTTTAGGAGATACTTGACACAAATGTCGTTCTATCTTTATTATTCATTGCCAAAAAGGATAAAACGATATTTGTCTCCTAAAAGGAAAACAGCGAAATGTTGCGGATGTATTTTTTCTTATGATACAAATTTAGACGGATGAAAATAAATCTAATTAAATTTAAATGAGAGAAATTTTATATTTAGTGTGTCAAAGCAGATCTTAAATGTTTAACTATTTCTATGTATGAATTTATATACATATTTAATTCTGCAAATCGAAATCTTTTTCAGTCTTTAAATGCAATCATGAGCAGAAAAAAATAACAATATCTTAATAAATTAATAAATTAATAAGCAATTTAATAATATTTAATAATATTTAATATAGCATTTTTCTAATATAGCATTTTTATAAGAATATTAATAATGTGTTAATTGTTAATAATCTGACGTATTTTTTTCAAGACATAAATATAATCGCTATGCTGAGTTCAATTTAAATTATGAAATTGTAAAATTTGATTTAAGTATCCAAACTAAATACGATAGACAATTAAAGTTTTTTTAATTTTAGACAATAGCTTAATGAGATGTTTAATGATTCAATGACATATTTGCCTGTCTTTCTGCAATGTATAAAAATTACACGCATTTCGATATTTGTTACTCACACACTGAGGATGACTTAATTTTAGGTTCGAAACGTCTGTTGTTAATGATTAACACATACGTACTTATTTATTTATTTATTTGAATTACACATCAATTGTGGCTTTCATTGGCATTATCATTTCCTTTGTTATATTTTTCTGTACTTCTTTTTAATAAGATCATATTTGTATTTGCTAATTTATGTATCAACTGCAGCGCTTGACTCTCATTTGTCCTTATTGTTTTATTATTTAATAATTACTCAAACAAAGATTTAAAAAGTTTCAAATTCGCCAAAGAGTGTCTAAATCCGTCTATGCTTGTGAATGATTTCGATTGTTAATTGCCGGCTGATTCGGAGAAATGAAACGCCGATTAAATTTCCGTTTAATCCATAATGCGCGAAGCTCCTCCGATGTGTATATAACAAGCGAGACATTTTGTACGCATTTTTCAAGGGGTCCCATCGAGATACGGGTTCCTTTCAACCGCGATAGCGCGCTACGCGGAGGCGAGGCACTCCGGCGACCCGTGCGATGACCCTTTTTCTTTCCTCCCCGTAACGACGCCGTCGCGGCGAAGCGTGGGCGTGGCTTTCCTTTATACACGCGGGGTATACTTACTTATTAATTACGACTTTCGATTAAGTGACAAGTAAACGGATTAGTGTTATTCTAGCGGTGCGCGCGCGTGCCGAGCGGAACTCGCATGTGGCTTGTTCAAATGACGTGTGGTGAATCGCTCAAATTTGTTATACGTACACAATACAATTAGCTCCACTCGGTTTGAGACCGTCTGCTGCCTGAATAGAGAAGTTAACCCGCGCGACAGATACTATTCATTCAGATATTCAATAGAACGAACTGCCACTGCTGCATGTATATCCCGTAAAAAAAAAAAGAAAGAAAATAGATCATATAGGAATTGCGCTCTCGGATTTAATATAAGAGGAAAGAGAGGGGGAGGAAAGAGGAAAGAAATAATTGATTAGCAGAGATATTGAATTAAATTTGTTAACTCAGAGAGTTGAACTTAAGGTCTACCTAGTGATACATACTATATTATATAATTTCGTAAGAGTTTCGGCATATGAATTTATTCGCGTGTCGACGCGAAGCTGCGCGCGAATAAATTCATATCCAGTAAGAAAAAAAGTCCATCCAAGCAGGCGAAGGAATAAGAAAGAAGATATCATCTCGATATACTTTAGGCTTAAAAAAAAATACAAGATAGATGGGAGGAGAAGAGCGAGCGAGTTGCCAAGGGGAATAGACGCGAGACTAGTTCTAGAAGGAAGCATCTCATTACACGTAATTAGATAGGATGCGTATTTTAAGTATCTGCGTCGTCACGTACGAGTGTGTGCGTCCGGTGCGAGTTCGCGCGACGACTCTGTGAGAGTCGCGTTGAACTGAGAAAAAGATAGACGCGAGCAGGCATTGCTCTCCTGTCCTTTTTTCCACCTTTGCTTATCTAACGCCCTGTTGAAGGAAAGAATGGAAACTATCTTCAGCGTTTTGATGAGCTGTAGGACGTTAAGCGTCATACTATTATATCATCGTGATACCTTACTTTATCTGAGGGATGTCCTGGGAACATCCGTAGGATATTGTTAGGATATCTCTTGGAGGTCTGTGCTGTATAGAAGTGTATTACCAATTATTCATAGCTGCGATTGATAAATATGGTGACCTTTCCTAACTCCCGTCATCGTTAGAACCTTGAGGATATCAGTTCATGTTCCGTTAGATGAGCGAAGGTGCATCTTGCTCGGGAGATAACTGCATCCGTTAAAATGCGAATCCACTGCGGATGTTCTATATGAGAGAGACACGAAGACGTTTAGATCGATAATGATAATATATCGTTTATACCTGCGAGGTACGTTTGATGAAACGAGCAGTGGATCCGCAACTTCCAAATTCGTGCACGCGAGCTCGGATCGGCAAGATGCAACCGCGTATTATCGAGGGAAAGAGTATATTACATGCACATATGGATATACATACATCTCTTCGAAGGCTACAGAATCGTGACCCTTTCGGAAAGCACCGTATCTCCAATCCTAAATGATCGTGATTCAGCCAACGAATACGCTGCCAAACCATCGTATCAATGCGCGAAGGAACGAGAAAAAAAAGATAATGTATTATTTTTATAATTTGTCATCTTTGTATTGTTACGATGGTTGAGAGAACTTGTATAAAACACAGTAATGTTTAACTTAAAAAAAAAAGAATTGTGCGGCTCGCGTAAACGACATTCAACACGAACACACGATTAACACGCTACACACACGAAACGTAATATATCATATACCCCCCCCCCCCTCCAAACTCGTGACAAGTTTGTCGAACAGATCAAACGAAGGACTTGAACAAAGTTTGTCGTAATTGTTTCTGACAAAGTTACAAATCAATCCCAAGGATCGACGTATGTTGTATGAATTGCGTTGCATCATAAATTTTTGTAATCACAGCGGTTACTTTTGATTATTACAAAAATTCACTAAAATTTTTTTATAGAACCAAATCTTTTGTTGAAATTGAAGATTCTATATCGTTAATAATAAGCAATATGATAAATAAAGTTGACTTACGACTGTCGGAAACAGTTACAACAATATTTGTGCTCAAGGAATCAATCATGTAACTTTTCCTTCAGATGGAAATATGAAAAGTAAAAATTTTTTTTATGTATATGTGTTTATATGTACACACGTATACATAAAAATGTTCACTTTTGTTTCCGTTCTAGAGAAAAAAAATTACATGATCGATAACCAGACTCCATCTCGTGAACACGTGCAATAAACGTGTCAATCGACTAAACCGACCTATTTGTTAAAATTGCCATTGATCGTTATGTAGATGGGGAAACGATTGTATTGACGTTAGGGCGAAATTTTTCGATTTGTAAAATCATATCTGGTAGCGATATCGAAACAGAGTTTGGCCGCTTTTGCGAGAAACGCTCTCTGAGACTTTAAACTTGGTGCTACCAAGACCGCCGAATGCAACGACGAAGACCGCTAGTTGCACCAATTGAAGTGATCGATGTATTTTTTCCGAGAGTCCAGATATTCGGGATCTATTGGAAAATATTTTGAAGATATATTGATGAATTTGGGATCAACTTTTTTTAATGAAGATTTCTAGATTCTGATTAAATTAATAATCAAATGGAACCATATTTTTCAATGAAACTGCCAAGAAATTCATTAAGAATGAAATTTCGCTCGATATTTCTCCTGAGAGGAAAGTCAATTCCATGAATTCGTCAAAGTGTTCTTAATATAATTTTCTGGGAGATTGTCTAACGCAGAGTAGAAGAATTCATTACATCGAGAATAGCACTCGATCGATCGACGTTGGTGCAAACAATTGGTCCTGGATCGCGCTTAAAGGATTAAGTAGACCGTTAGAGAGCTAGAGCTACGTAAAAATAATTCATATCATTAAGAACACGAAATAGTGATTTCGAATTGGAAGCAATGTGAGAGAAAGAGAGGAAAAAAGAGAAAATAGTCGTTTCCTATTTGTCTCTCTCTTTCTCTGGACTGCGTTTTACAGGCCGCACACGTGTAATTACACAGCCGTGTAAAGCACACTGGGGCCCGTGGAGACGCGTATTTAGCTCAAGCTTTCCTTTTTATATTTTGTAAATACAGCGAATAAATAAAAATGGTGAGCATTTTTATATAGTTAATTTTATAATTTATTTACTACGGAAGAGAGACATGCCGTTCGTCTCTCTTCGCTGACCGTCGTCGCACGAGTGAAATCGATGAAATTTAAGAGAGTAAAATAGGAGCGTGCATACTACAGAGACACACGTTACACACGTATACATACACATAGACATACACGCGCACGACTGTAGATAATTTGTAACAATTGCTATTGTCAAGTACCACGTACACGTATAAAGCGACGTATGCTGATATATATCATTGCGTATTATACTGATAACGATTAATAAAAGGTAATGTTGAAAAATTGAAGAGTCCGTGCGCGAAAAAGCGACTGTGCAAGCGCCTTTTAAAATTTTATCCCTTATTATTCCTTGTTGTCTTCAGTAAACACATATTAATTTTTTTTAGATATTTTATTATAAACTTACTAAAATAGACAACGAAAATATACGAAATCTATATTAATTTAAAAATAAAATCGATTTTGCCTCTAGTTTATTAAAGCTTAAAAATTGTACACATTACGAATTAATGTTAATATAATAACATTTTAATAACAATTAAATATACACCAATTTTTTTACAAAAGCTTAAATTTATACAAATTATAAGTATCGCAGTTAAGCAGGTGCTATTTCGATTTCGTAAGTTTCTTCCCTTTTTATTTTGACAATTGTTAAATTGTAAGAATGGAATGGCCTTTTTTTATGAGATTCTATAAAATTATTTTTAACCGCATCCACCTTTTTTGCAACAGCTCCGTTTTGGAGGACGATATCCTCGAGTACTATCACCCATTAAGGGATTATATTCTAAAAATAAAACGTATGGATACAGCACATTATTTAAATTTACCTTAGATAAGTAAATCACAATAACGTAAATCTTACCTGACTTTAACTTTGACTTTGTACCTGTATTTGTACTCGTACTAGGAGTTTCATCATTGGTTGTACTACCTAGTCTTGTACCTACGTTTTTATTCTCCAGTAATTTCAAGACCTTTTGTCTCTTTTTTTCTTTCTCCTATGAGAAAAAGATAAATTATACTAATTTATATTTCAAAAATAAGTAAGTATAAAAATAAATTATCTTAACTCGCAAATAGTCACCTGATTTTTTTTTACATAAATAGACACCAAACAAATATTACAGAATAATTATGTTAAATAGATTATTACAGTGATTCTAAAAAATAACAAATTTTAATTTTAACAACTCTTTTTTATTGCAAGTTTTCGATAGAATTGCACACTTAAAGATTCGTAAAGAATAGAAGAAAAAGAAAAAAAGAAAAAAAGAAAAAAAAATGTTAAATGATATTTTATAATTTATACTTTTTTTGCTATTGGAATATAAATATATCCCAGGTGACTATTTCCAGAGCAATGTATAGCAAAAAGTACCTCTTCCTCTTTGATTTGTGCTAAGGTACAAGACTTGTTGTACGCCTCTTGCATCTTCTGTCGTGCCAATTCCACATTAGCTGACAACTGCGGTAATTCATCAGTTTCTAAACAAACAATTAATACCAAAGTGAAACAAGTATATATATATATATATATATATATATATATATATATATATATTTTATATTATTTGTGTAATGTAAAATCTATGTAATGATTAACAAT
>Ga0157364_1000581_pt1 | contig 26181 bp, 17 predicted proteins | sample AttsexASBM2_FD_111476 | JGI IMG/M metagenome (GOLD analysis project Ga0157364, IMG submission 111476) | Fungus gardens microbial communities from leaf cutter ant in Ribeirão Preto, State of São Paulo, Brazil - Atta sexdens ASBM2 | ecosystem: Host-associated > Fungi > Mycelium > Unclassified ... | reverse complement strand
CCGAATCAGAATGTAAGAACCAACCAACTACAGTCGAGCATTCCCCTGTCGTTCAACTGTAACAGGAGAATACTCGACTGTAGTTGGTTGGTTCTTACATTATGATTCGGATTAAATACTCGGTGGAAATTAGACCAATGTTATTCCTTCCATCATGTATAAGGCACATTCCAATTGTATTTCGTATCATCTCCTTCATTGACCAATCAGGAGAAAGGACTGTATGAATTGACTAATCAAAGAATACTAAAGTATTTGTAATGTAAGTGGATCGCTTCTTATGTTAGGTTAGGTTAGGTTAGGTTAGGTTAAATTAACTTTCGACATTTTGCTGGTTTTCGTGTCTTTATCATCGCTCTTTTAGAAATATAAGCGAAAATACGAGACAATTACTTTATTAACATTTACTATTCCTTTACATACAATAGAAGATCGTTAACATCTGAGAATAATAACGGAAGATTCGAAAAATGGGCGATATAAAATCCTTTTTCCACCAGTGGTGTGCGAAGAACGGCAAAGAACCGCAATTTGATGTTAGACCAACAGGTAAGTATATTTGCTGATTTCATTCCGTTCAAATTAGTCGAAATGAATTGTATGGATTATTTACGTTTCGCAGGGCCGAAGCACAGGCAACGTTTCCTCTGCGAACTACGAATACCTGGCTTCGACTATGTCGGCGCAGGAAATTCGACTAACAAGAAGGATGCGCAAGGAAATGCCGCGAGAGATTATGTTAATTATTTAGTACGTACGAATCGCGTGAATCCAAATGATGTACCAAAAGATGCTGGGATACCGACAATGACACCAGATGCTATTAAGAATGAAGTTTCAACACCAATAAAATCAGTGTTTCAAGGAGGCATGGGACCGAATGACATTGGTCAAGCATATAGACCGTATAATGAACGTGGCCAGAGTAATTATACATACATGGATAGGCTGGCTGATCAAAAGAAAGTAGAAGATGCTGAGGATGTTGACGTGAACTCTGGGATACATGGGAACTGGACGATAGAAAATGCCAAGTCCAAGCTACATCAGTTTATGCAAACTAACAAAATTAATGCAGATTACAAATATACTCCGGTCGGTCCGGATCATACGAGGTATGGAGTCTTGCAAATGGACTTTTTCTAGAACATTGGAATAGCATTGCAATGCAGTGCATAGTTCAATTTATATGTTTTATTGTTATGAACAATTGCTTGCTGATTGTTATACCATTTGAGATTTAACAAGGCCATTTTGGAGTATATTGCTCACTTACATCTAAAGCTGGTGCAAGAGAGTCGACGATGACTCTCTTCTGCACAAATGATAAATGCGTTAAACCAAAACTTTTATTAAAATGATTTAATAATGGTTTTGGTGCAACTACATAAAGAAACTTTCTTCAATGTACTCCAATGTGGTCATCTGTGACATCTTCAAATGGTGAGTCATTATTCATTGTAATTAATTGAGGGAATAAGTGAAACAAAAAAAAGTTTATCTTTGATATAGATGTTTATCATAAAAAATAAATTTAATTATTTTATATGCCATTATTTTGACAAATTTTATAAGAAATTATAACAATATAAATGACAATAAAATAAACTTATATTGATTTTTCAATAAGTAAAATTAATATACAAAAATTATTTTTTAGCTTATATTAATAATTTTTTCAATGTACAGTAAATAACTTATTCAATTATTTAAAATATTTTTGTATATTCAAATTATGTTAATTATGTGTGTTTCTTTCACATTGTTCCCTTAATTATTAATTATATTAATAATATAGTACATTTATATTATCTATAACAGACATTATTTTTCACAGGAGTTTTATGGCAGAAATGTCACTTTATATTAAACAACTTGGACGAAGTATGTTAATTTCTATTATATTTATTTAAATACATTTAACCGTATTATATAAGAATGTAATAATTCTCTTAATATTTTAATACTTCAGCTATAACTGGCCGTGAAACTGGATCAAACAAACAAACAGCTTCAAAAAGCTGTGCTTTATCTATTGTTCGCCAACTATATCATCTAGGTGTAATCGAAGCATTTAGTGGTACATTAAAAAAGAATAAGGATACTGAACAGATGAGACCTTATCCTGTCAAAATTTCACCGGAACTGGAGAGTCAGATTCATGACGTTCTAATGAGTTTAGATATAAGACCAATTGATATTAAACAGGTATTAATCATTTTGATTATCCTTATTTTATGTATATATATATATATATATCAAAAATATCTAATTAGATTTATAATAAAAAATGAAATATTCAAAATGTAGTCATCGATTACAACAGAAGATAATACAACTGCATTGAAAGATGACAAAGATACATTAACTGCTGGCGTATCTTTGCTAACGAATCAAGTTTTGGACGATTTCATATCTTCCGTACCGCAACCTGCCGGTGTCGTAAGCTGGTCACCACCTCAGCCAAATTGGAATCCATGGACTGGCTGTAATATAGATGAGGGACCACTGGCAACAACTTCTCTGGATCAGTTGTCAGAAGATTTAATGAATGAACAACGAGAAAAGCTGCAACAGGACTCCAGTTTGCAGGCAAGCATCAAAGAAAGATCAAGTTTGCCCGTTTTCAACAAAAAAAGCGAGATCATGAATGCAATTAACGAAAATCCAATCATTATCATACGTGGAAATACGGGATGTGGTAAGACTACGCAGGTTTGCCAGTTCATTCTGGACGATTATATCGCATCCGGCCAAGGTGCATATTGCAGTATAGTTGTCACTCAACCCAGAAGAATTTCTGCCGTTTCCGTGGCTGATCGAGTCGCCGCCGAGAGATGCGAGGCTTTGGGACAGTCGATTGGATATTCCGTGAGATTTGAGTCGTACTTGCCGAGACCCTATGCCAGTATAATGTTTTGCACTATTGGTGTACTCTTGAGAAAGCTGGAAGGTGGCCTTAGAGGTGTATCGCATGTTATAGTTGATGAGATCCATGAGCGAGATGTTAATTCAGATTTTATTATGGTGGTGCTCAGAGATATGATCCACCTCTATCCTGATCTCAGAATCATTCTCATGTCTGCTACAATTGATACAACATTGTTCAGCGAGTATTTCAACAAGTGTCCTGTAGTGGAGATTCCTGGCAGAGCGTATCCCGTTCAGCAATATTTCTTGGAGGACTGTATACAGCTGACAAATTTTTTTCCACCTACAAGTTCCGGGAAACGTAAATCTAAGGAATCAGACGATTTGCCAATACCGGACGCAGAACCAGAAGAAAATCTGAATAAAGTCATCGGCAATAATTATTCTGTCGAAACAAAGAATGCTATGGGACAACTGACAGAGAAAGAGATAAGCTTTGAGTTAATAGAGGCGCTTCTTATGTACATTAAAAGACAGGATATTCCAGGTGCTGTGCTGATTTTTCTCCCTGGATGGAATTTGATATTCGCGTTGATGAAACATCTTCAGCAACATTCTCTCTTTGGCGGATCGTCTTATCTCATTATACCACTACACTCGCAATTACCGAGAGAAGATCAGCGTAAAGTTTTTGATCCTGTCCCGTCATTTGTAACGAAGATTATTTTATCCACAAATATTGCAGAAACTTCAATCACGATCAACGATGTCGTCTACGTTATAGATTCTTGCAAGGCCAAAATGAAGTTATTCACTTCGCACAATAATATGACTAATTACGCAACTGTTTGGGCCAGTAAAACGAATCTCGAACAACGCAAGGGTAGAGCGGGTCGCGTTAGGCCTGGCTTTTGTTTCCATCTATGCTCAAAAGCCCGATTCAATAAGATGGATGAACACATGACACCAGAAATGTTCAGGACACCTCTGCACGAATTGGCATTGAGTATCAAATTATTAAGATTAGGCAATATCGGTCAATTCTTATCAAAGGCAATTGAGCCACCTCCCATTGATGCTGTGATTGAAGCGGAAGTTGTATTAAGAGGTACATACTTTTATTTTTTTCTTTTCCATAATCAATTAATTTCTAACTAATTTCTAAGACTTTATATTTCTATGCATACAGAAATGAAATGTTTGGATAAAAACGATGAATTAACGCCTCTTGGCAAGATTTTGGCGCGTTTACCTATAGAACCGCGATTGGGAAAAATGATGATCCTAGGATGTATGTTTCGCGTGGGCGACGCGCTCTCGACAATGGCCGCAAATAGTACTACTTTTCCCGAGGTATACAACATGGGTCCGGATGTGAAAAGACTGACTGCTCAACAAAAATGGTTTGCCGGTGCTAGATTCAGTGATCATGTCGCAATGTTTCATGCTTTTCAAGCATGGGAAGAAGCAAGAACAGGTGGCGAATGGGCAGAACAAACATTCTGTGATTCAAAGAGCCTGAGTCTACCAACTTTACGAATTACCTGGGAAGCTAAGGTCGGTAGAATTGTGATGTGGCTAGCATATATCCTTATGTACTAGTGATAATGACTTATTATTCCATATGTGTAGAACCAACTACAAGCGCTATTGCAAAGCGCTGGTTTTCCCGAGGAAACTCTGTGCCCTATGCCACTAAATTATCAAGCAGGTGCGGATCCACGCCTCGACACCATCACTGCGCTGTTGTGCATGGGTCTATATCCCAATGTGTGTTATCATAAGGAGAAGCGGAAAGTTCTCACCACAGAATCGAAAGCTGCGCTGATTCATAAAACATCGGTGAATTGCAGCAACTTCGAACAAAACTTTCCATTCCCATTCTTCGTATTTGGTGAAAAGGTATTTAAACACAATATCCAGAATTAAAATATAAGATATTTTAATTTTGGATATGCGTGCTGTATGGATAATATGAACATTTCTCTCTCTCTCTCTCTTTCTTTCTTTCTTTCTTTCTCTCTCACTCGATAACTCTCTCTTGTTTCATTAGATTCGCACGAGAGCTGTATCTTGTAAGCAAATGACTATGGTGTCGCCTATACATCTATTACTATTTGGGTCACGAAAAGTAGAATACGTGGATGGCGTGATTAAACTAGACAACTGGATCAACTTGGATATGGATCCGCAACATGCAGCAGCTATCGTTGCTCTGAGACCAGCTTTAGAAAGTCTTGTAGTTAGGGCATCCAAGGATCCAGAAACGATTCTAGAATTGAGTCCGACTGAAGAAAAGGTATAAATCAAACTTGAAATTTTAATTAATATAAAGTTATTTATATTAATGTAAAAGATTTATCATTCTTCTATTAAATTTTGTATTGAAACTTCTGGCCACTACTAATCTGAGATTATAATGTCAGAAACGAAAAAATACATAATAAACATTCTTGCAAAAAATATATTAAAATAGAAATATTTTATGACTAGGAATCTTCAATGAGAGTTCAGATTTCTTAAAAGATTTAAAAAATTTCTGACTAAGCAAAAAATATTTTTAGTTAGAATAAAATATATTGAAATCATTAATGACAATTTTGCTTTAATTTGCTGCTATTTTTGTATAGAACTTTGACAAAATATGCGATCTTTTGTGCATTAACTTAATATCTCTTTTATTATACTTAGAAAAAATAGTTTTCTTTCTCTCTCTCTCTCTCTCTCTCTTTTCTTTCTCTTTTTTCCATGATATTTGGTAAACGACAATATCTTGGACTACGTTTCAAAAACGTAATATATGTTATATCAAGTAAAATTTTCTTTGGAGAGGACATTTTGGAATGTAGTTTCGATAATGTTATTGATATTTTTTTTTTTTAGATATTGAGCGTGATTAAGGCATTATGCAGCATGAATGCTTGTCGTCACGAGTTGGAGCCGATAACCGGTGGTTTTCAATCAGCACGACCTCCCAGGGGACATGTAACCGGCTTTCGCGGTAACTTTAATACACCTCCAAAAATGATGCGGGGAAGTGGAGGTTACCGCGGTCCAGTTTCGAATAACGAGTCCTACGGTGGGAATAGCGGTTTTAATGATAATCGCAGCGGTAGTTACAACAGAGGAGGTTACAACAGGGGATATACCATGGGCAATCCGCGCGGTCGAGGTGGAAATTGGAATAATAGTGGCAATCGTGGACGTTATTTTAATTAATATTTTGTTTACACTAACTGTAATTATAGTGTTGCTATTACACTTTAGAATGCAATTCAGGATTTATAATTCTAGATATTGATTTGAAGTATCTTAGTGTATTGCCTTCCTTTTACTTTGATTGATAAAGGTGATACACTTTAAGTTACTGTCCAGAATTAGAAATCAGCACTATATTAGACTGACTTATTTAATTGCATGGATGGTTCAATTTTTGTCTGAAATTTTTTATTTCTCCAAGAAACGGTAGAGTGCCGAATTACCATCTTTCTCGTAACAATAAGGAAATTCCTTCTAATGTAAAATGGAAGCGAGATATGATTTACAATAATATTAGCAATATGGAATGAATTGAATGTGTTGGCTCAAGCTATGCTATCATAAAAGTTTGACTGAAAAAGAGATTAAGTCTTTAAAAATTTTACAATGTTTGCAAGCTTAATATTTTTACTAACAGTCATATGTGATATGCAGAAGTCAGAAATGGCCGAGAGGAAATTGGTGATCTTCACCGAAGATTTCAACACATTAGCTCAATGATATCTATCTTGCAGGCATAGCATTTTTGTCAAAATGAAAAGTATCATCATGTGAAGAGAAAGTACTTGAACAAAGAAACCTAAATTGAACAATACAATTTCGTCGCTATTACCATAATTCTGGACAGAAGTTGAGTTGCTCATGTATACATGTAGATTGAATATTATATTGACATTATATTATTATATAATAAAAAGTATATACTATAAAGTTGCATCCGGATTATTGAACCGAACTTAAAGACGAACTGCGAATTAAGGTCATGAGCATCACAAACATTTCTGCGATCCATACTGTAGTTTCAATTTTTTTTTATTTAATTGTTGGCACTTATTTTCAAAGCAAGTCTTATGAAAATTAATATAGCCAGATCACGTTTTGTGGGATGTATGGAAACGTGTGATGTTTCTTTGTAAAGTCCTAAAATCTACTCTTAGTAAGCACTTGTATCCTCGTTTATGCAAGGAGCTTGCATTGACTTTGGAAGCATCGCATTGAAGGAAATAAGATTGAGTTAATCGAGGAACCTCTAGAAGAGACTATCACAGGATCTTGATCCAAATTCGTTGCATGGAATTGTGATCCTTTATGTTGGATCGGAAGTCCAAACAGGGGAATCTCGAGAAGAAGAAAAAATAAACTTATGTAGACTTCTATGCTAGGGCGGATGTGGAATAAATTCTTCTCGCCTGCTACTCAGATCAGCAATGTAATAGTGATTTCAATTGTGGATGCTTTTATTTGATGACACAAGTATTTTTCTATCGTTCTTGGTATTCAAGCATTCTGTGTGTTTTACGTGATAAAGCTTTATGTTTACAATGCTAGAAATTAGACTGAAATCTCAGATAGAGAGAAAGAATTTACAAATTCCATTAGAACAATTTGATTATGTGATTATTGCAATTGATAATTTTTTTATCTTCAGATCAATTTCTAGCATTATGACTTCAAATATATATGTGTACCCAAGAGGCTCGAAGCTGCTCGTCTCTAGATTTGATTCGAGGTTTGGTTCAATAAGCTGGATGCATCTTAATATTATACTATATTGTAACTGCTATAACAATATACTATTATACAATAATATAATGTGATGACATTGCATTGAACATGTAATACAGTATAGAATCACAGTATAATTTGTTTACATGTAATACTTGATTTTTTTCTTTAAACTTTTATCATATGATGTGATACTCATAATGAAAACAATTTTGCCTCTTCATATTTTTTGTTGTAGAGGAAGATCTTTAAATTATTATTGTATATGATATGATAAATAAATTGCTATGAGCTCGAACTCTCTTGTTTAGAATGCTTTCAAGTAGTATTGGATCAATAAAAAAAATCATTCCTGTTTTTTTAATTCGTGCGTGTATCTTTGTGGCAAAAAAAAAATTTTAATCGCTGGAGATGTCGCTATCAGTGCGACGGCATGATCGATCGACCGATCGTGGTTTCATCACGTAGATTCGTATCCATTTGTGTCAGTCAATGATAAAACGCGCTATCAACCGATCTATCCGAGCGCGATGGTTGCCGTCGAATGACGCCACGGCCACCTAACGGAAGTGAACCGAGAGTAGGCGAAGGCAACATCGTCGCTGATCGTTGCGGACGGGATGTCGGACATCTATTTCCGAACACGTTGCAATCGGGGTCGAAGGAGACAGCAAATCGCTGGATGGCAAGAAACGACTAGAAAAATTCACGGGGTGTAAAGACTAGTTCCAACTGATTCTGTCTCTTAGTGTCCTGTCGTCGTCGTTTGACAGTTGTCCGAATTCTATGTTGATTTATTACGCAGAAGAGAGAGAGAGAGAGAGAGAGAGAGAGAGAGAGAGAGAGAGAGAGAGAGAGAGAGAGGCAGTGAGTCGGCCGTTCGTCGTGTCGTGCGATTGTCACGCTGAGTGTTCGCGAAGGACTTGAAGAGAAGAATAGAAGGAAGAAAAAAAAGCGTAATCTCCCGTGGCGGTGGTTGCGAAACGTCACGCGCGATTGTCGGCGATCGGACTTCATACGTGCGCGCGTGCGGCTCGTGAGTGGCGCACGAGGTGGACAAGGTGAGTCCACGACTGGTCCACGACGAGACAACGAAAGACGTGGAGAGACGCCGCGATAGGAAAGAGAAAAGAGGACGGCGACGCGCAGATAATGCGATGAGACACCGCGTCGACCGTTTGTCGAGTCGCCGTTCGCTGATCCTCGCGCAGCGAAACGACACGAGGCTGCTCTCGCGCGACATCCCGGACGGAGTCGCACGCAGAAGGTTATAAGCGAAGTTATGCGCCTGACGTTCGGCCCACCGACGAACGTCGATCGGTGGACCGCTACCGAGCTGTTTTTCCGGCCTTTCGCAGATCCGACGAATGGACGACGACGCGCCGACCAACGTGCTTGATGGTCCTCGTTCGGAGACGCGCACCCCTTTGCGCCCTTTAACGCCTTCGACGACGTCCCGTGGCCCAGGATCCGTTTAACTGGCTGTGAAAAGTGCAACGTAATTCGAGTCCAAAGAGTTGAGTAGTGCAATTAATCATTCTTCTATATCGTGTTGTTTGGCCAGATACTATAAGATGCCTTGAGATATAAAAATAATATTTCCTTAAGAAGCAAAATGTTAGCACCATATCAGCGATTTGTTAGCAGATTTGGAAAGTTGTAGTAGATTGGTGTCAACTATGTCTGCATTAAACTCGTGTTTTTCCAATTGCCTGTCAGCAAATTGTCACAGAAACCAAATAGAATTTTATTGTAATTATTTAAATTAAATTATATTTAAATGAAATTATGGAATGATTCTGTTTGGTTTCCATTGGAAATTTGTTATCAGATTGTCACAGATTGGCAAAACATAAACTTAATACAGTTGTCAATTTGCTGTAATATTCTATCTAAATCTGCAGACAAATTGCTGATATACTTCTAGATAGCTAAATCTGTCAAAAACAGATTTTGCAAAGTTCACTACAAATTTTGTCAAATGTACAAATAGAATGAATAGAATATCAGCAAAAATCTAACAAAAGAATGTAATAACAGATTGTAGAAACCAAGCAGAATTTATCATCCTGTAATTATTTAAATGATATGTTTCATTTAAATAATTACAAATTACATGACTCTCTGCTTTGTCCAGATTTCAACAGAATATTGGCATCAACTGTAATATTCAACTCATGTTCTAGCAAAGTTTATCGACATAATAACTGCTAACAGTAAACTGTCAGCAGAAACCTCATTTAAACAAAATTTCATTCCCTAGTCATGAAATATATATCATGACTATGAAATGACTGATGTTACTTCTGTATTCAACCTGCTATCATATTTTATTAATAAATTTTGTTTATTTAACAGATACTAAAAATTTCAACAAATTGACCATTATCACATTTTAAATATATTCATAAAGTACTTGAAACAATTAGATGCTGCTAACACATCGGTAATAGAACTCTATGGAAACAGAGCATATTATTACTGAATTTTGCTAATATACATGAAATTGGGCTAACAATAATGAATTTGTTCCTTTAATTTATTGCAAATTGTACAATACTATATTTTTCTGTATTACTGCTACAGGTATATAGATAGATAGATATATAAAACACTGGTCAAAATGGATCAAGAAACGGTCTACGGCACGCATGAGGATAGTCATGTTGTCATGTCAGAGAAAGTGCAATCTTTGGCAGGCAGCATCTATCAAGAGTTTGAAAAGATGATAGCGAGATACGATGAGGATGTAGTGAAAGACTTGATGCCTCTGCTAGTCAATGTGTTAGAATGTCTGGATATATCATATACCGAGAATCAAGAACGTGAAGTTGAACTAGAGCTATTAAGAGAAGATAATGAACAGCTTGTCACGCAGTATGAAAGGGAGAAGCAATTGAGAAAAGCATCAGATCAGGTAATTACTTTTTCAAATAAGTTACCTTAAAAATTTTTGATTATATATGAATAATACATGAATAATACATTTATATTATAATATAATATGAATATGTTTATATCAGAAACTTCTCGAACTGGAAGATGTTTCCGAAGATGAGAGAAAGGAACTTCTGTCGAAAATTGATAGCTTGGAATCTATCGTAAGAATGCTGGAACTGAAGACTAAGAATTCTCATGATCACGGTACAAATGCCATTGACGTTTCCAGTCTACCTGTTCACAGTTCTTCCCTTTACAGTAGAGTAGAAGATTTTGTTTTTTTTTGCATTTTATGTTATTTATATTCATTCTTGTATCACTCTCTTGTAGTGAGCGAGGAACACAGGATGCAGGTTTACTATGCATTTTTTATTGTCCTTTGTTCATTAATTATTTTTTCAGTCATTCTCATATTTCATATATGGTTTTATTTAAGATGCTGTTATAAAAATTTATCAACTGACACTTTGTAATAGATATGTATAATCATGTATTTTTTTTATTGTTCAAATGTTATTTAAATCATTATACTGATTTCTTGCTTGTGTTAAATATATCATATGTTTATTACACGAACATGTGAAGCATGTTTCATAATGTCTAATTCGTGTCCAAATTGCTTCATATATAGATTACGCTTATCATTAATAAACATTTATATTTTTTTTTTAGTTGGTCGGCTCGAGGAGAAGGAAGCTGAATTGAAACGTGAATATTCTCGACTGCATGATAGATATACAGAATTATTCAAGACTCATGTCGATTATATGGAGAGGACCAAAATGTTGGTTGGTAGCACAGAAAGATTAGAGAATGTATCTACCAGCCGTGCACCATCGCGCTTACCTTCCCTTGGACTTGCTCATATGTCACGTAGTTCCGGGCCACTTAGTTATGGTTTTCAGAGTTTGGAAGCTAGTATAAATGCCGAAGATGTTCAAGAGGACATTATATCAAACGTCGTTAACTTGAGAACTGAAATGTTGGATAGTAGCAGTGAGGCTGCTATCGAAACATCCGACAAAAGCCAATTAACTGATCAACCAGTACAAGAGAATAAGACTACAGCTATATCTAGACGTATGTTGCATATTTAATAATAAATCTTGTAAATTCCTATTTGAAAGATATAAGATTTTAAGTTAGGAGATATTTTTACAGACGAAAGTCCGGAAACAGAAGTCCCGCCAACTTTAATAACACCAACGACGCCGACTGCAAATATAGAGAAGTTAGCGACTACGCCAAGTGGTAGAAGCAGGACTGAAAGAGAACAACGAAGCGGTAATACGTTGTATCAAGAACTAAGTTTTCAAGATGCTGATGCGTTGGGCGAAATGGACGAGGGCGCAGATATTACCGGTAATATATCTACGGGAAATACAATGTTAAAGCTCGATTTTTTCTTCGGAAAACTAAATTGGTATATTTATATTTTTAGGAAGTTTAGTACATCCTGGAGAATATGCTTCTTCAGGTATGTTTGATATATATTCACAATTTTTGCGATTTGTACATATATTCATTCATTCCATATATTCGTTCATATTTTCATCTATCTTTTGAGTTAACAATTTTTTTAACTATATTATCTTTGTATTGTATTTCATTGTTTGCCATCCTATGCTGGCTCGCGTCGTATTTCCAATATGCGATGCATGACACTAACTTACCATCAACTGCAGTCAATGACAACTTCTTCGGTAAGATATGTGCTATTAATAATATTTTCGTATGATATACGCAATGTGTATATATATTTTTAAAATAATTAACATCGGAGCTATTAATGGTACAATCATCTTGAACATGCTTTCCATTCTAACATTATTTAAATAAAAATTAGAACTTCTAATTACAATAGATATACATTACTTCTTATTTCTCTTAATTAACTGCTATGCATGTAACATAATCAAAAAATAGAAATTAAATATCAAATTTATTAACTTTAATATAAATCTTAACAAACGATATTCAAGTATAATGTATTTTGATTTTTAGAAGAAAAGTTATTTAACTATCTTGTTATATTTTTATTTATTTTTTTACAGGTATGGGGAAAGAAGTAGAAAATCTTATTATGGAGAACAATGAATTGCTAGCAACAAAGTAAGTTTTTCATTTTGTTAATAAAGTTTGGGAAAGATTGGGAAAATTATTTTCTAAAAATAACTATAATTACAATTTTTTTCTCAATCTTGAAAAAATAACATCTTTATTATGTACTATAGTCTAACATTAGATATTTTCTTATAGAAATGCGCTTAACGTTGTCAAAGATGATTTAATTGTCAAAGTGGATGAATTAACGAGGTAGATCATTATTAAATTCTGTTTTATTACAGCATCGATATAACTTTTAGATATTATTAAAAACTCTAATATTCTAGCGAGCAAGAAATATTACGAGAAGAGGTTCGAGGTTTACAACAAGCGCGTGAGCGATTGCGGCAACGAATTGCCGCCTTAGAAGAAGAATTAAAGAAGGTTAAGGAAGAAGCAGAAGCAGCAGCTAAAGCGACGAAGAGTGATGACGAAGAGGATGTACCTCTGTCTCAAAGAAAGCGATTTACACGCGTGGAAATGGCAAGAGTGCTCATGGAACGAAATCAATATAAAGAACGGTTTATGGAACTCCAAGAGGCTGTCAGGTGGACAGAAATGATTAGAGCCAGCAAGACTGATCCTTCCAGCATCTCGGGTGGAAAAGGTTCAGTATGGAAGTTGTATGTATCAACATATATCCATCAAACGAAAACAAGGAAAAAATAAACTGGAAGAGGATTAATCCATTCGTTTTTATTTCAGTTTTAGCAATCTTTTCACAGGCCCGGCTGATCGAGGGACGTTAGTGCGTTCTACACACACATTACCGCACGTGCGGTATAGTGCACCAGCGAATCAAGTTGTCCCTGCACCATCCCTGGACGCCATGCGTAGACGTACGTTGAAAAGTCGTCAAGACTTTCTCGACCAAGGAGACACCATGTGAGAAATCAATCAAATTTTACTACATGCACGTAGATTACGTCGACTTGACATATCGAATCCCGCCTAATTTTAATTAGTTAGTCTTATTTTCATTTTATACTTTCTTTCTATCTGATCATCATTTAACAAACCTGAGTTCATTTTGTTCCAAGAAGAATATTTCTCGCGAATACATAGGTAATGTTATATGCAGGCTGCAATTCAACAAGCAAGCGTAATCTTCTTTATTATCAAAATCATAATGATGAACAGAAATGAGGTAATGTTATTTTATCCACGTGGGGCTGAATTACAGAAAAGAAATTTAGTATGACTTTCTGAATTCATCATCTTTGCAGATTAGAATCTTCTTTGGTCAATTGGGATCCATAATCTTTTGTCACGATTCACGATATTAGTCTCAATTGCGCTAAAAGACGTGAGTCTTTTCTGAATAATTTTAGCCTACCGAGTTTGAGAGCATTGTATATGTATTAACAAGTTTTCGCTTATTCTGTAATCTTTTTTGGCTTTCGAAAAGTGTATCTAAAGATAAAACTTTTATTGGATCTGAGTATATATCATCAAAATGATAAGTAATGTATAGTTTTATGACAACAAGATTATTCTTCTTTTCTTTTTTTGTTTTAATTACTATATTTGAATCCTATTTTTAAATTCCTTTATTAAACTACCCGTTAATCAAGTTTTATTAGGAAGTTTTAGCATGGTTTGTATATTACGATGATGTATACATTGCTCATAAAAGTGAGCAAGAATTGCACTAATTAAACCATTAGATGGATCAATTTTTCACAGTAATATGTTTGAACAAAAAGATATACATAATTTTGTAAATACGAATTTGTACAATTTCTGGAGAAAATAATAATATGCGATCATTATTGAAAGAAATAAATGAAGTTTTGATTACGTTATAAACTTGGCCTTTATTTCACTCTTGTTACTGCGCTTTTGGTCTTTTTGTTGTTGTTCGGGTTTCGTCCTTGCCTCTCCCTCGTGGCGTTGTCAAGAGATACCTGGTTTTTCTGGCTTCGGGTGGGGTGCTTATTGGTCAGCAGGTAAATCTGTTCCGCTCTACTTTTAACTTTCCGCTTCAACATCAGATTCTAAGAAATATAATAGAGAGCCTATATAGATATATTCGTATCTAAACATCCTCTATAACAATAAATTTACAAGAATGAAATTATTGTCGACTGTGAGAATCAGTGAAGATGGAAGCAAAATGGTCAAAGGATGTGTATGGTGAAATGGATAGTCAGACGGATAGTCAACAATCACAGTTTATTATCTTTTATTAAATTCAGAAAAGTTGCAACGATCTTTCCCTTTTTGCTTGAAACTCGTGAGCATACAATAATTAACATATCACTCATGTCGTCTTTGCAGATCGTCCGAAAAGCTCGTAGCAAGACGCGCGAGTGAGCGAAGAGAACAGTATCGTCAAGTGCGAGCGCACGTTAAAAAGGAGGATGGCCGTTTGCAAGCTTACGGATGGAGTTTACCGGGAAAGCCAAGCGCTCCCGTCAGACAACCTCCTGTTCCAGTTCCGGTATATTGTCGACCCCTGCAAGAAACCGAGCCAGGCATGAAGGTACATGTTACATTTTCCTGTTTCTTGAGGAAGAAAAATGAGGATGAGGATGAAATGTCACCATCATTTTTATTAGATTTGGTGCGGTGCCGGTGTAAATCTGAGCAGCGGTAAGACACGTGATGGCGGATGCATGGTCGGCGGAAGTGTATTCTACGCGGCCGAGGCCCAGGAAACAAGCAATGTAAAGACGGAAGCTGAAGATGCTGTCGAGCATTTGGACAAGGAGCTTCAAGAAAGCGAAAACCGACGATTAGAAGCAGAACGATGGGAGCAACAGCTCAGCTCGCTCGTCTGGATCTGCACCTCGACGCAGAAGATGTCCAAGGTCACGGTAATAGATGCAAATAATCCGGCAGACGTTCTGGAGGTGTTCAACGTTTGTCAAGGACACTTGCTCTGCATTGCGAGCGTACCTGGTGCCAAAGAAAGCGATTACGTACAATTCTCTAATGAGAACTCGATCCGCAATTCGAACGGCACGATAAACGATAGCGAGAACAACAACGGTGCCTGCGAGGATGTTACAAACGGAAATGAGAACGCTGAGCAAAACGGCCAGAAGAATCATCAGGATACTGAAACTACCGTCGATAAAAATAAAAGTGAATCTGATAATCAATCAGAGGATCAGGTAAACGAGAATATTGAAAAATCTGCTGAAACAGATCAGAACTCCACAAATGAACCGCAAAGTCTAGAAAGTATAGATAGTGAAACTGCAAACTTAGGAAAGGTAAACTTCGTACGATGCAACGCTGAAGTATCTTTGAGATCGAACGATAAAGATACCATGAACGAGGAGACAAAGGAGGAAGTCGTGGAAGAGACACCCATCGAAAAGATGTCGTCCATACAACCGACCATGTGGCTCGGAGCTCAAAACGGTGCAGTTTTTGTTCATTCAGCCGTCGCTAAATGGTCGATGTGCTTACACTCTGTGAAGCTCAGAGATGCAGCATTAGCTATTGTGTATGTAGCTTTTTTTGGATTGTAAGGATCATAGCGAGGATTTGGTGCTGTGATCCTAATTAGAAGATTTTATTGATAAAAGATTAATGAAATCTTTCTTCTCATTAGACATGTGCAAGGCCGAGTTTTAGTCGCTTTAGCAGATGGAACTGTAACGATATTCCGCAGAGGCATAGATGGACAATGGGATTTGTCTCAATACCATATTATTACACTTGGTAGCCCTCAACATTCTATTAGATGCATGACTGCAGTCAGTGGAAAAACAGTATGGTGTGGCTATAGAAACAAGATTCACGTGATTGATCCTGTTTCGATGACGCTTGAGGTATAGAAATAATACTTAAAATTGAAATAATACTTAAAAAGATGTAGTAGCTTAATATTACAAAAATAAAGATTAAGTTAAATTGATAAAATTAAAATTCCTATTTTACAGTGCACAGTGGACGCACATCCTCGAAGAGAATCTCAAGTGCGGCAGTTAGCGTGGCTAGGTGATGGTGTGTGGGTCAGCATCAGGCTCGATTCGACGTTAAGACTCTATCACGCTCACACCTATCAACATCTCCAAGATGTTGATATAGAGCCTTACGTCAGTAAAATGCTCGGTACAGGAAAACTTGGCTTCTCCTTCGTACGCATCACCGCTCTACTTATTTCCTCAAATAGGCTGTGGATTGGTACTGGTAATGGAGTGATCATCTCAGTACCATTATCGGAAAGTAAGTGAAGAAAATAGCACATTCTCTTATTGACATTCGTTAACTCTGTAATATTCGGGTGCTTCAGGTGCGGGTGGTTCAATGGCGGTAGCTAGAGTGCAGACAGGTAACAACAAAAGCGATGCACCAGGAGTCGGCGTTAGGATCTTCGCGTCAGAACGAGGTGTCACACCAGGAAGTTTCGTACCTTATTGCAGCATGGCTCATGCGCAGCTAAGTTTTCACGGACACAGAGATGCTGTAAAGATGTTCGTCGCTGTACCTGGTGAGTTTCGCGATGATCGCTAATATCCACACATGTTGAGTATTAATTTTTAGTGAAATTTTTTCTTAAAATTAATAACTTTAACAATATAAAATGTAAAGGGAAGTAGAAGTCAGCGCGGTAAGGAGTATGCAAATACATAATAACTTTAAATCAAATTTCTAGGTCATGGTGGTCAGAGCGCGGTGACGGACGGAACGCAACCTGCGATGCTTGTTCTCAGTGGTGGTGAGGGTTACATCGATTTCAGAGTGGGTAAGTAAATTTTTGTAATGACTGCAAGGTATGTTGTCTTTATAAATGCTAAAAATTATAAATCTAAATAAAAATTCTGAAAAAACGAACTATTATGAACAATGAGATAAACTTTTATTATTCTTTGTTATATGAAAATTTTATTAAAAATTTATGATATAAATTTGAGTTTAATAAGTTATTGCAATTTTAGCAGATGAAGCTGAAGACGAGAGTGATGTGGCAACACACCTAATTGTGTGGCAGATGGTCAGGTATGCCCCCAGAGAGAAGCAAGAAGTGTGCCGATTTCTATATCTCGATTTAAACGAGCATTTCTCTGTCTTGACAAATATCACTATTAATCGGTGCATCCTTCACTAACAGAACAATTTCGCACTCTTGCACGATAGAACAAAGTTCGACTAACAACATTATTTCTATAATCTTTGTGCATATTAAATACATATGACTGTGGGGTATCTCAAATTTCTACAGATTGCTTTGCATATTTATACATGTGCAAACATCAAAGTTCAAGAACAAGTATATGAAAAAAGAATTTAATATTCTCAAAAGCGATAATATATCATTAATTTTATTCTCTGGGGGTTGGGCTTTCCCATCTATCATGCATTATCTTGTAAAAAACGCGACTGCCTGTTTTCTTTTATTTAAGTACACTTGTTACTAATAACATTTACATTTTAATTATCTTCCAGGTGATGGAGAAGAGACGGAGGAAAGCATAGATCGATCAAATACTGCAGTCAGCAATGAAGAACATGGTGAACAGAGTCATCTAATTGTGTGGCAAGTGCAATGTCCCTCACCAATGCCAGTCAATGGCTAGCCTATGGACGAGATGGATGAGCGTGATTTGCTATATGATTCAGCTTACTTACAACGCGGCATTACATATGTCGTCGATGCATCATCGAATTATGCATTGTGAATCATTGATATTCGAGCGAACAATCCTCGTCACTGCAAACTAATGTATGCTACTTTAGATATATTAATATAACGATCGTAGCAGAGTACATTAATAATTCCCAAAAGTAATTATCAGATTTTTCATATTAGCAGAATGATATTATATCGAATCGATGAGTTTTTCTGAATCATCATTGATCAGTTATCATGATATTCTTCCATAGTGGAGGCAAATTCATCGTGTATGACATTTCTTGCAAGTATGCGGGCAAAATTTTCGGAGGGGGTTTATGAATTTTGTCGACGCAACTGGAATCATTAAGTCTGTTCTTTGTCATTACACTGGACTTCACTAAACTTTTTTGCTTTCGCCAAATTTAAATATATATGTCTATTTTATTTTCAGTAAAACAAATGTACACTAGTTCAGTTACAAAGAACAGATTTATTTTAATTTCGATACTAAATCATCTCTCGCTTCTCGTTAAGCCGCGCATTCCTTAACTTAAGCCTGCGTACATAGGATCAAATTGTTAAATGACATGTGCCGGAAAGTTTTCTCATGACGAGTGTTCATTTTAGAATATCACATATTATGAATGGCGGTGAGATATCGTTATTTCAACTAACCATTGTGATAATGCGACGATATTATAACGCGGGACGGGATAAGTTTCGAAGCTGCCGTTGCCACATTGCTACAATAAAACATTTGTTTCGCGTTATGTACCTGTCGCGAGAATATTTTTCAGTCGCCGTTAATACGCAGTACGCAGAGTATGCAGTAAGGTGCGTGCAAACTCAGGCAGATTCTTAGGCGTAATGTAATATTAATTTTTTGTCGGAGAGTATATTATTTTCCAGACCTAAAATCGATTTTATTCGCGTACATCGTGCATAACGATAAAATAATAATAATAGTAATAATAACAATAATGATTATATATATATATATATATATATATAAAATTATATAATATATATTCCTCTCTTCTGTCTCCTTGATCAAGCATCGTTAGATTGTGCTCAGCGAAACGTAGCGGTTTACACAATTATTAGGAGAAACTCGCCAATGATGTAAATAATAATAAGATGTTTATATAGCGTCGTTATATAGATCCGTTATTTAATTTCTTTCGCGGGCGAGTAGAATTGTTTTACAAATACATAAGACCTGTATCCTCTATTCTCAAATTTAGCTCCATCTTTAGTACGCTACCAAAGAAGTGGAACGATGATCTGATCATGTTATTTATATTATTTACAACGAGAATTATGCCTCAAAAAGGAATATTTGCTCCTTTTTTCTTTTTAGCTCTTGGCCGAGCCAATTGATATCTGGACTGATCAAATTTTGTAAATTCCCACCAATGAAGCGGTGCGATTTAGACGGCGATTTTTAGACACGTGCGATAAGAGGGCTGCGCATTATCGCGTGAGCCGGCTTTTAATGTCGAGCTCGGAATTGTACCTGGCTCAGGTGGCGTTGTAACGGGTTTAATAAACAAAGTTACGGAACTATCACTTGCTAACTCCCTCTGTAGTTTCACTGGAGTTAATGCATGAAAACACTGTCCTGACTTTTTTAAATTGAAAAAAAAGTTTATATAAACTAATTAGCTATGTTATAATTGATATATTAACTTATTTCTATGATGTAATAAGAAGTGTTATTACATCATGCTTATTTCTTTTTTAATTGTATGCTTAATTTTATGTGATTAAAATGTTTTTTAATAATTTTAGGAGATTGGAATTTATTTATGCATGTGTATATATTGACTTTTCCATGCATTCGTTGATCGATTTGTTATGTTTCCTTAAACTATTTTTGATCACAGAGTGATTAGCGAAGTTTCACAAGTGGCATGAAATTCTATTTTTATTAAACAAAATGCAATCTAGTAACTGTCAAGCTGCTCGCTTGAATTTGCTTAAAATTACTTGCGGGTAATTTTTAGTAATACTCTGAACAACTAGTTATAAGTACATGATACAATTTGTGTAATAATATATATTTTAAGATATATCATACGTATTATAAGTATAAATTATTCGCGTGTTATTTCACCTGTAATTAGAATGCTTATATAATTTCTCTGTTTGCTTAATTTTCAATATTTCTTTAGCTTTATTTTGTAACTTTTTAATTGTCATTACTAACAATAAGCACAATTATTCACCATGAAATTCGATTATTTAGCATATACACATTTCAAAGAAGATCGTACTGTAAAATTATCGTGAATCGTATAAAAAATATACGCAAGTGTTACACAATAATGCAGCTTGCAACATACAAAATATTCGTCTGCGATATAATATGTTGCAATAAATAATTACTTTATTATTTAGAAAAGATTTATAATAAAAGCAGATAAAGAGCAAAATTATTTGAATTTAATAAAACATAATATTTATTTTTTGTACACTTGCCTTCTTCAAGTATGCAAGTATAAAGTTTATTCATCTTTGAACAAAAAAGACTTCTTTTTGAAAATAAAATAAATTATCATATTAATGTAATAATATAAATTCAGATATAAAATAGACTCGGCAGGAGAGTAAGACGGTGAACTGAAGTTTACCGAAAGATGAAATAATTCAATTAATTTAATCCTTGATTAAATTAGTCGATTATAAATAGTTGACCAAATCATCTTTAAATGAAAATGTTATATTTAAAATTAGACTGATTATTCTATTTAATATGATTAAACAGAATTGTGCGGAGATCGAGCTAAAGTATGTCGAGAGCGTGTTCGGATTCGAGTCGACTCTTTCGAATAATACCGCTTCTCTCCCACCGATGCGAAATTGTTGCTATTCGCACACTCCCACCCATTCATCGTTCTCGTTCTCCCGATTCCCCGCGTCCGGCTCAGACATGATAAAAGCTTGTCTTCGTCGCCGCTCTCCAGTCGCCACAAAATACCTGGGAAGCTTATCTGTACTTGTAAAGCGCACCGTATTCAATTCCACGTTTTACATATCTTCGATTGAAAGGTTTTACAGTAACGGCAAGAAATCGACTGGCAAGATGGCCTATCCAGTGAGGGATCCCGCTTCGGAACAATTGAACGATTATAAGAAAAAACTCAAGGTAAGATCCTAAGATCTCATTATTTTATTTGCGTGTATGTTGCACGACATACCACGTAATCGGCAGACATTTCATGTGTCGTAAATAAATAAACTTCAGCGTGTTTTATTGGCTCTAGAAAGAAATATCTGAAAACTTCTCTATTCTTCAACCAATCAACAGGTCTGAATATAACACATGAAATATCAGCTTCGTCTTGTCATGCAAGATTAATCACAGTTATTGCTTCAAAGATTAGAATTAATAGCTCCACTATTTCAGATTTCAACTTTTTTAATGTCACTTTGTATGCATGTATGAGATGGTCGTTGATTACCGAAGCGAAAATGATTTAGCTATTTTTCAATGGATGCAATAATGTTTGTTCGCGAGAGATATCATTTTTAATATAAAAAAAGGATATACTGTTGCGCAATCGTATACGATATGCGCATAACGTTAGAAAATAGATCTGATGACATAAAACGAACATATTTGGAAAATATTACATTTACTTGTATTTTTTTTTATTGATTGAAATTTATATTATTTCTTTTTATTTTATTTTTTCCACAATTCAAAAGAAATAAAATGAAAACAAAACATTACAAAATGTTCATTGAATTTCTTGATTTAGCAGAATTTTCTACATTTTACTGTTGCACAGTCGTTTAAATATTCACTAAGGAAGAAATGAATGTTTTCAGAATTCAATGCATTCTATATTTAACAGATCATCCTATACATTTATTTGATTAAATAATTACAGTTTATGAAATTGAAAATAAAATTCTGAATTTCATTTTTATCATTTTAACTCATTTCTCTTACATAAGTAAAAGATATTTTGCTAAATAAAATACACATAATACATATGTACATAATACACTCGCATATTGCGTACATCTTATGTAAAAAAAAGTGCAAAGGTCCAAAAATTTTACTATTATCCGATAGTAATTTTATACTATACGACGTAGTAATACACAACAAGACCCTTGTTACTTTATAATTTCATATTTAAATTCTCATCAAAATCAATGCTGTTCTTTGTATAAATTCTTTGAAGAATTAATTCTTTGAAGAATTTTAAATTCCACAAAGTTTGATATTTAATTATAATGGATGCTGATTCGCATGATAAATAATCGTTACTACTGATAAAAGGTAGGTGGAAATTTACGATATTTACGTTATCAATCAAAATATTTATAATACAATACAAGATAATCATTAGGATTGTGTTGAAGTAAATCATTATATCGTTCCTTTCTTCGTTTTAATGATCGTTTTTAAGATCGAGTATTTGAGACTCATTAATTTTATTTGAGACGTACAAGCCAGTTTATGAATGTTAGCATGAACATAGTAACTATGAAAGGAAAGATGTTTTTCATTAGTGTTTTCTATCTTAGAGGCAAAAATTATATAGAAACATATCATAGATTCCGTAATAAATAATGAATCTGGAAAGAATTTAAGCAAAAAAATACATTCACTTACAAGGAAAATTTTGAAATTTTCAAATAATCACCCTCTATCAATCTTCTTTAAAGTTTTTTTTATATTTGAGCAAGGAATTGATTCGGTCAAATATTTCTAAGAGAAAGAATTATATATCTTCAAATCATTAAAAACTATTATTTTGTAATTAATCGTACTAAAAATTACTGTATATATCGCTAGATTTTGCTTTTATATATCAAGTACAAAATATTCAAGTATATGTTTTTTACAGCGTTTTTTATTATGTTGCTAATTCTATATACGTACACATATTGAATAATGACTATCAGCTCGTACTAAAAAGTAAATGTGCATGGTAATAATGATATACCGAACTAAGCGTTCAAAGTTCTATCAAGATGTGTGACCGCTGATATGCACTTATTATAAGTGAGTACTTCTATAAATATTATTTCATTCATATATTATTCATTTTATATTATTCATTTTAATAATTTTCTCATAATTACATTAAGATCTGAATGTTTATAATCTTCGCATTATTATTATAATATTTTTATGATACAAGATATTTATCGTAAAGATTTACAACACACCGTCTGTTTTTCATCGATGAACTCTTTGAATTGGTGCACTCGGCAATAAATTAAAATGAAATAAATATATATTTGTTACTTCAACTTATATTTTTTATTTCAACTTATTGCACCGTTTGTATCAATTCAAAGAGTTCACCAATGAAAAACAGACGGACGATCTTTGAGGCATTAGCTGTTAACAAATATTGTAAGAAAAACATTTTTTTATTTCACGCAAGCTATAACTTACGATTTAAAAAAAATAGAAAATCTTTAAAAAAGAATTTTTATTTTTTTTTAATAACATTATATGATTCTTTTTTAATATTTTTTAATATTTTTATAATATTATAAACAATATTAAGATAAATTCAACGCATTACCAGAAATGCTATTTTTATTTCTACCAATAAAGAAACACTATAACGAAAACAATGCAATAATCAATTAAATCAATAAGCGTAAATAAAAGTAATCAATGTTTCATAATTATATTGCGGATAATGGTTTGACATCTTGAAAAATTGTATACTTCGAACTTCTGGTCATCGTATAAACTACACGATCGTATAATTAATGATATTATACGATTTGCGCATATTGTGCAGGAATATATTTGTTATGTTAATACTTTGAAGGCTAGATTATACTTGCAGCATAAATTCGCAGTCTTTCACAACAAAGTTAAGCGATAAATTTTATGTAGGTAATTCTCAAAGGAATAATATTGATATTAGGGATGCATCGGATATTCAGGAAGGATTGCCGGATATCCGGTGCATTCCTAATTGATATCATGAAGTATTTTTTGATCTCTGCGATCAATTTTTTGTATTATTTTTGTATTATTTTAGAAAATTTGTTTTGTTTTGAAATGTTTAATTTTGCTTTAAATATCATTATCCTGAAAATGTTGAGTAAAACGCTAATGTCAGCTTCTTTATCATATTTATCACTTTGGGGGTAAAGTGCTATGATAAGAAACTTATTAATTAGAAATCGATACATACAGTTTATTCACATGAAGAAATTTGGATGTTGAGTATTGAGTACAGCTATATTTGTATATTATGGAATATATAATATCTATGATATTAAAATATTATTTATATAAAATTAAGTATGATAAAATTCAATTTGTCACGCAACATTCCAAAAGTCGTTTTTTATTGCAGAATTTCTTGATATTATGATTTAAATAATATATCCAATTTTAATTTAAATAATATAATTTTCAATAATTTTCAATATAAATTTTGTAGTTTTTTTACGAAATGCATTCCTCACGCAAAAATTCTTGAAATTAATTCAACTTGAATCTGGAAACGAAGTATGTTTTGTAATTTACGTTTCTTCTGCAAAGCTCAGGAATAGCCGAGGGGGCATTCACTTGACAATTAAAAAATTGTTCAAGGATTCAAGAAAAAGGCAAAAATTATAAAACATGTAAAGTGTTCACGATGCATTTGCATTGCACGCAATTGCAATTTATCCCCGTACAGCGCATTCGAAACTTCTCTGCGCTAACATTCTTTCCGTGATTCGCGAGCTTTACCGTATATCTTTGGACATTAAAATCATAGAAATTATGGTTATTATTATTATTATTATTATTATTATTACGTAAGTTATAATTAAAAAGTGCATGTCACATTAGTTTTGGTTTTTTTATTTAGAATGATTCGTTTTACAAAGTAAAATATATATGTTTTAATAGATACGGTTGAAAATAACTATAAAGCTGTATCACTGTGGCGTGATAAAGTGCAGATCCAGATAAATTAAATATTGCCCAGAGGAGAGGCTTTTTTATAATCATATCTACAAGATTAAATAAATAAAATGGTAGATTAAATTTTCAAATCGAGTTATCTCGCAACACACAGTATCAGCGCGATACACCTCCTCGTAGCGTTCAAGTGAAACATTAAAAAAAAATAAGCTTAACTGCGTATAATTTGCATTTTAAAAGAGCAATGAATGCGCTGAATGCATCAAGTTGACGACGATGATTAGAAACAATATATATTGAGTTACGTTATAAAGAAAATGTAGATATGTTCATATGATAGCTAGGATGTTAGAATTGTAATTATTCATTCAACTTAAATTCTATTTATTCTTTCTATTTAATTATTGCCTAATAATTTTACATTGTTTTGTCTCTTTATGTTTCTAAATTAATAGTTTCATTCTTACACACTTTGTCTTTTACCTTCTTCGTATTTAGTCATTTCTTTTCAATGAAAAACTTCTTCATATTATTGTGTAAAAATATATTTATTTTTGTTAAATATCAAACTTATGTTTATCTTGTTAAATCTGATAACACAGTGCTGATAATTAATTTGAATACTGCGTAAAAATATGTGCGTTGTTGATGTGATATATATTAGGTGTGGGAAAAAGTTCGTGGCGTTTTTCCCATTAGATGTAACGGGAAAAACGCTATGAACTTTTTCCTACACCTAATTTTTATATATATAGATTTAAAACATTTAATATCTGTCTTTTATATTTGTCTAACACGCAAGTGGAGAGTGAAGAAAACATGGTTAGCATTCTTATTAGTATAGTGTTAATATTAGTTATAAATAGAATTAACAAATCTGATTATAATTAATCAATATATATATATATATATATATATATATATATATATATATATATATATATAAAATATTATAAAAAAAAATAAATATTTGTTTAAAAAATTTAAATAAATATAAAAAGAAAAATATTTTTATTATATAATT
>Ga0157364_1000580_pt1 | contig 26187 bp, 17 predicted proteins | sample AttsexASBM2_FD_111476 | JGI IMG/M metagenome (GOLD analysis project Ga0157364, IMG submission 111476) | Fungus gardens microbial communities from leaf cutter ant in Ribeirão Preto, State of São Paulo, Brazil - Atta sexdens ASBM2 | ecosystem: Host-associated > Fungi > Mycelium > Unclassified ... | reverse complement strand
TTTGTTACTTTACAATATGCAATTTTATAATTATGTAACTTATTTTATCACGTTGAATCAAAATTGTTGTGACTTCATTATTTTCGCACATCTTTGTCTGATATCATAGAACTTGATAATTTTGTGATACACAGCAGTCTTAATTGGACGAAATACATGAGGATTGACTGGACGAGTTAATTGATCGATATTGGCTCAACTCTTGTTAGAAAATCGGTTGTTTTACATTCTGCGTTTGTTTATGTAGTTAATTTTATTGTAACTTCATTATTTTGCTTTTTTGATTGTTTTGCTACATACTGAGAATGGCCATATGACCGAAATTTATTTTTGTTTATATCAACTTAAGGAATTTTTAAGTGTATGACTTTCACTGGCGGCATCCAGTGTTTTTTGCTCTTTTATCTATATATTTTATATATTTTATACATATGTTTTTTTATATAATACTTATATTTATATTTTTTTTATTTTACTACTATAATATTTATATTTATAATATTTTCTTTTATTCCTATTGTAGATCCCACATCATAATGACTCAGACATTCAATTATATCAAAACCAAAGAATTTTAAGATGCTTGTGACAAAGTAAATAATAACTAAAATTGTTATTGTATGTATATAATAAATATTAGTAACGATAATAATATTATAATTTACAATCTTATAACATACCAAATTGATTTTGTCCAATTAAATCCATTTCATTCATTTATGGATTCTTTGTATTCTATTTATCCTAAAATTAGACAAATAATATTATCAAAAGTATATTATTTTGTGATTAAAATAACAGAGTAAAATACAGTTTTGTTTTGGTAAGGTAATAGTCATAGTTATTGACCATTTAAATTAAGAATATTCTAATAAATTTGCTCACTTTTGTAATTTTCATTTTATTTTGAAATACATAATCGATCCCCATTGAGTACCACTATTCAATTCGATTTATATATTCTGGCACGTAACACAGAATCAACTAATTAGATCTTTCCTTTCTTCCATTTCGAAAAAGAAGAATTTCGATTGGTTGATTTCCTTATATTTATGCGTTATGCAAGAGTCTGTGCTGCGATCATTAGAAATCTAACTTACTTCACATAAACATTCTAAACCGACTTTTCTTTATAATCGCTCAATACATTATGTTTTTTGGTGTTCAATTTGGTTTGTCAGTCCTCAAATTAAATAAATAATGTCATTCATTTTGGCTATTGTAAAGCGGGGAGCACAAACTTTTGCATAACGCGTAACACGTAATGCATAAGAAAATGTACCAATCAAAGTCTTCCATTTCCTTTCTTTCCATTTCCTTCCTTTCCATTTCCTTCCTTTATGAAATAAAGAACTCTGGTTTAACATATCTTATGCCTCATGTGTTATGCGTTATGCAAGAGTTTATGCTCCTCGCTTAAGCTCGGATACATAATTGATAATTAACCGTAAGTAATTCGCTTCTTATACATTAAAAATAAAAATTTACGAAATTTTAATAAATATTTAAAATAATATCAATGTTTAAAATAATATCAATGGGACATTTGCTTATAGCGAATAAAAATTTATTCAATAAAAAGTAATACTTTGATTTAAGTATTATTTCTTAAATTAAATATTTATTTATTGTAAGCAAATGTCCCATTAGTACTATTTTAACAAATATTACAATTTTGTAAATTTTTTTTTAATGTAACTTTTTTTTGTCTTATAACTCTTGTTTCCTTTCACCGAAGATGCATTCATGATATTTCATCGGGAATTCGAGATATTGTATATATGTTCTTAATCTGGGTATCTTCTAAATCAACTAGAACTTTTTTTTTGTGTTGATGTCATTTTTGTATGAGTAAATTCTTTTTTCCTATTTTTTGATGACAATTTAAGCATTCAATTTCTTGTTAGTGAACAACAAAATCCTTTTTATTAGCACAAAATCGGAAAACGTTTGTAGATGTTGCATAAGTATATTATGAGAGCATTAAAATATACACGCAACCCGATACATTCGTTAAACATTTTTCTAATGAAAAAACATGCATAGATTTAATCTACTAGGATTAAGCTCGAATACTGCTCACATTTATTTTGGCCAATAAGTATTTATTTGCGCTCACGCTTTTGCTGCCCTCGATGAAATACTATAAGCATTTGTGAGCGCACGAGATGACATCATGAACACATCTCTGAGCGCTTACACTGCCAAAGCGAATATCATTTGCAATGCTTATAAACGCTTAAAGCGTGTAAGCATGCAAACCGAACGCAGTCTATGTCAATTTAATTATTGTATTATTAAATTAATATTATTATTTATTATTATTTAATTTTTTATTATTTAATTGTTACATTATTATTTAATTATTGTATTATTTATTATTATTTGCAATAATTTCATGAAATTTTCAGATGGCTGTTGTATATAACTTGTGGCAAATGTGAAATAATCATAGACGAAAAGAGCATTTCAATTCATGAGTGTATGTATGCAATTATTCATTGATAATTTTTTAACAATAATTCTTTTTTAATCCATGTTCACGTCATCTTTCAACTAAAGGATCAACTTGAAATCTATTTTTTTATATTTTCTTTTTTAATTTACATTCATTAATGCCTAAATTAGTCTATTTTGTAGTAGTTTCTCTTTATTTTTGTTGTGCACAATCGCATCAACTTGACAAGTCCAATCGTAATACTGTATTTTTTGATGACATTTTGGACTTTATACACAACACAATTAATATAATTACCATCAAAAGCGTTGCTAGTCCATTTATATGAGCAACATTTGAAGTTAGCATATGAAATCACTCATTTGTAAGTCAAATCATAAGGGGTATCGATCTCTGATTGATTAGATTTCAAGTTCCTTTAAACACCATTTGCAGATACTTTCGATGGGTCGTGAATCTGTGAATTGGTGTGAGCAACTGTTTCATGGTGTAGAAGATGCGAAATCGGACTATCAATTGTCAACCATGGCGGAATTGTGCTGTTTCCGGCCACCCGATAATGACGTTCTTTCGGTCTTAACTCTTACTAGAGGAATTCTATTAAAGCTACGTTCCAAAACTTCTTCTCAGAAGATTTTACTCTATATGCTATAGTATACGTTACGTGTACTATATATATATCGAGTAAAATTTTCCTCGGAGAGGAAGTTTTGGAAGTTAGTCTAAATATGAACAATGAACGACATCATGAATCTTTACGCGCGCGCGACATCGGTAGTTTTCTCAATTTCACTTCTCTCGAGCATAAATTTGATGAATTTTCGAACTAAATCGAACATACTGAAAGCCGCCGCGAGAAAGCAAAGAGTGCAGCGAGGTGCCCGCGCGGTGTAGTGAGAGAAAACGGGATTTATTGATTGGGAGAGTGTACGTCACAACGATGGACGACAATGGACGCTATAACTCGTGAACGATCCGTCCGCGAGCGATTGTTTATCGTCGCCTCGTTGTCGTAATTGTTCCAACGTCGTTAATTCGTGCTGCTGCAAAATCGAGAACCGTGCGTGCCGGTGCTGTGATCGGACAATTCCCGAGCGTGCTTCGGTGTGAAGTGTATCAGTGAAGGGACAAAGGGTGTCACGTAAGTGTGTGCCGAGCCCTCGGGAGGACTCGTCAAAAAAAAAAAAAGAAACGAAAAATATTGCGAGAACTTTCGAGGAAAAGAGAGAGAGAGAGAGAGAGAGAGAGAGAGAGAAAGCATATACGACAAGAATTATGTATTTAGTGGTTTAAACTGCACTTTGCGACGAACTTTTCTAGATATATTAAAAATAAAAAAAAAGCGCAAAAAAAAGAAAGATAAAAAGAGGAGTAAGATCCAAACAATCTCCCGACGGACTCTTGACGTGTTTGACGCGTAAAGTAAAAACGGTTGTCACGCTGTAAGATCTGTCTATAAATAAACCTCTGATTGCGGAAGGAGTGTGCATAGAGGATAAATAACTAGGACGAGACGATCCGGATTAAAAAAAAGTTTCTCCGTGCTTTCAGAGACTCCATAGAACCGGCGTCCTCTGTGCGAATTTTTGCTCTGTGTTACCGCAAAAAAAAAAATGTTACCATAATAATCTCAAGAACTATTCATAAAAAAAATCGTAGTTTATATTCCGTCCAGATCCTCCGGCCGGCCGAGCTCTTCGAAATCGTGCCCGAGTCTGGCCATGTGTCCCTGTCGGTTTGTGTTAGGCGTAGCCGCTTTAACAAAGAGTATTCGGGACAGTGTGGACTTTTCGCTCGATTCGGAATCCCCGAACTATCCTCGCTGTACACTATATAGTCCCTTGCTACCGCATTATTGTCGTAAGATGTACGAGAAACGTTACAATACGTCGTTCCTCAAGAGTTGCAAGCCTCTGTATGGTTCAGTGATCATATTAATAAAGCCTTCCTATCTGTACATTGCAGGACGTCTGAACCGGCGACACTTGGGAACAGTCCAGTTGACCATGGACAGCAACACGGATGGCGACAACCTGAATCTCAGCTCTGGCGAGAACGACAACGACAACGGCGACGAGCTACGGATCGCCGCGGACGAGACTTATGACACCCGCAGCGAGGTCTCCTCCAGCAGCTCCAATTCCGACAGCTCCACTACCCATCCCACCATCAGCTCAGTCTCAAGCAAATCCTCGCGTGGTGACAATAAGCGCAGCAGGAGAAATAGGAGCAAACGAGGCAGATCCAGGGACTCCAAGTCGTCCAGTCCTGAGCCGAAGCGGGCTAGATCCAAGGATAGCAAAGGCACTACCAAGAACTATGACTACACTACCAAATTGAATTATTTGTTTAGAGATGCAAGGTTCGATAAGTTGATATATTTTTAATGGATGACTATATAGTATCCCAAATTTTCCATGTCCATTAATAGTGGATGCCTGAGATCATTTCGAGACAAAAATCTTGATAAAATGTCATGGCTACTGTAATTTTTAAATGAGAAAGGTTTAAAGTCAGTCAATTGAACTGTCCGAAATTCACATGCTCATGGTGCATTGTATAGCAATGAAGATTTTTAGAAGAATAGAAGAGAATAAAATTGATACTTGAAAATATTTTCATTATTGTTAATGTTTCAAAATTTATAGTGCCTTGATTTTGATATTAGGATTTTTGTCTTGCAATTATTTCAGGAATCTGCTACTAATGTATGTATATGTTACGCAAAGTTTGGGATATTTTGTAAATTATATCGTTCATTAAAAATATATTAACTCAGACATATGTTTTTGATGGACTATCTAGAATGTAATCTGTAACGTAAATATTTCCGAGTCTCTTTTTTTCCCAGATTTTTCATTATCAAGTCCAATAATGCTGAGAACGTGACACTGTCTAAAGCCAAAGGAGTATGGAGCACACTGCCGCAAAATGAAGCAAATCTTAATCAAGCCTACAGGGAATCGCGAAATGTTTTGCTAGTATTTTCTGTAAAGGAATCAGGCAAGTTCGCTGGCTTTGCAAGACTTTGTACAGAATCGAGACGAGATGCTGGTCCAGTATCTTGGGTATGCAAATAAAATATAACGACATAATATTGATTTCAACATTGTTTACATTCTTGTTAATTAAATAGATCTTAAGACAGGGGAAACAATGTCAGGAATGCATTTCAGGTTTTACCTCCTGGCTTGTCAGCAAAGGCTTTAGGTGGCGTATTCAAAGTTGACTGGATCTGCAGGAAGGAATTGCCTTTTACTGCTACGTTACACTTATACAATCCTTGGAATGACGGCAAACAAGTCAAGATCGGTCGAGACGGCCAGGAAATCGAACCCAGAGTCGCTGAAGAATTGTGCAGATTATTTCCAGAAGACGAAGGTATCTGTTAATATACGAACATTAATATACGAACATCTTAATAAATAATATTAATAAAATATGAGTATTTATTAAATCTTATTTTATATGTGTGTTTATAAATTATATATAAATGTATTTTTTTATGCATTTATCATTTTGTATTAATAAATCATGTGGCATATAAATATTATTCGTGTTTACAGGAATCGAAATGACGCCTATCTTGCGAAAATCCAAGGAAGCAGGGAAACACGTTGTAAAATCATCGCGTTATCGCGACAAAAGACCTATAGGCAGTTTTAGATTTTTACGAAGAGGTGGACGAGGGCGCAAATTATTTTTGACCTCGAGATCACGTTTAGCATCACTGGCCAGATCTCAGGATGTTACGGGAAATCATAGGAGTTCCAGGGATCATTCTTATCGGTACACGCCATGGTTTAATCGAGGCGATTCACCTTACACAAAGTACGATTATTTAATATCAATCATAGCATTTAAAATTACACAATATAGACATAAGATTAAATTTACTGTTGTAATGTATAATACATAGTCCGCAAAATTATAAAAAATGATATTTTATTAAAGAATACAAATTTTCACGATTTGTAAAAAGATGCTTACTATAGCTGTGTTCAAAAATTCACCAGTGCTGAAAATGTATAGTACACATAACGTAAACTGTAGATTTTCAGTGCTAACAGTGAATTTTGAAACATAGCTTACATATAATAATTAATTTTCTTTTAGGAGTTACGGAACTGGATTGGGTGTTGCTGCGGTTGCAGAAGCTTATGTAGCAGATTACATGCGTACTATGCAACATCAATTGCCTCCATTACCGCCTTATCCACATCCATACGATAATCTGCCACCACCTCCTCCACCTCCACGGTAAGTAATACAAATTTTATTAGCATAAATCAAACGAGAGAGGGGGGGAGGGGAGGGGGTATTTTTCTATTAGAAACATAAGATTAAATAGGAATGCTCTTTTTCAGATATTACGATGGTCTACCATTGCCTCCAGATTATAACGCTACAGTGTCGGCACTAGAGAAGCGTAGCTATGAAAGGAGTGTCGATGAATTCCTATGGAGGACAGCCAGTCGTCACAGTCGGCACAGCAATCATCGTTCTTCTCGTGATCATCACAGATATAGAGATCGCAGATAAAGATCTCGATTTTAGTGTTCCCCTTGAAAATCCGTCGGTTCCCAAATCCTTCATTAGTAATGATAGAATTGGAGATGGAATTTCATTGATGAAACTGATGAGAAATTGAGCTATAACATATTTATGTGTATTTCACTTTTGAGTATTTGTGGAGGATATAACAAAAATATATAAGCAAAATATATATATATATATATATATATATATAAAATATATTATATATTATATATATATATTTATGCAACACAAACAAAATATATGTATAATATCAATTATGTATTTATTAAAAATCTAAATAATTTAATATATAGTGTTAGAAATATAGATCAAATTTGTATATAAATTGAGTAAAAAAAATTTTATTGAAATATTGAAATTGAGTTCTTAAGATTTTCGTGAAAAACTCTGGGAATCGACGGATTCGATTATATAAACATTATTATAAAGGCAATTTTAATCGATGATGTTCAATTGTCATTAATTATGAAATCGCGTAACTGTAGCGCGATTCCAAACATTCTCTCGTTGTTATAAGATAACAGATTAATTAAGTTTTTGTATCATTGAGTATTGAAATTTACAATTTACTGACTGTCCAACATTTTTCGCAATCACGTGAACAAAATGCAATAATATTGAAATATTTCGCCAATCAAAAAAAAAGAAATGAATTCAAATATATAATGATAAAGAGATATTTGTGTCCTTTTATTATTTTTTTTTTTCTTAAACCACAATTTATACAACGCATATTGATGTGAAACAATTCTTTTGGAATGGGCAGATTGCATTAATTTGAGATCAATTCGTTTTTCAATTTAACTTCAGTAGAATGCTTTCAATTCAATGATATTCCATGTGTTTATATATACTTAATGAAATTCAGGATTGTAATTTCCATTTTATAAATCGGCTGTAATCTTGCAAAATTTTTTTCCTCTTATTTTATTCTTTTACTAGTTCTTTTCACAGTTTTCTATATTAGAGCGAAAGAATAAAATGAAAAATAGAACACTTGATTAGAATAAGAATTTAGAAGATTAGATTAAGAGGAAATTTGGTAAGCGTCTTATGACATCACAAATGAAAAATATATGTGTTTGTAAACAACAATTTTTAATTATCTAACACATAAAAATCATAAACATCATCGTATTGTCTTATTATGTAAACCTTTTTTTTCATAAACAATTCGAGAGGAATGTCTAAACGAAATCAGGAAATAAAATCAGTAAGCGATAAGAAATATCACACGCCTACACGAAACTGGTATTTTCAAGCAGATATATTCCAACTCGTATTTCTAGTCTTGACGGAAGACAGAAGTGCAGAAAAATTTCAACGTGCTGCAGTTTAGACATCAAAGATTAATTCTAATCTCCTTCATAAATTTTTATTATAAAGTTTGGAAGGATTCGAGTAGTGTTTTACATAAATTTTAATAAAATGAAATGTGTCGCAGTTTATGACTATTGTAAAATTGTAAATTATAACTTTCTCTTCGCGGTATTTAATTCATTATGTCCGTTAAAGCGCAATTTTTCAAATATAGTTTGTGCATGGTGTTGAACTTCCTTGTTTGCATAATTTTAATTAAAACAAGAAGAAGCTGCAACGTAAAACAAACGGTAAACATGACGATCAAGCATCAGCCGCAAATGCTCCACTTTTCGATTTCAAATAGGATAATTAAGAATGTCGAGTCAGAGATCAACATATTGCGGAGAGACGAATTGGAGGGTGAAACCATCGACTTACAGGTATATTTCTCTAAGAATTCAAATAAATATTTAAGTAAGAGAATAAAAATGGAACTAAAAAAGTAGAGACCTGAAATCTTAAAATAAATATATAATAGAATGAAAAAAAAAACTCCCCGACGGGGAATCGAACCCCGGTCTCCCGCGTGACAGGCGGGGATACTAACCACTATACTATCGAGGAAATGATATAAGAAGTTTGAAAAATATAGTACTAGAAGTAAATAAATTCAAAATACAATTTTTAATCGTTTTATGCATAATTTTTTAAAATTTTCAATCATTCTGAATTTCAATTTTTATCATTAAAATAAATATTTTTGGAATCCTGAAAATTATTTACATTTTTAATATAAAAAAAGTTTTTAAAATTATATTTGATTCTATTCCATTTTTTTTTCGATTATCAATTTATTTTACACATAGATAAAAATAATTTTATTTAAAAAATTTGAACAGAAGAGCGCGACTCTACTCCAACAGATATCGAACGTCTGCGTGAAGTACAAGTTGAGGACTCCTCTTCTCAAGAGGCATTTTTTATACAATGCCGAACATAAATCGTTATATTGTTGGATTCGCAAGGTCGCGTCCACCAGTTTCACTAAATTATTTTCCGACATGAGCAACCGACAAGTCGACCGTGATCTTTACAAGTAACTACTATTAATTATAATTAAGTAAATTAAAAATAAGCGTTTAGAAAAGCTATGAATCAAAAAACAATGTAAATATGTAAATAAAGGAAACAAATATAATTATCGTTTAAAGCAAATAACAAATAACAGTTTCGAGCCCGATCGGATTATCCTCAATGTTACATATAAACATAATTAAATAGAACAGATCAACTAAATTGATAAACTTAAATTAAACGGATCAACTAATAAAATAATACAAAAAAACAAGCCATCTGTAAAATCGCATTTTGTCATCATGAATCTGAATATTACGTCCGCAATAATATAGCGTATAAGTTAGATGTCAAAATCATAAAAGTCCTTATTGATGTCAAAGTGCGCAAAGTCATCAAGCATCGTAAATTCAAAAATTCATGTTAAAATCTTAGAATTACAATGTTACAGTGTCCACTGATAAAAAAAACTTCCATATCTGTATTAATACAAAAATTCTTCTACCAAGAATATTTACCCAGCAAACGAAAATGAATTAAAATGAATTGAAATTTTTTTTCTATTCGAATTTTAAATAGCGAATACCTTTTAATTGAATTTAATTAGATTCAATTAGATTCAATTAAATACAATTGGATTGAAAAACTGCATTTCCTATTTAAAATTTTGAATTGAACACTATTCACAATGTGTGTGTTATGCATAGAAAAAACTAATATTATTTTTAGATTGAAAAGCATAAAGATATGCAATTCTTATAAATGAATAAAAATGCATCCAGAATTGAAATTCATTTTAACATTCGTGAATCAATATTTCTGAAAATCTGAATCCATTTCAATCCATTCTCGTTTGTTGGATAATTCGACATTGGTAAAAGAATATAAAAGAATATAAAATTTGGAAGCGATAGATTGCGTTTCTTCGCTCGGAACGACATCTATTATTTGTTATTTGCTTTAGATCATGATATTAGATCATAATTAATTTGTTTCTTTTATTTACACATTTACATTGTTTTATGGTTCACAGTCTTTCTAAACATTTATTTTTAATTTTTATTATTGAACCATGCTACATGATGTTTTTAATTATTAAATTAAATACTTACACCTAATATATTCATTATCAGATATTACTCAGAGTGCGAGCGTGGCATGATAGACCAGACAACGTACTGATCTATCATGCCAGAAGTCTCGGGTTCCTGATAGGAACCAAAATATTTCTCCTTAATATATAAATTCAGAAAAATTTACTTTATTTTCTGTGTAATTTATTATATTAATTTATAAGATAATTATATGTTAAGTTTTTTATTTCAACAAACATATTTTTTCATCTTATTTTGATGAGACTAAACTAATAATGTACAAAATGTTAATTTGCATTTGTAGAGAAGTGGACTTTCTATCGCCGGAAAGTTTGAAAGACCTGCAGCGTTTTGCTAACAATAATACAATTTTCAAATTGCTTATAGTCAGACATCCGTTTCAACGGCTCATCTCATCATATCGGTAATTAATCTTGTTATGAAAAATACACTGAGGCAATAGATTCATGGTGTTCAGCAAAATCTGACTAGTCAATTCAAGAATAATTCCAGAACATTTCATGTAAAAATTCTGGTTTTTCTAGGATTTATCTTATCGATTAATTTTCAATATTATATGCTTTATATTTAAGTTACGATTCTTATACGAATGAATTAAAACGCTAACAAATTTGAAACAATTATTATTTATTGCTTTATAAATAATATCAAACAAACATTTCATCAACACAAACAATTTTTCTACTATGTTCTATCTTAGACATTAAATTCAGGTTTCTCATTTTCTATTGGTAACTTAAATTATACTCAAACAATTTTTTTTTCTTATTTTTTCTTTTTTCACGCTTTGATTTTTTTAGAATGAAAGTATGATAGATAAATTCTAGGCAAGCCCTGAAACTTCAAGAGTTTTCCAGGAATTTTCTAGAATACATAAAATTCAAGTATAATTCCAGGATATTCCAAGGATATTCAAAGAGCGCTGGACATTACGACATTAAATCGATAATTGATACGATTTTCATAAATCGAAGAGAGAAATACAAATTTATTCTGTAACACTAAAATTAATCTCGATGAATAAATATTAATTCAAAATTATTTATAGAGATCGCATCGAAGACAACAGTAAGTATACTGCGCAATCTTGGCTCTATGCTCGACAAATTCTTCATCTCTCGAGGCCAGAACTCTTTCGTTTTAACGCATCGGGCGGCAACATTCTGCAAAGAATATTTTTGGCGGACAGAAGGTATATAATAAATTCTTGTATCTCTCATTTTCATATTCTATAATTAATTCATATAATATAGATTGTAATACAAAATCCCTGTTTCTCTCTGCAGACTGAAGGTGGTACCCAGCTTCCGAGAATTTCTAGAATGGTTGCTGAAGCAATCACCAGATCACGATGACGTTCACTGGGCCCAATATCACACTCACTGCGCGGTTTGCAATGTGAGATACAACTTCGTCCTGAAGCTGGACGAATATACTTTCGGAGAGATCAATTACATCTTGACAAAACTGAAATTAGATAAAAATAACATCTACTTGCCTAGACTGCAGCGTACTCGTACAGGAATCACAAATTTTGACATAGCATGCAAATACTTTCGCAACGTGACCACCAATATGGTCTTGCGGCTGTATAAAAGGTACAAAATCGACTTTGAGATGTATAATTATAAGTTAGATAAATATTTGCACTGTGCAGGAGCAAAAAATTGACAAGCAAAAAGATGATAAAGCAGTAATATTTAACCGACAAATAATCTTTTTGATAAATAATATTTTTTGAACACGCGATATTTTTTTGTAAACTGGATATATTCCGATTGATTTTTTAAAAATAAATCTTCATATTTTTATAAAATGAAGAAAATATAAAAGGCGAATATAAATTTTTTTAGACAGTTTATTTAGAAATCATTAAATTATTGAAAACGCATGTATTATTAATTGTAAAATTAAATTACTACGGATGATTGTTTATTACATAAAAATTCTAAATTACAGTGATGAGGTGAGAATATTAATCAATAAAACACCTTAGGATAAGAAAAAAACGATCTATTTTTTTTACTAATCAAGATGACAATAGTAATGATAACATGATGATACGTTAGGATATATATTCTATCAATATACAAAATTAAATTAACTGTTAATATGGAACACGTATGTCACTAATAGGAAAAAATAAATTTTTTTTCACTCTTTCACATATAAATTATGCTATATTTAAAAATAACTCAAACTTTTTCATTTAATTTTTGCACAAATGTCTTACAGTTTTATTCTATTCTCTTTTATTCTCTTCAAAATCTTTCTTTGTTATTTTCTCTTTATTTTTTGTTTCGATTGGATTTCAGCTTTCGGATTCTTTCGTTTTCAAATGAATTTCTCTTTCTTTTAAAGCTCATCTGTTACTTTCAGAGTTAATCGTTATCATCGTCACATACTATCAAGCAATCACCATCATCAGAAAGCTTCCGTTTCCTCAACGTTAATTTATTCAGTTCGGTTGAATTGTCATGAATTACGTCGTCGTTATTGATAATGCAGATATCGTCACTATCATCGCAATTATCAACTTCCATCTTACGTTTTTTAGCTGCAACTTCAGTTTCGATTTCATTTTTGCGTTTCTTAGCTACTTCCGGTGTTTCCATCACATTCTGCAAAAATATATTTTTTTAACAAATAAATAAATCACAAAGTAATTAAGAAAAATATTTCCCTAAGTATTCACCTGTCCATTAGAACTGGAAGACTTCTCCGTTTTCTCTTCTTCGTTTTCTTTCGGTTGAAGCGCGTTCTTATCTGCCAATATTAAAAATTGCGGGCTATCCTGATCCTTCGGATCAGGTTTCTCTCGATAAACTATATAGACGGTCAGTGAATAATTCTGCTGGAAGTCGTCGACTTTGAGAATCGTTCCATTTCTGATTCCCAGCTCCTCCAATTTCTTATCGTTGTTGCTTTCCGTTTCGCCTTCCTCGCTGCTAATGACAACAGAACCGGTTCCATCGATCATTACATCGGGGGCGATCATGTTGAGTCTATTCTTAAGCACCAGTTCCTCCAGTTCTTTAATAGTCATGCTGGACGTATCAACTGCCAACGTAGCCTGCGGAGTAGGTGCACAAACGTAACACTGTGGATTGGGTGGATTCACTGCCTTTTCTGGAACCAGTAATTGATTGCGGTGATTCATCTTCAAACGCAAATAGACAGATTTACAAGCTCGCAAATTGTTCTCGAGGACCCGGAAGGCATGGAGGACCACCATGCCCGCAATGATAGCATTGGTGGTGGCGATCGCTGGAATTATGTTGCCAGCCATTGCTAAGGAACAAAAAGATAGATCAGAATCAAAGATTTTACGAGTAGTAATTGAACAACTTGAATAAATTTCATGTTCAAAATGAGACGCAGGTACACTTCAGATCTTAAGGTATACTCTCAAAAATTTGGAAACATTTTTTGAAAACATTGACATTTTTGGGATTTCTTATTCAAATATCCATAACATTAATAACATTAAATTAATTGTTAAATTCAATAACTGTTATTAAATCTAAAGAATTAGTTTAAAAACCACATTGTTATAAATTAAGTCTAAAGAATTATTTAAAAAATCATATTGCTATAGATATTGATTATTAAGTCTAAAGAATTATTTTAAAAACTACTATTGTTGTAGATATTTGAATATTTAATCCGAAAAATGTCAATTTTTTAAAAATGATTAAAAATGTTTTACTTGCAATGTACATTGTATATAATTAGTTTTGTGTTTGAATATAACTTTATTATTAGATACTGCGGAAAGTTCTTGTCGTTTTTTCAAGAGATGAAGGGAAAAAACGATACGAACTTTCCGAAGTATAATATACAATTTTGAAAAGAAAGAACGAGATGATGCTTCGTGCGAAAGCGACCGACTCATATTCTTTCCGGATTCGATCCTGAACCTTATTTCATATATACTTTGAATTTAAATTGAAGATTGTGAGAGTATAACGTGAATAGCAATACATTCCAGGAACTTATTTCAAGAAAGATACAGATTAAACAGAACTGTTACTTACATTTGATATCAAATCTACTTTTCTGAGGAATTCCAAAGATGTGTGCGCGAATATTAGCACATGCAGCAACGAAATCCATAGCATGTTGATCATCTTTATCCCAAACCAAATGATTGCCTGGTGATTTTTCTTGAGAAGATTTCAATGTTTGACTCAAAGTCTTCATCGATTCTGCAAAAATCGAGCCACACTTGGAAATACTCCATCGTTGCTGATCCTTCAGTCCAGGCTGATTGATTTCTTTACTGCATCCAGCCACTTCAAGAAAATAATTATTTTTTTCGTTGAGAATTATTTTTTGACATTATTTTCGTTGAGAAAATTGGAAAGAAGATATTTGTGTAGGACAGTAACAAACCTCCATCTGGCAGTTCCCTCCATTTCAATGGCGTTGGAGATCGGCGCTTTTTCCATAAATTGTCCATGCTCAGCAAATATTTGATGTCATCATGGAAGAGCTTTGTGAACAGTTTTTCTGGATCATAGTCGCAAGATTGGGCCCAAGCTCGTGTAGAAATTCTGTCAATATTACCTTTATCGTTGGATTCACCTTGCAAAGCTTCTTCTCCTGCTGTATCTACAATATTAAAATACTGTATTAGTAGAGGAAAAGGTGAGCCTCCCACTTATAATTATGTTACAATTAACACCATTTTTTTGTAAAAGATTTTAATTTAGTTTTAGATATCGAAATTGAAATAATAACCAACTGCGCAATTTTTTTTTGTTGACTTGATATTGATCTATTACAAGATATCGAAGTATTTTTGTACAATTTTTAAATTTAATATCAAAATTAAAGTTCGTAATATGCCTGGTTTATGCTTCGGTCTATAAAATCCTAAAATTAAATCGATAAAATACAGATTTCAATTAGGATCAATTAAATCTGGTAGATCCTATTGACTGAATTTTAGGATTTTAGAGTTAAGAACGGAGCAAGCATTAAAATCAAGCATTAAATTTATACTCTAAATTAATTCTTAAGGTGTTATGTTATTTTAAGATAAATAATCATTTGACATATCATTGACTTGAGTATAACAAAAAATAATTACATAAAAAAATAAAATGGGAACCCATATTATCACCTTCTTTTCTACTATTATATTTTGCTATAACTCAATAATAACTTATTACTAATCAAATAATAGAAAATAAAATAAGAAATTTAATAGTTAAACATGAAAAATATTTGTATAAATCTTATGATAAGACCATTACAATAAAATATTAATTGCATTAATTATTATTAATTATTAGTGTTATAATTATAAATTATGCCAAATATTATATTTTGTATTACCAGCTGCTTCAGGATCTGCAGTATCCGGAGAAACATCTTGATCAGGATCTTCTTCTCCAAATAATTGACTATAATTGACATTTATTACACATTATAAAATCAATTAAGAATTATTGTCCATTTATTTTTAGTAATATATTGGGAGTACAAATTAGTTCGGTCCGTTTTTTTGTGCATTTATTTCAAAACAAAATGAATAAACAGATCAATTAAAGTCCATCACTACCTACTACTTTTTCCCATTTCTCAGACAATTTTCGAATTCCATCTCGAAAAAATGACTCGTTTTTGGAGGCGATCCAATTTTGGAGTCAGTTTTCGATTTCTGCGAGAGAAGTGAACCTTGCTGCATCCTTCGGAACAACCAATAATTAGAAGGAGCAATGTCCAGAGAATACGGCGGGTGCGATAAAACATCCCATTTGAGCGTTTCCAAATATTTTTTTACGACTTTAGCGACATGAGGCCGAGCGTTGTCATGAAGAAGAATAACTTTATCATGTCTTTGCTCGTATTCCAGCCGTTTTTCTCGTAATGCACGGCTCAAACGAATCAATATTGTATTCGATACCGATCGCCCGTAATGGAATCATCAGGTTTCAGCAGCTCATAATAAACAAGATTCTTTTGGTTCCACCAGATACAGAGCATGATCTTCGAACCATGAATGTTCGGCCGCGGTATTGATGTTGAGGTCGATGACAACGATTGACCGGGCTTAGCGTAGTATTTTTTCTTCTTGGAGTTATCGTAGAATATCCACTTCTCATCTTCACATCCGATGCAAAAAACCTTTTCTCTGTCTTTGAATCAGCTGTTCGCAAGTGAAAAATCGCCTTTCAACGTCTTCCAGTTTCAGTTCATAAGGCACCCAATTTTCTTATTTTTGAATCATTCCCACGGTTCCCAATCGTACGGAAACGACTTGTTGAGTTACCTCCAATTTCTGCAAGCTCTTCTTGCGTTTGACTCTGATCTTCTTCGAGTATACCTCTAATTCTTTGTCTTTTTGGCTGTCCAGAGCGAGGCTTGTCTTCAACGCTGAAATCTCCATCCTTCAAAATGTCGAAACCATTCCCTACATGATTTATCAGTTGGAGCAGATCACCATAAACTTCGACAAGCATTCGGGCTTCAGCCGCACTTTTCTTCCAATTAAAGCAGAAAATCAAAACCTCCCGCAAATGCTGCTTGGTTAACATAAAATTTGATATTTCAAACACAGTAAAAATCAAGGTTTTTGTATGAAACTCAAAGCGATATAAACTGAATATTATTAGCAGATGTTTAATCTCTCTGAAACCGCCAAAATCAGTCACTATGAACCATTCACAACAGCTGGAGCTATCTTTAGGGAAACGAACCGAACTAATTTGTACTCCCGATAAATAAAAGTTGAATTAAATTTACACATTTTAATTTTATTAGTGCAACACACAATCAATAAAATAGCTCTTTAATGTAAATTGTTTTGTAATAATTACTTGAAGAGATGTTTAGCCCAAATGATACAATGAATGGGCTCACTGGGAGTGTTGCGGATGGTACAGCCAGGATAAGTCTTTTGCGCAGCTTTAGGCGTACATTCATAGCATTGGCTCATGCCTTTCTTGATGAGTTCGACTTGACCTTCGTAACCCGCAGTGCCAGATTCGATCAATGGTACGTCTGCTGCCAGACACATACGATTCACATGGTTTCTGGCTGCTCTATTGTCAAGAGCATTCAGAACCATTGTGAACCTTTTGAAAAAAGTTAAGCCAAATTCCGAACTACAAACACAAAGTTTTAGAACATCAAATAAATATATGTCAGTATTGCTGCAAGCAAAACAAGGCAGTAAAATAAACTTACGATGTAATACTGTCGTGATAGTGTATCATTTTGACATCTGGATTAAATGTCAATGCTGTTTCACATGCTATACTGGCTTTTGATTTTCCCACATGTTTCTTTTGAAACAGGAATTGCCTGTTTAAATTGCTGACATCAATTGTGTCCAAATCAATCTGGAAAATAATGATCAATTGAGAATCTGAAGCTAATATTAGAATAATAAAATCATAGTCATAAATATTATATTGGTCAATTCTTACAACTATGCTTATACAATTGTAGAATGAGCTTAAGAAATTCAACATGTTGAATTTATTGGCTTACGTTATGACCTTACAATTTCTATCTTTAAGACTTTCATAGACTTTCTTTTTATATGTGAAATATAATTAAGTAGCAAAACATCAATAATGAAATAATTTGATTGAAAAACATATATGATAATGAAACATACACACAAATTACAATAAAATTACAAAATAATAATTATTAAAACAAATCAATTAGTTACAAACGAATAAGACAATAATTAACATAAAAGAAAAGAGAAACATGGAGAAAAAAGAAATTAAAAGCGAGTTTTTAATTTATTGATTGATCAATCGCAAAATTGTGCCAGATGTAACTTTACGAAGCAAAGTTGCATTTTGCATATAACGCAATCGATCAATTAATCGATAAATTGAAAAACTCGTCTTAATTCAACAGAAGCATTCTTATCCTGCGAATATATAAATATTCATAATGCATTCATTATTCAAAACAATGAAGTCTATTAAAATTATTAATATAAAAAAAAACAAAAAAGAAGAATGCTTTATATTTATTATCATTACTGTGAATATAAATCGAGAGGATAAATTTTTTTCCACGAATTCGGTGGAATTCGGTGTATTTATATTATGCCTTCAACAGCCTTCAACCCCACCATGAGGTTACACGACGCTGTATGTAAATCGTTCAAAAGTGAGGTTACGTTAACAAGAAAATTATACTTACAATTTCAATATCGGCAAATCCCGACATAACCAGGTTTTTTAGGATCTCGCAGCCGATACCGCCGGCGCCGACAACGAGTACTTTGCTATGTAAAATTGCATCGCGCAATTCCTCACGGAACAAACCGTTTATACTTGTCGCCATCTTGCCACTTGCTAGTTGCGAACTAAAATCACTTTACAGCACAGCAATTGAGTCGACTGAGCGACCGGTTGACCGGCGTCGCACAGGTTGCACTCCGCCGCTCCCATTCCGAATAGAGCGGCATTTTCTTACGCATGCGCAGTGGTACTGACTGCGTTCAGCAAACTCAACAATTGAATGAGCGCTCGCTGTATTATGTGTATTCTTTTAAATCATCCAACTAGATTTTAGATCTAGAAGAATACATCAATAGTAACCGAGCATTTACTTAACTGTTGAATCTATTGAACGCAGTCATTGAACAGTGTAATGGCAACCTTTTCGTATTAGCCTAGTTTCCACTAGTTTCCATCGAGGGTTTAATCCGGAATCAGAATGTAAGAACCAACCAACTACAATCGTTTGTTTCGACTATAGGGGAATACTCGATTGTAATTGGTTCCTCGGTGGAAACTAGGCCATTAACGCTCGATGCTTATTTTAGCATCAAAACAGATTAATATGAAAAGATACATTCATTTTTAAATGAGTTTTTTAATTTAGTTCTGTTCGACTTGTTCACACTTTTTTATACTTTTTACACTTAAAATGAAATAGATATATATTTTGCGCTGAAAAGAGAAAAAATGAAAATGTTGGCCCTATATTACTAAAGTAGTGCATTTCTCTTATCTTATCGACAACCTTCCTATAGACTATTTCACCGCCATCTTGCACCTAGTTGTTTGTAGTCCAAGGAAGTTTCCAGCAAGAGATACAAATCGACACAAGAATCATTCCGTCTTTGTTTCTTATTGATTATTGAACAAGAACAGAATGATTCTTGTCCTCTTCTAGAAAGCTCCCCAATAAGCGCTTAGTATTATTGGTACATAGTTATTCCCATGTCCATGATATTGATACATAGTAAGGTTAGGTCCAATATAATGCACTATTCTTTAGTAATATAGAGTAATATAGAGAGCTTTAATTGGCTCGTAATCAGAACGCGTTTTTATCTCTGAAATTCTATATTATGCGCAACGTAAAATATCGTATGTTAGCGCGCTATGTTAACACGGGTCAAAAAATGTAAAAAGTGTAAAGATCAGTTTTACCAACGCCAATCAAGCTTAATCGTGATTAACTGTCAACCGCAATTGGTCGTCTATTCTACTAAACAGAAAAACGGGATTGGTCAGTCAACAGCCGATTAAGCTAACTGGCGTTGGTGAAACTGGCCCTAAGCAAGTCAAACAAACCTATTATTCGATTAATCAATTGCATTGACTGCTTTTTTTTCTTCTTCTTCTTCTTGTTCTTTTTCTTGTTCCGAATCATAGAACTTGTAGTAATGGAACCAGAATAACCTATCCAACACTGTGTTTGAAAACACCGGATGCCTCTGTTAGACCCTGCGCACAAGAGGGAATAAGGAATTAGGAATAAAGAATAAATGATTTCAACTTATCAGAAACCGTGTAATCCGATTTCTAATAGATTAAGATATGCCTGCAGCATACGATGCTTATTTTCCTGCTAAATACTAGCTGTATTAAAATCCTGCCACCGTGACTGCGATATTCGCACTCTAGCAGGAAAACAAGTATCATGCCGCCAACTTTAATATTATACGACTTGTAAGGCTGACGGAGCAGAAATTTACAGCGGAACGGAATAACGCGACTAATCAGAACTCTGCTTTCTTTTCTGCGATTGTGATTGGTCGCATTGTTCCGTTTCGCTGTAAATTTTCATAAGACATTAACCTAAAAGCTGTGTTCCAAATTTATTGGCAGGTCAATCATTTTCATGTGAAACTTTCCACATTTCATTTTTCATTTTTCACTCATCGAGATTTCACGTGAAACTTTTTATGTATAGCGATTACATATGCAATATTGCATGGACGACTGAGCAATATAACTTATAACAATAGAAAGAAAAATAATAATGAACGTGAAACAAAAAGAAATATTATTAAATTATTTAAAAACGCAAATTAGTGAGGAATAGAATAGAAAAAACAACAAGATGGATTAAAATTAGTAAATTTAATGTATTTTATTATATAATGTATTATAGTAATTACTAAGAAATAATTATTTGACAAAATATAACATTTTTAATCATTAATTGTATGTATATACCCAATATATATGTACGTAATAATAGTTTTTGTAATATATATTATTATAATAGTTACATATATATAAAATCTCTCTTCCATCAATGCGATATTACTTCTTCAATTATTAATGGCATTTGCCTTGAGATAAATTGTCGGAGAAGACATGTTAGTTCTGAAGTACATTTATCAATTCCCTAGATTTCCGCCTTTCCGCCACGGTCCTTGGCTAAAAAGTTCACGTGAACAATTTCACATTTTCATAGTTGGGAAAGTTACATAATCCCTCGAAATCATAGATGATCATAGAGTTCACGTAAAACTTTTTCACTTTTCACGTTTCCGCCCTAGGGGAAAAGTTACATGATTGATCCCCCCCGAAAAAAACTACAGTTTACGTTATAGATTTTCAGTACTGGCAGTCAATTTTAAAATACAGCCGAAAATAACGATACAAAGTGATGAAAATCCCTAAACAGTGTTGCCAAATTTAGATTTTTCCTTTAAATTTGATGTTTTTTTTTTACTGGAAGATTTTTTAAGGTTACAAAAAATTTATGAAAATTTCCAAGTAACTTTTGGGCAGGAAAGTAGAAAAAAAGTCGAAATTATATTTAAAATATTGAGAAAATCACAATATAAGAAATAACTTTCGAACAGACTTGGCATCATTGTCCCTAGGCTTTCGACAGCCATCTTCATTCGCCGATTCAGCTCGCGTACGGTTGTCGATTTATTACAGGTCGGACAGTGTCCGTCGGCCGGGGCCGGGGCAGTTTGCCCAAGTTCGCGATATGGGACGATGCTGTGTCGTAAAACTGTGACGGTAATTATTAGGTGTCGCAGAACATCGTCGAGATCGACGACGCGCCAGCAAGCCGCTACGGACATGGCGGATGTGAGCGTATATTAACGTCACTCTCTACTCCTCCCGTCATCCTGCACTCTTGTCTCGTCGTGCCGTGAGAACGCGACGCGAGAAGCAAGAACAACTGTTAAGCAAACTGCCGAGGGCGCCGCACTCCGCAGAGCGGAGTCGTTCCAAGTTCCAAGTTCCAAGTGGTGCGGCTCATCCATTCAAGAAAGATGCTTGCTTCGCTTGCGCGCACATGGTGACATCGTCTTCCGGGTCAGTTCGAAAGTTAATTCCGCGGCGGAGGTACGACCACCGGCGACGAGGAGGCTTCCATGCCTCCTGGATCGTCGACGATCGACGTCCCCCCGTGAAGGCTCCGTGAATTCCGGCGAGCTCGACGGAGCGGGGCGCCTCCATGGGGTTCTCATGGGGTGTAATGGCGATCGAGACATCGGAAGGATGTTTTGTTTCCGGGTTCGGCGAGTTCCGAATGTTACGCTACGTTTAGTTCGCTGCTATTATTGTTCTGCTGCATCAATCAAATCAATATCTTGATCTCAAGCTTGGCGTGAAATTTATTAATTGGATAGTTCATAAGTAGCAATGTCCGGTGGTGGATTAGGAAACCTGCTCCGTTTTACCTTTACGCTCCGGAATTATTGTTAAATTTAAAAATGATGATTTTTTAATTCGTCTTACTTGCGTTTAATTATATGGTGATATTAATATTCTAATCAGTGTTTTATTGAAATTTCAGTAACAATTTGTGATTGTCTCACTGATTGAACCCATCAGTGATCTGATGACTCCAATTTGCAATTTTCACTTCTCGATGCAGTGACACAGACTTTATACATCGCTATAAATGATCTCAAATGACTTTTTAAAAGACTTGATAAGTTAAACTTTAAAGTGGGTTTTTTCCTGTGCTATTTGATACTATTTGACCAGAAAAACTACATTATTTATAAAGTTGCCGAATTAATTATGTAGGGATTATATTTTCCTAATTTATGAAAATGCTTGTTTTGTTATATTAGGAACATTATATTAATTTTAAATGAATGATAAAGTCATATGAGATAATTTACAAGCATTATCTAAAGCTTGTGCCACTATATTGAAGATTGAGGATCGTAAATTGAAGATTAGATTTTGATTAGATGATGTTTCACATTTAATTTTATTATACATTTATTTTTAATTTGTTTTATTCTAGTTAACTGAATTCTAATCTTCAATCTCTAATGCAGTGATACAGGCTTTAAGCACTGCTTATAAATTATCTCAAATGACTTTGAAATATTAATAATAAGTTAAATTTTACGAGTTTTTTGCTCCACTATTTAACATCTACTAGAAAAACTATATTGTTTATAAAGCTGCTGAATTAATTATGTAGGGATTATATTTTACTAATATTTACTAATTTATTATTTATTTTATTATAGCAATCATGTTTTAAATGATAAAATTATATGAGATTATTTATAAATAAAGCTTAAAGTTCGTGTCACAGTTTATTAAAAAGTTAAGATTGAAAATTGAAAAGTAGAATTCATTCAAAAGATAATTTTTAATATTTAATTTTAATGTGTTTCATTCTGAAATCTCCAATTTGCAATCTTCAATCTTCAATGCACAGTGTGACATGTATTTAATATATATTAATAATTGTGGAAAAATATTATGAATTCATGAGATTCTTAAATTTGAAGATTATATTTAATTGATTTATTTCATTTTTATTATAAGTTATGATTTGTCATTTATTTTACTAATGACAAATTAATTAGTAATCTCTGTATAGCAAAATATGAAAGTATTGTGTTTGATATGTATTCTCTGTGATTGTGAAAGAATATAGCAAAATTGGAACTCTTAATTACGTTAACTATATCAATTTATTACATTTTTGCAATATTAATTTATACTGAAATAAAGTGCTTTACCGATAATGAATTTTTAATATCTAATGATGATCGAGACATTTTATGTAATAATAATATTGAATCACATTGTATTTGTGAGATTAAATTAAGATTGATATTTTGAATTAAATATTGCATCGATGGATATACAATACACATATATATATACATTTAATAATTTCATTACATCTTAATTTATTAATGTATGTTTTGTTATTACTGATATTTTAAATCAATCTTATATGATAAAATTATATAAGATAATATTATATGCAATAGCTACTGGGGAAAATAAGTTCATGAGATTTTTGAATTTGAGATTGCATTTTAATTAATTTTACTAATATACATTTATTTTTTAATTGATTAATTAATTACGGTAATTAATTCTCTGTAGCCTAATATAAATATATATGTTTGATTTTCTGTTATCTACAATTTTGACAGAATTTTGTAATATTGATGTAATGGATTCTTCATTATGTTCAATTAATTTTATCAACTTTATTACATTTTTATCGAATTAGGTATTAATTGAATGAAAATTAAAATACATAAAGCAGTTTACTGATATTGAAGTTTACATACACAAACGATAGCAATGTATAGTAAAGTGAATTGTATTATTTTATAAGATTATTTAAAATTAAATTTGGATACGAAGTATTGGACATGTGGAGAGACACACATGCGGTAAACTATAATATTTAACATAACTTTTTTACACACATGATGAACTGTAACATTTAACACAAACGTTTTTTCTACTAATATTCTAATGTTGAAGGATAAATAAGGAAGAAATAAGAATTAAATTTTTCAAGATAAACAATTCATAGCTGATACAGAGAGTTTATATCTAATATAGGTTTGTTTATTTATAGCAAATCTGAAGTGTAGAAGTGTAGATATGTCCTAAAATACACTTAGATAGCAAACATTGTGAATGATTCCTCATATCAAACACAATTCAGTATAATACAACATACATGATTATATCTATAGTCACGCAAACAATTACATGAACATGTGAGTGATGCAAAATTGCAGCTCTTTTAGCATCTATCTACCATAGGGACAGCAAGTATTGATTGCAGTAACATGGTGTGCTATGGGAGAAGCCCAGTTGAAACCCAGGCATGGCAGACCCACCTTTATTATGATTATACCTCATACTTGTCATTCAGCTTTTGTTTTCATTAACATTTTTCAGATACATACAGATATAACAGTTATACATAAAAATATATTTAAAAAAATGTAATTATAAAACAAAAATGTCACAAAGTTTGTTACAAAAGGTTTAAGTGTTTTAGGATAAATTTGCAAATTATAATAGCATAAATATTATTATATTTACTTTAATTAATTATATTTGTAACGATTACGAAATAATTTTTAAATTTATGTTATTATTAATATTTGCAAAAATTATAATTTTTTACATACATTACAATTTTTTTATTATATGAAACTAATTTTTATTATTGCTGCATGAAATATTATTTTGCATTGCTCTGTTTTTGTAATTTTTATTTTGATGCTTTTGAAGAATATATCTTTGTATGTTTGTATATTTATATTTTAATATTCTTTCTTGTAGAATATTTTTAAATATATATTATATATTACAAAAATTGTAAAATTAAGAGAAAATATATGGTTATATATATTAGTTCTTTAAGAAAAAGAAGTAAATATTCAAATTCTGTAAAGGTCAGAAAATCCAATTGACTGTACTAATGTGTAATAGCTATAGACAACAATAGAAAATGTATGTTCTTTGATATACTACGAAAGCGTGAATTCTAGACAGATTTAACTTACAGTAAATATGAAAAATACGTAAAATTTTATTTTAAGATAATTCTTCTTTTTGTCACTTGCGTATTACAACTTAATATATTTATATTTAATTTATTACAGTTCAATTTAATTTATAAGTTTATGCACGTATCGAAGAATAGTATCTGAAATAGATAGAAATAAGTAATGCAAAACAGGATCTTGTATTAATTGATTAAAATTAATTTATTAAATTTAATTAACTGCGACATTTTATTACAAAATATCAAATTGCTGTATATATACTTACAGAGATATCTTAATTTTTTATCTTCAAAATAATTACTGATTAAATTTAATATAAATTTTAATGATTTTTTTTATAGATTACTGCAATGAATGATTAAATGCATGAATGACAATGGGCTGAAATACTTAAAATGATTAGCGTTTATATATAAATATTACTACTTACTAGGTAAAGTAATCTATTAAGTATTATTAAAAACAGTTTGTTGAAACATAAATTTTTTTTTAAAGTTGCAAATATTAAAATATAATTTTTTTATTATTATATATTTATATATTATTATTATACACACGCGCACATATATATATATATATATATATATATATGTGTGTGTGTGTGTGTGTGTGTGTGTGTGTGTGTGTGTGTG